>MDTD01150675.1_pt1 | contig 25406 bp, 24 predicted proteins | sample 811221 | NCBI WGS metagenome assembly MDTD01 (sample SAMN05326646, study PRJNA326480) | marine metagenome | isolation source: seawater | place: Pacific Ocean: South West | collected 2011 | reverse complement strand
CCCACAGGGGTGTCAAACCAAGTGTCGTACTTGTCTGTCCAGGTGTCGAACGCGGCTTTTGGCATGGCGCCTCCGGTACGGATTTTGTGCTATTCGGCCAGGCCTTCTATAACACCGGCGGCGATGAGGGGAATCAGGATTTCATGGTGCCCCACGATGGCATAGCCGCGTCCACGGCCCAGGGTGGGGCGGTTGACCACATTGGTCATGGGGCGATAATGCCGGATGAAATCCAGGTTGACGGTGGTAAAACCGTCCACGGTGTGGCCCAGGTTCCTGGCCAGGGTGAGGGCCTTGAGGAAGACCTCGGGCAGGATGACGGCGGAACCCGCATTGATGAACACCCCTTTTTCAAGGTCCGCCACTTGTTCGGTAAAGGTGAGGAAATCATCGTGGGAGGCTTTGCCGCAGGCGGCGGCATCAAACTCCGGGTGCATGTGGATGATATCCGTGCCCAGGGCCACATGGACGGTGATCGGGACATCCAGCCGGGCGCCCTGGGCCGTGATGCTCAGGTGTTTGAAGGGCAGGTCCCGGTCCAGGATAAGCTGGCCCACGGCCCGGCCAAGACCCATGTTCTGCTGGGCGGCATTCCGTATGGCCTGGTTGAGAAACTCGGAGGTTTCCCTGGCCATGCCGAAGCTGCCGTCGGTGAGGCTGACGGCCACATCTTCGCTGGTCCTTCCGGTGTATGCGGTTTCAAGGTCATGGATAATCCCCGATCCGTTCATGGCCACCATGGTGAATACGTTTCTTTCCATGAGGTCGATGACCAGCGGATTCATCCCGGTTTTAATCACGTGGCCGCCCATGGCGAAGCAGACTTGCCTGCGGTCCCGGGCCGCCGTTGAGATGGCCTCGATAACCGCCCGGATGTCCCTGCCCGCAAGGATGGCGGGCAGGGTGGCAAGAAAATCGGTGAAATTTCCACCGCGGGTCCAGGGGGAGGCAAAGTCATCCTTGGACACCAGGCTTTTCCTGTCCTTGATGGAATAGGTGGTAAGCCGGCTGTAGTCCAGTTTTTTACCGGCAGGCCTTTTTTCATCAGTCATTGTAGAGCATCCTTTCCGACAGGTCGCAGAGCATATGGGCCAGCATGATATGGACTTCCTGGATCCGGGCGGTTACAGGGCTGTCTACGCAGAAAGCCGTATCGCTCATATCCTTGAGCTTTCCGCCGGCACCTGAAAATCCCACCAGGGTCAACCCCATATCTTTTGCCGCTTCAGCAGCCCGGACCACGTTGGGTGAGTTGCCGGAGGTGGAGATGCCGACAGCCATATCTCCCGGCTTGCCAAGGGCCTGGACCTGTTTGAGGAAGATGTCGTCATAGGAGTAGTCATTGCCGATGCTGGTGATAATGGAGGTATCGCAGGTCAGGGCAATGGCGGCCAGGGGCGGCCGCTCCATCTGGAATCGGTTCACAAACTCCGCGGCGATGTGCTGGCAGTCCGCGGCAGAACCGCCGTTGCCGAAAAGAAGGAGTTTTCTGCCGGCCTTCAAGGTGCCGGCAATGGCGGCGGCACAGTCCAGAATCAGTTGTTCGTGGGTATCTATAAACGCTTGTTTGGCCCGGATACTCTCCTTAAGGGTCTCCCGGATAATCTCTTTCATGGTCGTCCTTTAGTTCAAACGGTTTAGCACATGGTTATGCGGATTTGATTGTTTTGTCTCCGCGGCGAGCCTGATGCGCGTCATAGCGTTCCTGAATTTCCTCCAGAACCGCTTCGTAGTCGGTATTCTCCGGGTCGATATCCCTGGCTTTTCTGGCAAAGGAAAGGGCAATGCTCAGGTTTCTATTTTGCAGGCCCATGGCTTTGGCGTAGCCGGACAGGGCCTGGGCGTCCAGGGGATTGTTTTTCACCGCCAGGTTGAATTGCGCAGCGGCTGCGGCCGGATCATTTTTATCCAGCAGGATCTGTCCCAGTATCCTGAACGCTGTGCCGGAGGCGGGGTTGATACGGGTGGCTGCCTCCAGGTGGGAAACGGACTGATCCACCCGCCCCTGTTTGAACAGGAGGTGGCCCAGCAGGAGTTCCACCTCAAAAATATCCGGATTAATGCCGTGGGCCTTTTTAAGGTAGAGTATGGATTTGTCCTCATTCTCCTTGATCCGGTGGATCAGGCCGATGTTGTAGATGACCATCACCTCTTCCGGGCTGATATTCCAGGCCAGCTCAAAGGTTTCCAAAGCGAGGTCCAGCTGATCCGTGATCCCGTAACTGACACCCAGGCTGTTGAGAAGGTTGATATTCTTGGGATCAATGGCAAGCCCCAGTTTGTACTCCTGGATGGCTTCGTCATATTTTCCCAGTTGGAAGAGGCGGTCGCCGCTGATGTTCAGGGAGATGCCGTCAAAAGAGACGGTATGACCGTGCCCGAAGAAGGCGGCATGGTCAAAGGCCTTCAGGGCATTGGGCAGAATCCGGTCAAAGTCGAAATCCCGGTAAGGGTGAACGGCAATCCCGAGCAAAAGATCGCACCCCAGCCGCTGGGAGATTTTATCCTTGAGCAGGTTCACCAGCCGCAGTCCCTCTTTCTCATCCGCGTAATCCCAGAAAACCAGGACGAACGTGGTGTCATCCAGGTGCTCCCAGATGCCCCGCTCCTTGTCCAGAACGGCGTTAAAGCAGGCCTCAAAAACGTCTTTGGCCGTTTCAACGGTTTCCTCGGACACCTGCGGGTCAATCTGAACCAGGGTGCAGATACACCTGTCGTCAGGTATGGTTGTACCGGCCAGACGCTCTTGAAATGTGGTAAAGCGTACACTGGGACTGTGGCTCAGGTCGGAATAATAAATTTCCGGGGGATGGATCTCCTGGTCCTTCGACCCGGATTTGAGAAAATGAATTTCCTTGGCAAAAAATTTGGGTGTCATTTTGTATTCCGTTTTGTATCCCTTTGGGTATTCAGAAGAGTGGTCAAGGTGGTGACCAGAAGGTCTTCCTGACCTGCCTGGATGGTTCTGGGGTCCATGATAAACCGGTCGTCTTCGATGCGTCCCATCACCGGAGGGGTGGCCGCCCGCAGCGCTTTTTCCAGCGCTGTAACGGACATGTGTTTCGGCCGGAGGGTGACGCACCGGGTGGGCAGCCTCAGATCGGGATAGCTGCCGCCGCCGGGTCTGGACTCCATGTCGGCCAGGGCCAGGTCGGCTGAATCGCCGATGGCGGGTTCCAATGCCTTAAAGATGTTTTCCGCCTTGCCGGAGACGGTGTCGTAGTCCATGGTCAGCATCTTAAGCGTTGGGATCTTTGCCACTGCCGCGGCTTCGTCCCGGTAGAGCTTGAGGGTGGATTCCAGTGCGGCCAGGGTGAGTTTGTCGATGCGCAGGGCCCGGGTCATGGGGTTGGCCCGGATTTTATCCAGGGTCTGCTTTTTACCCACGATGATTCCGGCCTGGGGACCGCCTAAAAGCTTGTCCCCGCTGAATGTGACAACGTCCGCACCTGTTGCCACCCGTTCGGAAACCACGGGTTCTGCGGGCAGGCCGTAGGGGCCGAAATCGATCAGGGTGCCGCTGCCCAGGTCTTCCATGACAGGAATCCCTTTTTCACGGCCCAGGGCCACCATATCCGCCAGGCTGACCTCGGCGGTGAAACCTTCAATTTTGTAGTTGCTGGTGTGCACCTTGAGGAAAAGGCCGGTATGCGCGTTAATTGCCCCTTCGTAATCCCTCAGGTGGGTCCGGTTGGTGGTGCCCACCTCTTTTAGGCAGCAGCCGCTTTTGGTCATGACGTCCGGCACCCGGAAGGAACCGCCGATCTCCACCAGCTCGCCCCTTGACACCACCACTTCGGTACCCTGGGCAATGGTGTTCAGGGTCAGGAGAACGGCTCCGGCGTTGTTGTTGACGGCCATGGCGCTCTCGGCCCCGGTCAGCTCGCAGATCAGTTCCTCGATGGCCGCATACCGGATCCCCCGTTTGCCCGTGGCAAGGTTGAGTTCAAGGTTTGAATAGGCTGCGGAAACGGTGCGGATATTGTCCAGGGCATCCTGGCAGAGCAGGGCCCGGCCCAGGTTGGTGTGGAGGACCACGCCCGTGGCGTTGATCAGTGGAATCAGGCGGTTTTTCATCCGTTCGGCTGCAATACCGGCCGCCCGGGTCAGAACCGCATCATCGCCGGTGTCAGGGGTGTTGTCCGAAAGGATCTCCTTTCGGAGGGCTTCCACTGCCGTTCTCAGGGCGTCCAGGACCACCTTTCTGGGGCAGTCGTCAAACCGGGTGTCTGCGTCGGTTGCCAGGAGCAGTTGGTCCATTGCCGGCAGGGTTTTTAATCGTTCTTGCTTATTTGTCATTTGAGGCTCCATTGGCATTGGGGGTTAGAACGGTGAGGGGCAGGGCGTCCAGCAGCGTTGTTACATCAGCAGCCGAAATCCCGAGGCGGTCCAGGGCCGGGACCATGCTGCGGGTCTGCATGAATTCGTATTCAAGGCCGGTGGCAAATTTTTCCGCCAGGAGGTCTGCAACGTAAACCACATCCACGAGCGGCTTGTGGCTGTCTGCGGATTCCGGGTTGTGATGGTGGCGGATGACCTGGGTCAGGGCGTCTGAAAATGTCCAGGCCGAGGCCAGGCTTGATCCAGCCTGGCAATGGGTGGTGCCCAGGATTTTACGTTCGGACCGGATGAATGACGCACCGGTATTGCCCAGGTTTCTGAACAACAGCGGGGCCCTGTCCGCAATAAACTGATCCAGCACCACCTTGCCGATATCGTGGAGCAGGCCTGCGGTGTAGGCCTGGGTGGGGACGACTTTTCCGGACAATTTCGCTAAATGTTCCGCAGTGGTGGCCACCCCCAGGGCATGGAAGAAAAGCCCGCCCCGGCAAAGGGAGTATCCCGAGGTTCCTGTCTGGTCGTAATAGGCGCTCACAGCGGCGGCGATAACGGTCTTGACCAGGGTATCCTTGCCCAGCAGCAGGACCGCATCCCTGAGGGTATCCACCCGGACGGTACCTGAAAACAATGCCGTGTTGCAAAGCTTCAGGGTCTGGGCGCTCAGGACCTGGTCCCTGACCAGTTCGTCAGTGATGTCGGTGATGCCGGACCGGTTGTCCTGGAACATCCGCATGATTTTCAAGGCGGTCTGGGGGATGGGCTTGAGGGTGGCAATGGTCCGGGTGATCTCAGCTTCCGTGGGGGTATCCATGGTGTCCTCCGGTGTGAACCCGATATCCCAGGCCGGTTTGATCTCGGTGCTGCCGGTTTCCAAGTTCAGGTTCAGGGTGCAGGTGAAAAATCCCCCGGTTTCGGATTTGACAACTTCAATGCCCGTACGTTTGAAGATGGCTTCGGCAATGTCGGCGGACCTGCCGCCGATGTCCAGTCCGATATCCTGTTGGGATACCGGTCCCACCAGGGCGCCCCCGGCAATGGTTGCCTTGAGGTTTTCAGGGGTGCAGCCCAAATCCGTCAGTTGCTTGATCAGTATGGGAATCCCTGTGGATGCATACTTTTCCGGTACATCGGTATAGCCTCTGCCCGGCGGTTCGGGCAGCAGAATATGAAGCATGCCCCCTGCCTTTACCTTGTCATCCCAGAGGCTTACCCCCAGGCAGGTCCCCAGATAGGCCTGGAGAATGACGGGGGCGGATGGCATCACCTTAAGGCGGCCGGCGGCAATATGTATGTTTGTGATCATCAGTGTCTGTAATCTACTTTCTTACCAGCGTTCATTCTATTCAGCAATATAAGGTAAATTATACTAAATATCATCAATGCTTAGGCGGTTGCAACCTTTAGTTGGCTGTGGTCAGGGCTGCCAGGGCATATGAAGACAGGTCTTTCGGACAGGTGGCGGTAAAAAATAATATCAGGGTGTTAAGGCATGGTGCCCGGGTGCCGATGACTATGGTATGGCAATGCAGATCAACCATTAATTAGAAATGTCACAATACGTGGGGTGACATCCATGAAAATTTCAGAGAGTAATATTCAGTTTATGTCCAACCATTCGGCGGAGGAGGCCGACCTGGTTCTCCAGCAGGAAACAAAGGAAACCATACAGCAACAGGGTGTTGTTTCCGGCAGGGGGCGGTCCGGCTGGGTGTCCGAAGAGGGCAGGCCGATGATGCTGGTGGACCGGGTGAGCATTTCCCTACAGCAGTCCCGGGAGGTGCAGTCCGAATACTCGGCGGCACTGACATCCTCATCCACCGTATCCGGGGTCCAAGGAGACACGGTTGCGGCGTTTGAGCAGAAGGAACTTGTGGAAAAACTGGCCGGGGCGGTAATGGACCGGGCCGTGGTGGCCAGATCTATCCGGGAAGGGGTGGATATCGGCGGCGAGCAGGCAACGGGGCCGGTAACCGCCGTTCGGACCAACACCACTGAAAGCCTGGTGACCCTGAGTCATACCAGCATTCATTTTGAGCAGGAGCAGATGGGATTTTCCTCCCAGGGCCAGGTGGTTACCCAAGACGGCCGGACCATTGATTTCAACCTGGATATGGCCCTGGACCGGGCCTACATGTCCCGGACCCAGGAACAGGCCGTGATCCATACCTGGCAGCAGGAGATCAACCTCACGGATCCCCTGGTGATCAACCTTGAGGGGGGCATTCCCCAGCTCGGTGACACCCGGTTTGAGTTTGACCTGGACAACGACGGCACCACGGAGGAGATTTCCTTTGCGGCAAAGGGGTCCGGTTTTTTAAGTTTTGACCGGAACGCCGACGGTGTCATCAACAACGGGTCGGAACTTTTCGGTCCCGGAACCGGCAATGGGTTTGAGGAGCTGGCCGCCTACGACGATGACGGCAACGGCTGGATTGATGAGAGTGACGCGGTGTTTTCCAATCTCTCGGTCTGGACCAGGGATGGCCAGGGAAATGACCAGTTGATCTCCCTGAAGGATGCCGGTGTCGGTGCGATTTATCTGGACAATGCCCAGACCGAGTTTTCGGCCACCACCATGGACAACGAACTCCAGGGGCAGGTCAGGCGTTCCGGTGTTTTCCTGTTTGAAGACGGGAACGTGGGCGCGATGCAACAGATTGATCTGGCGGCCAGGGAACCCGGGGCTGATGCGTCGGCTGCCGGTGCATTCCAGGAATCTACCCAGTTGGGGGACTTCACCGTCGTTAACCTGGCGTCAATGAATATGGGGGGAAATACGGGCGGGATCACCGGGCCCTCTCCCATTGAAGCGGAGGACGTGGAAAATCCCCTATCTGCACTGATGGAGCAGATTGAGGCCCTTAAAGAGGAACTTCAGCAGATTCTCGGCACCCGGTCTTCCCGGGGACGGCGGGCCGGGCGGCTTCGGTCAATGGCAAATACCTTCTCGGATCATCAGTTATACCGGCTGACCCATCCGAACCCCGCAGGGCTCAAGGCGCAGTCCTGGCAGGCATAGTCACTTTCGTTAACTGATCGGGGGGCTTAAGGTTCCCGGTAAAGGGCCAGAACGCCGGACCGGGCCAGTTTTTTGATACCGAAGGGCGTCAGTTTTTCCAGAAGAACGTCTATGGTGTCTTCGTCCCCGGTGACCTCAAAGATGAAATGCATGCCGCCTTCGTCCATCATCCTGCCGTTGAAATCGGTGATGGTGGTTTTGATCTGATCCCGGTCTTCGGGTTTCGCCTTGACGCAGATCAGTGCCATTTCCCTTTTAACGGCCTTTTCACCGGTCATATCCCGCAGTTTGATGACGTTGACCAGGCGTTTGATCTGTTTTTGAATCTGTTCGAGCATCAGGGGGGTGGCCAGGGTGGTGATGGTGATCCTGGACATTTTGGGATTGGCTGTGGGGGCGCCGCAGATCGTCTCGATATTGTAGCCGCGTCCGGCAAAGAGTCCGGTGATTCTGGCGGTAACGCCGGGTTCGTTTTCCACCAGCATGGTCAGGGTGTATCGGTTGGTTTTCATATCCCTCCTTTTAAAAGCGGTCCGGGAGGCATACCATAGCATCAGGCCGTTTCAATGTCCAGTTCGGTCACCGTCTTGTTTCTGCCCGTATCCTTGGCCTGGTAAAGGGCATTGTCCGCCCGTTCGATCAGGTCGGGCAGGGATTCACCGGCCTGGTATTCCGCCACCCCCAGTGAAATGGTGATGGCACCGATGGGCTGGCCTGTGTTTTTGTTGATCCACCGCCTTCCCTTGAGGCTCAGCCTGATTTTTTCTGCCAGAACAAAGGCCTCCTTTAACGCGGTTTCCGGCAGGATCAGGATAAACTCCTCTCCGCCGAACCGGGCGGCGATGTCCTTGGCTTCGATGTGCTCCTTGAGCAGTTTTGCCAGCATTCTCAGGACATTGTCACCGATCAGGTGGCCGTGGGTGTCGTTGACCTGTTTAAAGTGATCGATATCCGCGATGATGATGGTCAGGGGGATCTGGTTCTTATTTACATAATCCAGGGTGCGGGCCATGGCCTCGTCCAACCCCCGCCGGTTGAGCAGACCTGTGAGCATGTCGGTTTTTGCTGCCCGTTTCACCCCTTCCAACTCTTTTTTAAGCGCATCTATTTCGGTAATGGTGTCATCCATTTCCTGTTTCAGGGAGTTGCTCTGATGGATGATGGACTTGGTTTCGCTGAGGATGCCTTTGGATATTTTCCGGACCTCCTCGGCAGTATTTTCATTCACTAAGCGTCCTGAAAAGCTTTCCACATTGGCACCGTTTTTATCGATTTGTCTGCCGGAGCTTCCCAGGTGCCGGGTGATCTCTCCTAAAATGGTTTTAAATTCAGTGGTTTTTATTTCCGCCAACTGGCTTTGTTCATCTGCAATGTAGGACCTGAAAAACTTGAGAATGGTATCGTAGCCGATTTGGGTATTTCGTTCTTCAAGTGTTTTTATATCCAGATTCAGGGCTTCGTTGCGGCCGGTGGCGTATTCGTACCACACCGCATAACAGATGGGATTGTAGGGCAGCTGATGCCTGGCAATCTGTTTCAGGGCCAGGCGCAGATGGGTCCCCGATTCTTCAACGCTATCCTGGTATATGTGGTCAAACATTGATGTCAATCCCTCTTAGGGGGTGTCCACCAGGTCGATAATCCGCCTGGAGGTATATTCGCCTACATCCGCAAGTCCGTCCACGGGCATGAACTGTCTTGCATTCTTTGAATACAGGCAGGTGACGCCGGCGGGAAAGTCGTCGTCAGGTTCGTAAAAAATATAGCAAAGGGCGATTTTGGGAAGGGGATGCACCACAAAGGAAAAGTCTCCGCCCGTACCCGGTGGTGATGCCTGGCCCTTAAGATTGGATACGATTTTGGGGATGCTGGCCTTTATTTGCGGTACGTAGGGCACCAGCAACTGCTCGGTGTGGGTGGCAAAGGCGCCGGCGTAGGGCATACTGTCCGGGAACTCCTTGAATGCCTTGAGGGGGGTCAGGTTCATACCGGCATTGCTGGCGTTCAGTGCATACAGCGAAACCAGTAGCCCCGGAATCGGGTCCTGGTCTTCGCTGGATTTTTCAACGTCCTCAAAACAGATACCGTCCGGCGATATCACGCAGATGTTGCCGAACGCGTCTAATTTAAAGCAGTCCTTCTCCCGTGTGGCCTGGATACATTGGTCAAAATCCTGGGGAAGGGATGTGTAGAGTTTGTCCAGATTATTCTGGATGAGACGGGAATAATTGTCCATGGTATTGCCTCCGTTGATCTAATATACTGAAAACTACCAGGCCGGATCAAGTGTTTATTTGTACGCCCTCATTTGTTGGGGAAATCTTGGGTCGGGTATGGTATGATACCGGATTTTAATTAATATAGAATGAGGAATCAAAAGAAATAGGGTATGCCAATGCGTAAAAAAGGTGTGGATTATATTGTTTTTCCCCTGGACTTTCCGGACATGGAAACGGCATCGGATTACGTCCGGAAGCTGGACGGCCATGTGGGAATGTTCAAGATCGGTCTGGAGCTCTTTATCCAGGAAGGACCGTCGGTGGTCCGGCAGATCCGGGAGCTGACCGATGCACAGATCTTTTTGGATCTCAAGCTCCACGATATTTCCGCCACCGTGGGAAGAGCCATGGCCCGGGTGGCGGAGTTGGGCGTGGACCTGATTACGGTGCACACGGCCTCCTCATTCCGGATGCTTAAGATGGCGGTGAAAGGCGGAGGGGGAAAAGCCGGCGTGCTGGGCGTCACCCTGCTTACGGACAACGATGCGGCTGCGGTTGAAGCCGGCGGTTTTAAGGCCGAATATGTCACCTCCCCGCTGGCGCTTGTGATGCTCCGGGCCAGGATGGCCAAAGCTGCCGGATGTGCCGGCGTGGTCTGCTCCGGGCAGGAGGTCGAGGGGATCAAGGCGGAGCTGGGACCGGATTTTCTGGCCGTGACCCCGGGGATCCGTCCGGAATGGACCCTGACGGCCGGTGATGACCAGAAGCGGGTTACCACACCGGGCCGGGCCGTGGCCCTGGGCAGTGACTACATTGTGATCGGGCGGCCGATCCGGGATGCGGATGATCCGGTGAAGGCGGCGGATATGGTGGCTGAAGAGATCGACAAGGCATTGGCGGACGCATAAAAAAGCCCGGGTTGCGGTAAACAATTCTCCGTGACCCGGGCGAAGTAAAAGCCGATCCGCCTTGAGTTGCAGAAGGGTTTATTCTCTTGGTTTTTCCAGGCCGAAAGCCGCATGCAGGGTGCGCACCGCAAGCTCGGCATATTTGGCCAGGATAACGCAGGAAATCCGGATCTCGGAGGTGGAGATCAGGCGGATGTTGATATTTTCGGAGGCCAGGGCCTCGAACATGACGGCGGCAACCCCGGAGTGGCTTTTCATGCCCAGGCCGATCACTGATACCTTGGCGATATCCGTGGCGGTTTTGATTTCTTCCGCCGCCACCTCTTCGGCCACCATTTCGGAAATTTCCAGAGCCCGTTCAAAATCATCCTTGGTCACGGTAAAGGTCAGGTCGGTCTGGCCACCGGAACGGGTGTTCTGGATGATCATGTCCACCATGATCTCGGCTTTGGCTAATGCACCGAAGATCTTGGCGGAGATTCCGGGCTGATCCGGTACTTTTTTAAGGGTGATTCTCGCCTCGTTCATGTCACAGGTGACGCCGGATACGACGGCACTTTCCATATCAGCGGTTTCATTGATAACCATGGTTCCTTCCTCCTCGTTGAATGATGACCGGACATGCACGGGCACGTTGTATTTCTTTGCAAATTCCACTGACCTGATCTGGAGGACCTTGGCCCCCAGAATGGCCATTTCAAGCATTTCCTCGTAGGAAATCCTGTCGATCTTTCTGGCGTCGGCACATATCCTGGGATCTGTGGTGTACACCCCGTCCACGTCGGTGTAGATCTCGCAGACATCCGCCTTCAGGGCAGCGGCGATGGCTACGGCTGAGGTGTCGGACCCCCCGCGGCCCAGGGTGGTGATGTCACCGTCGTTGTCCGCGCCCTGGAAGCCGGCCACCACAACGATATTGCCTTCGTCTAGGGCCTTTTTCAGGCGTTTGCTGTCGATGTCCAATATCCTGGCTTTGCCGGACATGTGGTCGGTGTGGATACCGGCCTGGAATCCCAAGAAGGACTTGGCCTTGTAGCCCCTGGCCTTGAGCATCATGGCCAGCAGGGCGGCCGTGGTCTGCTCGCCGGTGGCCAGAAGAACGTCCAGTTCGCGTTTATCAGGTGTTTTAGAGGCCTGGTTTGCCAGGGCAATGAGCCTATCGGTTACGCCGGCCATGGCAGAGAGAACCACCACCACCTGATCACCGCCGTCATGGGCTTTTTGCACCCGGCCGGCCACATTGGCGATTCTTTGGATATCTGCCACAGAGGTGCCGCCGTATTTGTGTACGCGTAACGACATGTTGCCTCCTGAATATTAGCTTTTATTAATCAATTTACGGTAAAGATAAGGTGCTTAACAGATTTGTCCCCTGTTGTCCAGACGGAATGATACGAATTATCCGGTTGAAATCCTTATCAAATTCAAACCTGAGTTCCAGGTTGAAGACAAATCCGTCTTCCCGAAGAAGGTCCGGCCATTCCACCGCCACCACGGCATCTTCTCCCAGGAGGTCTTCAAATCCGATGTACTCCAGTTCGTCCGGGGCGCCCAGGCGGTATAGGTCCAGGTGGCACAGCCGTTTTACCCCGGCAGGATACTCGTTGATGATATTGAAGGTGGGGCTGGTGATGTAGTAGCCTTCATCTACGCCAAGCCCCTTGGCCAGCCCCTGGATGAGGCAGGTTTTCCCCGCCCCCAGATCGCCGGTGAGGGCAATGGAGAACAGCGCCGGAAGTTGCAGGATTGCTTCTCCGATACGTCTGCCCAGCGTCATGGTCTCTTCGGCGCTTGCGGATACAACGGTTTTCATCGGGCCAGTTCCGCAAGTGCCGTGGGGATCACGGCCACGATATCCGACGCCAGAAAACCCATGGGGGTCTCTTCGGCCAGGATGTCCCCGCAAAGCCCGTGGATGAATGTGCCGGCAAGGGCGGCGGTATCCGGGGACAATCCCTGGGCAAGGAGGCCTGCAATGATTCCGGTGAGGGTATCTCCCATACCGCCTGAGGCCATACCGGGATTGCCGGTGGGACAGATAAATACCTCCCCGTCCGGGCAGCAGACCAGGGTCTGGGCCCCTTTGAGGACCAGTATGACCTCATGCTTTTCGGCAAAGGACAGGCCCACGGTCATCCGGTCGGCCTGGACTTCGGCCGGGGAGATGCCTGCGAGCCGCGCCATTTCTCCTGGGTGCGGTGTCAGGATTACCGGAGATTTGGCCGTGTTCAGGATTGATGGATCATCCGCCAGGCAGTTGAGGCCGTCGGCATCAATCACCAGCGGTACCTCTGATTTGGCCAGAAGTTCCCGGACGAGTTCCCGGGTTCCCGGTTCAGTGCCCAGGCCCGGTCCTAATGCCAGTGCCTGCTTGTCCCTGAGGGTATCGAGAATGGCGTCCAGCCCTTTTACGGACAGGGTGCCGGCATCCGTTTGGGGCAGGCCCAGGGCCATGGGCTCGACAATCATGGGCTCCAGGACCGGCATCAGGCCTGAGGGCACCCCGAGGGTCACAAGACCTGCGCCGCACCGCATGGCTGCATTGGCGCTGAGCGCGGCCGCCCCTGTTTTACCCGGAGAGCCGGCCAGGATCATAAGATGGCCGAAAGTACCCTTATGGCTGTTGAAGGCCCTGGGGGGAAGGACGCTGGCGATATCTTCGGCTTCGGGAAGGAAGATATGGGGGGCTTCCCCCCGGGCAATGTGTCCAGGGATACCGATATCGATGATTTCCAGGTCGCCGGTGTGGATGTTTCCCGGATAGAGAATATGCCCGGCTTTGGCAAAGGCAAAAGTGGCTGTGGCATCTGCTTCAATGGCCACGCCGCAGACTTGCCCCGTATCCGAGTTGATGCCGGAGGGGATATCAACGCTGAAAACCGGCTGGCCGGAAAGGTTCACGGCCATGATGACGTCCCGGAAGAATCCCCGGACATCCGAGTTCAGGCCGGTACCGAAAATGGCATCCACAAACAGGTCGTGGTCCAGTATCCGTTCCCGGTAGCCCTCAAAAGCATCAGCATCCGGCACCTCGATAAATTCGGATTCCGGGTGTTCGGGTAACAGTTTTTCCACAAGTTCCATGTTTATCCGGGCATCGCCTGCCACCCGGTCCCGCCGGGACAGGAGGATAAAGCTGACGCTGACCCCCATTTCCATGAGGTAGCGGCCGATGACAAAGCCGTCCCCCCCATTGTTCCCTCTGCCGGCAAGAATTCCCACCCGGAATTCCTCTATGGGATCAAAATGGTCCACCAGCATTTCCAGTGCGCCCCGGGCGGCATTTTCCATGAGCACCAGGCCGGGGATACCGAATTCGTTAATTGTCTTTTGGTCCATGGCCTGCATCTGTGCGGCGGTGACAAGGATCATAGTTCTTTTCCTTAATATATATTTGGTTTTCTAAAAGGGTATCATGTCCGCAGACCCGCTGCTACCATTTGGCAAAATGCTCTTCCACCACCCCGGCGGTATCTGTCAGGGTGAGGCTGTGGCCGGCATCGGTTCTGATCTGCCCGTCAAACCGGCCGCAAGGCTGGATAAAGCGGCTGGCCACCAGCCCGAAATTGTCGTTGGCGCTACGCTTTCCTTCCGGGAAAAACCTGAGATTTATTTTCCGGTCCTTGGATGTGATCTTCCAGGGAGTGAGCGGCTGGGCTGTGTCATAGTCGTAATCTACGGCCGCCACGGGTTCCGGTTGTCCGTTCACCCACAGGGTGTTTTCCAGGGTGCCGTTTTCATAGACGCCCCGGGACAGGTTGAATCCCACCTTTGTTTTTTTATCGCCCGTTTCAGGATCTGAGGCAAAGCCGGCTCCGCAGGTCCAGTTCCAGAAGGTTTTACGGTGGTAGGCCCCGTGGGTCCAGTCGTAAAGGGCAAAGGTCTGTTCCGGATCAAGGATGAATGTTCGTCCTGCGGCCCGTATTTGTCCCCGGGCGGGAATCCCTGCGGCCTTGGTGGTGAATGCGGCTTTTCCCTGCCCCATATCCATGGGAAAGTGCATGGGAGAAAAGGTTCCGGCAGTTTCTGCCAGACGAATATCCGCAAGAAGATCCGCAGTATCCAATTCTATCCTTGCCTGCCTGCCGTTGGTGTCAAGATCTCCGGAAAATTCAATGCGCCGTTTCCCCTCCTTGAACCTGCAGATACCGGAGGCAGAGTGCCGGTCGTACCGGACCCTGCCCATGGGCGGCCTGACAAAATTGGCTTCGGTCATAATCCTGCGTTCCCGGTCAAAGCAGAAGCTAAAGGCACTGGTAATGTATCCCAGGTGGATAACGGCGGCACCGAAGAATAGTTCCGGCGATACGATCCCAAGGTAACACCAGCGTTTCTCCGTGACCCGGTTTTTCAGGGTGGCGGTGCCGGACAGAGGCAGGCCGGTAATGCCGGTGGTATCCGCAAGTCCGAAAGGGCCGGACCAGGGCTGCGTCACCTTCATCCTTCCATTACCTCTTTATAGCGGAAGCAGGAGACCAGATGATCGTTGACCATACCCGTAGCCTGCATATGGGCATACATGATGGTGGAACCGGTGAACTTAAATCCCCGCTGCTTGAGATCCTTGGAAAAGGCATCGCTTTGCTTTGAGGTGGCCGGCACCTGGTCCATGGATGTGAAGGCATTGATGATCGGAGAGCCGTCCACGAACCGCCAGGCATAGGCGTCAAAGGAGCCGAACGCCTCTTGAACCTTTAAAAAAGCCCTGGCATTGGTCACAGCGGAGTTCACTTTGAGTTTGTTGCGGATGATCCCCGGATCCTGGAGCAGGGCCAGGATCTTATCCGGCCCGAACCGGGCCACCTTTTCCGGGTCAAAACCGGCAAAGGCCTTTCGGTATCCCTCCCGCCGTTTCAGTATGGTCAGCCAGGACAGGCCGGCTTGTGCCCCCTCCAGAATAAGGAATTCAAATATCCTCCGGTCATCGTGCACCGGCACGCCCCATTCGGTGTCATGGTAGTGGATATAATCCGGGTCCGAGGTTGACCAGTCGCATCTTTCCATGGGTTCCCTCCGATTGTTGTTCCTAGGTTTTTCTTCTGGTGATCTATACAATAAATAGGAGGGGGGTGTCATCAGAAAACCCGGGGCATCATCCCCAAAGGATTGTGCCCCGGGTATAATTGAAGATCCGGATTACTTTTCACACCCGCAACGTTCTTCTTTGTGCCGGTCGAATACCGCAGCGTGTTATTTCTTTTTGATCAGGTCAACATCGCCGAGTGATGTCCCGATTTTCATCATCCAGCGGGACATGCCCACATTGACCCCAAGAAAAGTCGTCTGAATCAATTCGGTGATGTATCCGAATTGATCCATCGTATCAAAATAGGCAAATCTGGTGACGGCCTTGCCTTTTGTTTCAAAGGTCCCATGCTGAAGAAGCTTGAATCCTTCCTTTTTTAAAATATTGATCTTCTCGGATAATTGGGTGACGACAAACCCAATATGATGGATGCCGTGGCCCGGGTCACGGATGAAGTCCGTATAAACATTTTCATCCCCACGGATTACCTGAATTAATTCAAACTGCAGGCGCCCGCTGTATCCCACAACAATATCCAAATCAAGATCAATGGGGTTGCCCAGATAGTGAATATTCTTTTTGGCAATTTTGGCTCTATACCAGCAAGAGATGTTCAAGAGGGCTGAATAATGGTCCACCGCATTGGTGATGTCCTTTACGATGATTCCCAATTGCTCCACAGGCGGCAGGCCAAGTCTTTTTAGTTCCAATGAATTTGTCGGCGTCATATCTTCCTTTTTTACAATATATTGAAAAATGTTTCGAAACGCTATTGGTAACAGGTGTCCACCCATTTTTTGATTTGCATCATTGCCTCCTCCTGAGAAACGCGGCTGTCCCATTCAAGCTCCTGGCGCGCCCGGGTTGTATCGACACTGAGGTCTTTTTCCATGACGCCTACACCCAGCCGCGTTATCGGAGGGCGGATGCCAAAAGGGACCAATGTTTTTTCAAAAATGGTTCCCAGAAACCAGGCCAGCCAAAATGGGATGCTGTTTTTCGGAGATTTCCCTATCCAACCGCTGATTGTTTTTAAATACTGCGCCCAGGTCAGGGAATAATTGTCACCCAGAAAATAGGTTTTTCCTTTTGCAATATCTAAGAAGCCGGCCCGGGTTATGCCATCCACAAGGTTGTCAATATAAATAAAAGAACTGGGTGAACGGCCCTTATTGATCAGTGGAAATGGACCCCTTTTAAACGCATCCAGAATTTCTTTCACCCATACGCTTCCTGGGCCGAAAACGTTTGTGGGACGGATAATGGTATACTCTATTTCTTCCCTTTTACAAAAGCTTGTCACCAGATCTTCGGCCTGAATTTTTGTATCGCAATAAGGAATTCCGCACATTTTAGGTTCAGCATCTTCATTTAAACCGGCCAGATCCCTGCCAAGCCCCATGCAGGCAACAGAAGAGCAATAGACAAACCGTTTTATATGCCCTTTGGAGTGTTCAAGAAGATTGCGGGTACCGTCCACCATGATGGCTTCAAATTGTTGCCTGGTCCCCCAGTCCAGGGTGCGGGCTGCCAGATGAAATACCAGGTCAATTCCGTTGGCAACACCCTCAAGTGTCTGCGGCCGGGTGAGATCTCCTCGAAAAATGTCAACCCCCAGCCTTGTCAGATTCCGGCTATCCTCCTGCGGCAAGAGCAGCCCCCGTACGTTATACCCGCCTCTCACCAGGGATTTTGTCAGATGGAATCCGATAAACCCGGCAGCACCCGTGATAAGAATATTCATATGATTTCCTTTATCAGCTCCGGCATTCAACCGTGTTGATAACCGGAGCATAATGAGTTCCCGATTAAAAATCAGAAAGATTCTGATAAAACATTGCCGTTGCCGGACTGACCACCGTAGGGTCGGTGATCACGTTGATACAGGCTGGTTTGCCGGAATCCACCGCCCGTTTTATCGCCGGAATGATATCGTCGTCTTTTTTAACAAATTCCCCGTAGCCCCCCAGTTCTTCAACTATTTTTTCATAGTGGCGAAGTTCCAGTTCTGAACAGGTACACCGGTCATGGCCGATACTCATCTCCTGTGAATGTTTGATCATTCCCCAGGCACAGTCATTGTTGATGACGCATACCACCGGGATGTTATGGCGTACCATGGTATCGAACTCCATGCAGTTCATACCAAAAGAACCGTCACCATGGAGAAGGATCACGGGCTTGCCAGGGTTGGCAAGTTTTGCTGCCATGGCAAACGGAATACCGGTACCAAGGCATCCCAGCAGGGATCCTGCCGGTGCCAGCACGCCGGCCCGGTGGTCGGACATAAACCCTGTCATGCCGTAATAACTGGTATCCCCGCCGTCGGAGATATAATAGGCATCCGTCCCGATTTCGGTCATGATCTGTTGGGTCAGCCGCAGGGGAAGGATGGGGTCGGAGACGGTGTTTTTTTGTTCGGTCTCCGTCACCAGCATTGCCTGGTAGGCATTTTTCACCGTTTCTATCCAGGGGCTGTGATCCGCTTTTTTTACCAACGGGGTCAGCCGTTCAAAAATATCGCCGCAGTCCCCTGCCAACCCCACCTGGGAGGTCCTCATGTTGTCCAGTTCGGCCGGATCAATGTCAATGCGGATAACCTTTGCCTGGGGGAAAAGCTTGGTGGCCTGCATAACCCAGCTGAACCGAATGCCGGCGGCAATGATGACATCGGCCTGGGGCGCCACGGCGGCCACGGCCGTAAACCCCCCGTCATTCATACAAAGGGCATGGGAATCTGGCAATGCCCCCCGGCCGTTGTTCAACAGGGCAAAGGGAAAGCCGATCTTTTCGATAAATTGTTTAAAGGCATCATCCTGATTGCTGAATCCCACACCGCTCCCCCCGATAAACAAGGGTTTTTTGGCGTTATCGATAAGATGGGCCGCCGCCTTAAGCTCGGACTCATGGGGCAGTACCCGTGTCCTGTGGGTCCGCTTTTCAGGAAAGACCAGGTTTTTTTCATCCATTGAGACAAAAAGGATATCCGGGGGCAGCTCCAGGAAGACAGGGCCGGGCCGTCCTGTGACGGCCTGCCTGAAGGCTGTGGCAAGGTATTCGGGAATCCGTGCAATATCATAGCAGGTGGCCTGCCATTTGGTGATGGGTTTGACCATATCAATCTGGTTTATCTCCTGCAGGGCCAGGGTATTATCATCCCGCAACGGGTGGCGGCCGCAAAGGACCACCAGGGGGGCTGCGTCCAGAAAGGCGTTTGCAATACCTGACACGGCATTGGTAAATCCAGGCCCTGCAGTTACAAGGCAGACACCGGGTTTGTTTTTATAGATGGACCAGCCGTGTGCCATCATTGCCGCAGCCTGCTCATGCCTGACATCCACCAACCGGACCCCGTATTGGTTAAACCCGTCCAGCAGGTTTTCAATATGCCCGCCCGACAGAGTAAATACCGTATCCACCCCTTCCACTTCCTTCATATATTTTGCCGCAATGTGTCCGCCGAATATTTCAGCCATGGTGTTCTCCTTAAATTTTGGTTAAATTTATATATTCGTCTTTTGTTTTGCTTTCCTGGCAATGGCCCAGGCCTAACGAATGAGCTGGGTGACATCCTGAAACCACTTGGCGTAGAAACTCATCCCCCTGATGCAAAGCCCTCCGTCAGCCGCTGCATTAAATGAGGCATCTGCCTTTGAACTTGTGAGGACTTTAAAGCCGATACCGGCATTCTTGAACACCAGGGCGGCATCGTAGTCGTTGTGGAAGCCGCCACAGGATGACACCTTTCCCCTGTCAAAGGTGAAAAGCCGGGCCCGTTCCCTGTCCCGTGTGGTAATGAGGATGCGTACCTGGGCTTTCCTGACAGCGTGTTTAAACGCTTTATTCAAATGTGAGGCGATTTTAAGTAATTGCGCGAGACCAAAAAGCAACAGGGTAAATTTCATGTTCTCTTTCTCCTTTTTAATCGTATTAGTCAAACCGGACCAGGGTCTTTACGGCACCATGCCCGGCCTTATTCAGGTTCACCTCAATCATTTCCATATACTCTTCAAGCGTGAAGGTGTGGGTTACAAGGGGGGATGTCCGGATCTTTCCCTGGTTCATGAACTCCATTGCCAGGTCAAATACATGGCGGGTTTCCCCCTGGTAAACCACCCGGCCGTATCCGTATACGCCCTTGATTTGCTGGAGTTTGAGCCACAGGGGGGTCAGATCCAGTTTGACGTCGCTGCCGATGCCCACAAGGCTCAGGGTGCCAAAGGGCCCAAGGACCCTAAGGCCCATGTTCAAGGTGGCTGAATTCCCCACGGTATCGTAAATCCGGTCAAACCCTCCCATGAGAACCGGGTGGCCCAGCTGGGGCTGGTGCAAGGTGGCGCCGGTATATTCGGCAGCCGTCCGGTATACTGCCTTGAAAGGAATAATATCCGCCTGCCCCAACTCTTCGGCCAGACCTGCGGCATGGGCCGCAGGTTCGATCAGGGCGATTCCGGCACCGGGACAAAGGGTGCGGACCGCCTGGATCACCAGGTTGCCGATGACCCCGCCGCCGATCACAAGAATTTTGTCAGAAGGTTTAGGGCTATTGTCAAACACGGTCTGAAGGGCCACGGCAAGCGGTTCGGTCATGGCCGCAGCCTCCAGGTCAAGCGCGTCCGGGACCTTGAAAAGCTGGCTTTCATGGGCGGCGATATAAGGCGCAAATCCCCCGGTAATCCCTGAATTAAGCCCTGTGAACATGCCGGGCGGTAAATCGCCTCCGGCAGAATTTTCACAGTTCAGGGAACGGCCTGCGGCGCAGACCGCACATTGTTCAGGCAGATTCCGGACCGTGCATCCAAGACCCGGGTTTACCGTCACCACATCCCCCAATTCGAATTGGGTTACTTCCGGACCTTTTTTAATGATCCTGCCAACCGCCTCATGCCCGATAATGCAGGGAAAAGAGGTAAAGGGCGAGGCCGTGGGGGAGTCATGGAGCATCATGAGATTCAGATCGCTGCCGCAAAACCCGCAGAAAATGGTTTTCAGCTTGACCCATTGCCCTGTGGGAGCTGCGGGTTCGGGAATTTCCACAAGACGGGTGGTTTTAAAAGGGCCCTTAAAGTAAACCTTGTTTCCGAAAATGGGCCGGATGGCTTTGGCCGCAATGAATCTTGAGGGTGTTACATTGAACTGCAATGCTTTCATATCGATCTCCGGATGTTGCTTTTTTAAAATTCTGCCCTGCCATGGCTAAGGCGGATTCAGCCGGGTGCTGTGATCTGTTAATTTTGTTTCTGAATGATTTATATGAACTATAGTTCGTGTTTTGTAAATAGAAAATTTTTATTAAAAATAAATAATTATAATTATAATATGAATAATAGTTCGTATTTTATTGCTATTGGCTTGAAAAAATAATCGCAAACAGGTACATTCACTTCACACTTAAATACAACGCGGAGATTAAATGAGCAGCATACGCACCCCCAGGCAAAAAAGAGGGATTGATACAAAAGAGCGGATCACCAAGGCGGCCATGGCATTGTTTGCGGAAAGAGGCATTCACGGTACTACTTCAAAACAGATCGCCAAAAAGGCGGGCGTTTCCATTGGCAGTTTTTATTCCTATTTTAAAAACAAAGAAAAGCTGCTCATCGAAATGCTTGAAGATTATGTGGAAAATCATTATGACGCGGTCTGGCAGGCCCTGGGAAGCCTTAGGATGGAGACCCTTGGCAGAAATGACTTGCGTACCCTTATTCTGGGGGTGTTCAACGCCTATGAACTGGCACCGGAATTCCACCGCCAGACCCACGCATTAAGGTATACGGATCCTGATATAAAACGCATATATGATCGTGAGAGGGAAAGGGAAGTCCGGCAGATTCAGTTTCTCATAGAGCAGAATGCCGGCCACATGGTCCCGGTAAAGGACAGCAGGGCCGTTGCCATGGTCATCCATAATGCGGTTGAAAATGTGGCCCACACAGCCAAATTTTATGGCACGGATATCAGTGAAACTGCCCTGGCAGACGCCCTGGCTGATATGATTGCAGGGTTGCTTCTGGGCAATACGCTTTCGGCGATAAAATGATTCTTCAGGAAATTCAAACACAAAACGGATTGATCATGCCAGCCACCCCCATAAACAGTATCCGTTTCAATACACGTTGTACCGGTGAAGGGCCGGCCTTTATCTGGGGGCATGGACTCATGGCCAGCATGAAAAGCGAGGATCTTGTTGATCTGTTCGAATGGGACAATTTCCCGGAGACAAACCGGTTGATCCGGTATGATGCCAGGGGGCACGGGGAAACCCAGCCCACGTTTTTTCCTGAAGACTATCACTGGAAACAACTGGCAAAAGACATGCTGGCAGTGGCCGAAAGCTATGGTGAAACCCGCGTCATTGCCGGGGGCCAGTCCATGGGCTGTGCCACGGCGATTTATTCCGCCTGTATTGCACCGAAAAAAATAAAAGGCCTGATTCTGGTCAATCCGCCCACAGCCTGGGAAACCCGGGCAGAACAAGGCAAACTTTACAATAAAATGGCAACCACGGGCCGGCTGCTCGGCGGCGGTATGCTGGCCCGGATGATGCGTAATAAACTGTCCCGCCTGCTTCCCCAATGGCTGATCGATGCCAAAAAGGGCAGGGTTGAAGGCGCACTCGAAGGTCTGAAACCCTTGAAAAGAAAAACCCTTTTTAACCTGTTCAAGGGCGCGGCCCTGACCGATTTGCCTTCCGGCGAAACGATTAAAAAAATCCAGGTACCCTGCCTAATTCTCGGATGGACTGGAGACCCCACACATCCGGTGGAAACAGCAAAAGAGATTCACCGACTGCTTCCTGATTCCGAACTCGTGATTGCCAATGGGTACTCTGATTTTAAGAAATGGCCTGGACTGATACGCGATTTTGTAAAAAACAACGACAAATAAAAAAACAGGACGTGATAGGAGCCACCCGAGCGTTACCGGGGGGCCATGAAATATCAAGACACGAATTTCATGGCTCCCGGAAAACGGTTTACGTCAGTCCTTTGATGTTCTTAGAGCATTTCAGCCATGGCCAGCGCTTTTGATCCCGGACCGACCACTGCCGGGTCTGTCATGACATTGATGCAGGTGGTCACATCTGAAGCAAAGGCCTCTTCCAAGGCCGGAATAATATCGTCTGGGGTTTCAACCAGGATGCCTTTACCGCCCAGTGAGGCCACGGCCTCGTGGTAGGGAGGATTGCCAATCTCCACCGTGCCGGGGATAAAACGGGCGAATTTCATCTGCATGCTGTTTGAGGTCATTCCCCATTTCTGGTTATTGTCGATGACCACGACGATGGGCAGATTTTTTCTAAGAGAGGTTTCAATCTCCATGAAATTAAATCCCATGGAACCATCACCGATATACACAAGTACCCGGCGATCCGGATTGATTAACTTTGCAGACAATCCATAGGGAAGTCCCACCCCCAGACAGCCAAACAGGGAGGAATCAATGATGTTCAAAGGTCCAGTGCAGGTTCTTGCTCCTGAAATCCAGGTCTGGGCATCCCCCCCGTCTGCAACGATGATATCATCGTTTCTGTTCATGAATGCATTCACTTTTTCGGCCAGTAGCCCAGGGTATATAAACCCGGAGGGTTCAACGACCTCCTCCCTGGCGGCAGCTTTCATCTCGCTGTCCGTCCGTGACAAGGTTTCCACCCAGTCCCGGAATTTATTGCCCGGATTTCCTTTGGTTTCGGATAAAATATCAAGACATTCGCTCAACAGGGCTTTTATATCCCCAAAGACAGGTAGGTCAATTGTTTTGTTGCGGCCGATCTCCTCAGGTTCAATATCCACCTGGATAATTTTTGCGTCCGGCTTGTAAAAAGCGCCAAAGACATTGTAAAGACAAAGCCGGTTACCCAGGAGAATCACCAGGTCAGACTCTGTTGTGGCCATTCCTGCGCATCCCGGAAGGGTGGGCACGGAAGCGCCAAAACAAAGGGGATGGGTGTCCGGGATTATTCCTCTCCCCATTTTTATGGTAAACACAGGGATCCCGGTCTTTTCAACAAAGCTGCGCAGTTCAGGGCCGGCATCCGAATAATGAATTCCGCTGCCGGCAAAGATAACCGGCTGTTTGGCCTCCCTGATCATTTCCATCATTCTGCGGGCATCGTTTTTGTCCACGGGCCTGGAGGATACTTTGGTAGAGATATGATTCACCTTTGACGGGTCAACATCGCCGTCCAGGACATCAATGGGAAGTTCAAGAAACACAGGGCCGGGCCTGCCCTGGCCCGCAAAACGAAACGCCATGTCAATATATTCGGGAATCCGTTCCGGTTTTCGGCAGACAAAGGATTTTTTCACAATGGATTCTATGATAGGCCTCTGGCGCATATCCTGCAGCCCGAGCCTGTCCGGTGATTTAGGGCCGTGGGCCCCAGCAATAAGGACCATGGGGGCATTTGTCATCTGGGCGTTCACCATGGGGGATATGGTGTTGGTGAATCCGGGGCCGAAGGTGACAAGAACAACCCCCGGCTTTCCCGTCATCCGGCCGTAGGCTTCCGCCATGAAGGCCGCCGCCTGTTCATGCCGGGCAGTAATGATCTCTATTGGCGTCTTCTCAACCGCATATTGAACCGGGCTGATACTTTCGCCGGGAACGCCGAAGATATACTCAACCCCGGCGTTTAAAAATGCATCACTGATCAACCCCCATCCTTTTAATTTCTCATGTTGTTCGTTCATCTGACTTCGGCTCCTGTTCTATTAAGCGTTACGGTTATATGAGCTTTTCTTGTTTAAGCCATAGATGACAGTCCGTCACCATTTCCAAAATCGTTGTTGTGCTGAATCCTAAGGCACGTCTGGCTTTGGTATCGTCACAGGTGAGGTGGCCCACCAGGCGCAGGTATTTGGGATAGGTCATCAACGGTTCTTGCCGGGTGATGAATGATGCGGCCAGGGAGGTGTATAAAATCAGTTTCAATCTGGTTTTTGAGATCTCCTTTAACGGCAGTCCTGCACCGGTGACCTTGAGAATATCCGAAATAACATCCCTGAAACTTGCCCGGGTGCCCCCAAGGAGGTAGTTTTCCCCCTTTTCCCCGTTTTCAACAGCGGATATATGGGCCCGGGCAATATCTTTGGCATGTGAAAAGGTGCCGACCCCTGGCGGATAGCCAGGCAGTTTGCCGGAACAGACATTTTTTATCAATTGTGACCAGTTGCCCGGGTCATAGGGACCGATAATATTACAGGGGTTTAAGATGACGGCAAAAAGCCCTTCTTGAACCGCCTTTTGCACCTCCTGTTCTGCCAGGTATTTGGTCCGGTTGTAACTCATCCCGCAGCCCAGGGCATTTGACGGTGTCTTTTCGGTCAGCTTGTGGTTATGGTACCCGTATGCAGAGCTTGAAGAGGTATGAATGAAGCGGACGGCTTTTTTATTAATGGCTTCCCTGCACATGTTTGTCGTGCCGACAACGTTGATATTGAATTGTCTTTCATCATTTTTTTTCCACATGCTGATATCGCCTGCCAGATGGAAAATCGCATCCGGTTGATCCGGTATTGCCCTTTTCAAGGATGCTGGATCCAGGATATCCCCCTCAACCTTATCAACGTCGAAGCGGTCAAGGAATTTTGTATTCTCCCCGGGCAGATGAAGGGCCGTGATATGCCAGTTTTCAGCTTTAAGCTGCTGGATAAGATTCAGCCCTAAGAATCCGGTGCCACCGGTAATAAATCCCGTTTTCATCATTTCCCCCTTCATGCAGACATACGCAAGGATACAAGTATAAGTGATGCCTATTCAGCAGCGATCTGTAATGAAAAAAGGTTAAAGGAATGTTTGGTGGCGGTAATTAACCCCAAAACAAGCGCATTTATAAAAATAATGGGCTCATCCCCGCCTAGTTAGAAATCCATATTGAGTAATTTTTTTCT
>MDTD01022686.1_pt1 | contig 25409 bp, 21 predicted proteins | sample 811221 | NCBI WGS metagenome assembly MDTD01 (sample SAMN05326646, study PRJNA326480) | marine metagenome | isolation source: seawater | place: Pacific Ocean: South West | collected 2011 | reverse complement strand
GTGCTAGACTGCACGAACTGGAGAACAAGAGATGATTCGATCGAGCACCCCTAATTCGACGACGCCCTTCGAACAGATGGATGATGACGGCTTCAGATCCGCTCTTCCGATGCATGGAGCCTTGAATCCATCATTGAGCCTGTCAGGCACGACTCCCGGCTGCTTCGCAAACAAGCCGGATATCGGAGGTCCGTTGAGCTACAGCAGCCCGGACACGCCTGGAATGCCGTCGGCATCGTCACTGACGGCCTGGGATTTCCTGCCGGAGGGTTGGACAATCGAATCCCATCCCGATGGATGCAACGGTCACAATCAGGGTGATGAACCGATTCGTGCGATACCGGTCGAGGGATTCGTCGCGGTCACACAGCTCGAGCACGCACGTCTGGGAAACGTCACGCCGGAGATGCGTCGAGTCTCCGAGCGTGAACCGCATCTGACGCCCGAGCAGATCCGTGACGAAGTGGCTGCCGGACGCATGATCATCCCAGCCAACATCCATCACCTGAAGCACGATCTCGATCCGATGTGCATCGGTCGCGCCTCACTCACGAAGATCAACGCCAACATGGGCGCCTCACCGGTCAGTTCCGGAATGGAACAGGAGCTTGAGAAGCTCAGATGGGCGGAGAAATGGGGCGGTGACACGGTGATGGATCTCTCCACAGGTGGGGATCTGGACCAGTGTCGCGAGACGTTGATCAAGCACTCGAAGGTTCCGATTGGAACGGTTCCGATCTACTCGATGATCATCGGTCGCAAGATCGAGGATCTCGACGAGACGGCGATATTGGAGATGCTGGAACATCAGGCACGTCAGGGAGTGGACTATTTCACGGTCCATGCCGGCGTTCGTCGGGCACACCTCAAGTTCGTTCGAAAGCGGCTCATCGGCATCGTCTCACGAGGCGGTTCGCTGCTCGCGAAGTGGATGATTCACCATGGCCGCGAGAATCCGACCTATGAACTCTGGGACGATATCTGCCAGATCATGCGACAGCACGATGTCTCCTTCTCGATCGGCGACGGTCTTCGACCAGGCGGCCTGGCCGATGCCACGGATCAGGCGCAGCTTTCGGAGCTCCAGACGCTCGGTGAACTGACCGAGCGAGCATGGCGGCATGGTGTCCAGGTCATGGTCGAGGGCCCCGGCCACGTACCGCTCGATCAGGTCGAGTACAACATGAAACTACAGCGGCAGCTCTGCCATGGTGCGCCTTTCTACGTGCTCGGCCCGCTCGTCACGGACATCTTCCCGGGATACGACCACATCACCTCCTGCATCGGTGCCTGCAATGCCGCCTACCACGGTGCCTCCATGCTTTGCTACGTCACACCGAAGGAGCATCTCGGCCTTCCCAAGAAGGATGACGTGAAGCAGGGATGCATCGCCTACAAGATCGCCGCCCATGCGGCGGATATCGCACTGGGAATTCCTGGGACACGTGATCGAGATGACGAGCTCACCAAGGCCCGTGCCGCCCTCAACTGGGATCGTCACTTCGAGTTGAGTTTCGATCCGGATACGGCTCGCGCGCTTCATGACGAGGATCTCGATGTCGATACCGATTTCTGTGCCATGTGCGGACACGACTGGTGCAGCGTGAGGATCAGCAAGGAAATTCAGGAATTTGAATCCGGTCTTGAGGAGGGGTATTCGTGGGACAAGCCGAAATTGACGGCTGCGCTCACCGAGGAACAGAAAGCCATCCTGGAGCAGCGAGGCGTACTGGATCCTGCGGAGATCCATCGTCTTGCTTCAAAGGCAAGACCTTCGAAGTCCGATTCTGGCGAACAGGCGCCAGCATGTCACAGTGATCAGGCGACTTCCGAAGAGGCTCAGGAAATCCAGAAGAAGAAGGGTGTCGACAATCTCGTACCGCTCGACACCTCCGAGCTGACCAACATCCCGAACCACGACTCACTTATCTGAAGAATGACCGCACATGGTTGATGCCAAGAAGAGCATGGTGAAGGGAGTCAGATTTCCGAATCTGTATCTCTGGCTTACTTTTCTGTCCGCATTAGATGTCGTTCTGACCCGTGTGATCCTCTACTTCGGAGGAACCGAGGTGAATCCGCTGGCGGACTGGATCATCGACCAGTGGGGCCAGATGGGCATGAGTCTCTTCAAGTTCGCCATCGTCGCCTTCGTCATCATCATCTGTGAATACACCGCTCGAATGGACATGAAAATGGCATTCCGGCTGGCATTGGCCGGCTGCATCATCTCGGCCTTGCCGGTCCTGTGGTCGACAGGTCTGATCATCGAGCTGATCCTGACCTTCGATCCAACGGCTGAACCGCCTCCGCCGGCACTACCTGAAGGGCTGTCCCCGGCGTCGATGATCGGCTGGATGAGAACGACATTCTTCTGCTGAATCAACCGGCTTGGTCTGGTTATGATGCCTCGAGAACTGATGCACAGTGTCGAGGAGCATGAGATGGCTGAAAAGCGACCGTTGAGAGTAGTGGTTCTGGGGGGCGGATTTGCAGGCGGCTACGTCGCCAAGCATCTCTTCGACAAGAATCTCGGACTGGATGTCGAGGTCATCATCATTGACCGGAACAACTACTTCGTCTTCTACCCGCTCCTTGTCGAGGCAGGCACGGGTTCTCTGGAACCCAGGCACTGCACGGTACCGATCCGCGAGTTCGCCAGCAGGAGCGAACTGCTGATGGGCGAAGTCACCGATCTGGATGCGTCTTCGAACAAGGTTCATTTCAAGCTCTGTGGGGACGACACCGTTCGTGAAATCGAATATGACCAGCTCGTGATTGCACTGGGAAGCGTCACGCGAATTCTTCCCGAGAAGATCTGCAGTGGTGTCACGGAGCATGCGTTTGAAGTCAAGCACATGAGTGACGCCGTGGCGATCCGGGATCGCGCCGTGGAACTCCTTGAACTGGCCAATGCGACTGACGATCCGGAGGAGAAGCGTCGACTTCTGCATTTCGTGGTTGTCGGGGGGAACGTGACCGGCATAGAGGTCGTGGGCGAGCTGGAGGTGTTCGTTCGAGGTGCCACTTCGATGTATGCGAACATCAAGCCGGAGGATTGTCAGTTCACGGTCATCGAATTGTCACCGGAGATCCTACCGATTCTTCCGAAGCAGTTGATCAGGTGGTCCACGCAGAAGCTCGAGGAGCGGGGGATCGGATTGTGGACAGGGAAATCCGTGAAGGAGGTCCATGCCGATCACGTGATCACATCCGATGACACGAAGGTTCCATGCTCGACCGTGATCTGGACGGCGGGAATCGCGCCCAATCCGATTCTTCAGGAGTTCAAGGATCTCGCCTTGAATTCCCATGGAGGGGTTGATTGCGAGCCGACCTATCGAGTCAAGGGCCATGAGAACATATGGGCGCTTGGGGATTGCGCCGGCGTTCCGGGGCCGGACGGCAAGCCAATGCCGCCATTGGCTCAGATCGCGATTCGACAGGCGAAACAGGTCGCCGCCAACATCGCGGCGGCTCATAGGGGCGAGGAGCTTGAACCCGGGGACGTGAGTGTCCTTGGCATTCTCGTTCCACTGGGTCGTCATCAGGGTGTGATGAACTTCAAGGGCATCCGTGTGGAGGGGTTCTTCGCCTGGGCGATGTGGAGAGCGATCTATCTCAGCAAGATGCCCGGCTTCGGAAGAAAACTACGGGTGCTCCTGGACTGGACCATCAATTGCTTCTCCCGACGCGACTATGTGCAGTTGGGAATGAATCCAAACGCGACTCGGGAATTCAAGGGACCGGATCGCGGATAGTCGACCTGAGTCTACCGCCGGCCCCATCGTCTCTTCAGTAGCTCCATGGACTCCTCGTCGTTGGCCAGTGGTGCTGAGGCCTCGACTGGTGCATCGAACCGTTCATCGGATCGACTGTCGTCAAGTTCATTCAGCCACGACTTGGTGACTTCAAGCGCATGGGAGCCATGGGTCGCCACACGTCGGGCCAGTTCTTCGGAGGCGTCGCATGGGGCCTCATCAACCATGCTCGCCAATCCTGTTCGAAACGCCTGAATTCCGTCGATCAGTTTGCCGGACAGCAGAAGTGATCTGGCAGGACCGTTTCCAATGCTGCTGGCAAGCGTGTTTCCGCTGACTACCGGAGATATGCCAAGTGCATGAACGGGATAGCCGAGTCTGCTGTCCGGTGAAACGACAACCATGTCACAGGCGCTGACGATGGCGCATCCTCCCGCGACGGCGGCGCCATCGACTCCCGCGATAACCACGGCCCGATGTCGACGAATGATCTTGAGCAGTCTTCCCAGGACGCCGATGAAGTCATTCAGAATCGAGGAATCCTCCAATACAGGAGCAAGATCGAAGCCTGCGCAGAAGGAGGGGCCGCGTCCTCTCAGAAGTATCACGGAGATGTTGCGGTCCTGCTCAAGTTCCATGAGCATCGACTCGAGCTCCCGCATCGTCGAGAGTGACAATGCGTTTCGATTGGTCTCGCCATCGAACCAGATAAAGGCGATTTTGTTTTCGATCTCGAGTTGGACGGTGGTCGGATTCTTCATGTGTTGGTTCCCTACCAGATCAGAAGCCAGATCGTCATCCATGTTCCTGCGGCAAGCATCACCAGTGCCGTATAGCCGACGATGTCACGTGCCTTGACACCTGTTATGGCGAGCAGTGGGAGCGCCCAGAAGGGCTGAAGCATGTTGGTGAGTTCATCCCCATAGCTGACGGCCATCAGCATCTTCGGTATGGAGACGCCGCTTTCCATGGCACTTTGAATCGCGATTGGTCCCTGGACACCCCATTGGCCGCCTCCTGACGGGACCAGGAAATTGACAACACCCGCCGAGAGGAAGGTGAAGAACGGCAACGTGGTCTCGGTCGAGATATCCGCTGCGAATCGCGCGATATCCGCCATCAGTCCGGAATCACGAAGCATGATGAGTATGCCCGCGTACAGGGGGAACTGTATGAGGATTCCGGCACATCCCCGGGCGGCTCTTTCGATTGATCGGGCATAGGCGATGGGGGATCCATGGAGAATGAGACCGATGCCGAGCATGACTGCATTGAACTGGTTGGGTCCAAGCCTCATGATGCCTCGCGAATCGTCCGTGAGAAATATCAGGAAGCCGGCAACCAGAGCGGCGGCGACGATGAAAGAGAAGAGCATTCCGATCGGCCCCCAGCTTTCATTGATCGTGATCTTTCCTCTGGTCTCCTCGGGCATTGGGTTCGCGTCGACCTGACTCAGAGACCGGCATTCCGAACCGGAGGGGGCCAGCAACCAGAGGACCAGCGGGATGATGATGAGCAACCCGCCGCTGACCACCAGATTCATGGTTGAGAACGTCGTGTCGCTCAATGGGATGCCGTCCGCGAACCCCATGGTTGCAAGCCGCGACATGAGGTCTTCGCCAAGCAGATCCTTGGCTTCGGTCAACGTGCTCGATTTCAAGGCGGCGGAACCGGACAGTCCACCATGCCAGACGAGCAACCCGACGTATCCCGCTGCGCACAGCAGAGGGAAATGGCTTGCTCGCCCACGTGCCTCCATGCTCCGTCCCACATCGCGTGCGAGCAATGCACCGACGATGAGACCAAGTCCCCAGTTGACGAGTCCGGTCAACGCCGCGACGAATCCGACCAATGCGGCAGCCTGTCCGGGTGATTGAGGCAGTTGTGCGATCCGCCCAAGGAAACGACGGATGATTGGGCTGTCTGCCAAGGCGTATCCCGTCACCAGTATCAATGCCATCTGCATGCTGAACTGGAGGAATTTCCAGAGACCACTGGACCACCAGGTATCGATCAGGACGAGTGCGGTCTCCCGTCGATCCAGTTCACCGTATCCGAATGTGAATGCGAGTATCCCCGTCAGGATGGTCAGTCCCAACGCCAGAATGAGTGGATCGGGGATGCAGCGTCCGATCGTACGGCTCAGAATCAGGCCCAGTCTCGCGATCATGGTCCCAATGGTATGTCAGTGTGGCATGGTGGTCGATGGCGGGAGATCGACCGGCATCAGCAGCTCATTCGGAATGCCAGGTACGACTGCATCGATCAAATACCACCGATGTGGTGGCGGGCCCGACGACCTCTGTTTCAGGGAGTGCCAGCCCGAGATCGATGAACTCCGGGTAGACATCGGTTTCCAGCGGATGAATGGCGAGTCTTCCCGTGGCCGACATCAGATGATCGATCAGATCCGGATCCGGAAGCGGGAAGTCCATTGGGCTGCAGCTCATTATCTGCGAGAGATGTCCTCGCATCATTTCAGCGATGACCGCCAGCAGTGGCTGGTCGGACCGGCTTTGAATCTCGATGACTCCCGATTTGTTCAGTACCGATGCCGCTGTACGGATATCCGCATCAATAAGACTGGTTCCCGAGATCAACGCCTTCTCGATGGCCTTTGCATCGGCTTCCTCGATCGGGCCATCCACGCACACGGCGTATCGAAGTGGTGGGGATTCGGCTTCCAAGCCCAGTTCATCGGTGAACTGTGGGCCGGCATCCAGACCGAGCATGACCTCCATTCTGGGGGATTCCATGACGGCAGCAACCGCGGTGAGTGCAGACCAGCTCGACACGCCTTCGATCGTCAGACGACTCATTCGATGATCATGGATCAACCGGGCCCATTTTCTGGATGGGATCTCGTTCGATTGCGAATCTGCTTCGATTGGATTTGAACCGTCGTTGTCTCTGAATGCATTCTGGTTCATCGATCTCATTCCCCTACACAGCTTGAACGCACAACGCCCCGAACAAGCGGGGCGTTGGAGACTCCGACCCGAAACAGGGTGGGTCAGAATTTCCTGCGGCGCCTCTCTTCTCCTCGCATGCTTGATGCCAATGCCTTGCCGAGCAGATCCCAGAATTGCTTGAGCGGGTGAACCGGTCTCTGAAGAGGAACAGCTTTCGCGTCTCTTCGAAGGCAGTCCCTGGATCGTCGGGTGTCGGTTTGCTTGTAGTAATCAACCATGCAATTGGAGTGTTCTCCGAATTCAGTAGAGATCAAGCAGAACATGAGGAACTTGCCAACTAATGGCGAAAGATCTTCCAAGACGTCTTTGAGCAGCCCATTTCCGCTCAAACCATGCCATGTCCATAGCCTCAAGGGGTTTGTGGGATATCTGGCAGGCTCGAAACGAGGCTCTGCCCGGGAAGCCGCTATAGTGCCGCGAAGTTCTCAGGATTCAGCAGGAGCCTTCCATGTCGATGTTGCAATTCGTCCGGCACGCCGGTCGATACCGCGAGATGCTTTCGGTACTCGTCAGTTTCGGGTTTCGAGAGTTCTTTGAAGATGCCAAGCTCGACCTTCTTCTTGAACGTGGTCGTCGGGTCTTCCATCATTCATCGAAAGATGAGATCCAGAGGATGGGTCGGCCCAAGCGTCTGAGATTGGCGTTGGAGGAGCTTGGTCCCACCTTCATCAAGCTTGGTCAGGTTCTCAGCACCCGTCCCGACATACTCCCACCGGAGTACATCGAGGAGTTCCAGCATCTCCAGGATGATGTTCCAAGTGTCGCATGGGACAAGATCAAGGAGCAGTTGATCGATGATCTCGGCGATCTCGATGAGCATTTCGATTCCATAGATGAAGTTCCAATGGCGGCCGCCTCGATGGCGCAGGCCCATCGCGCCGTTCTCAAGGGTGGCCAGTCAATCGTGTTGAAGGTGCTGCGTCCTGGTATCGCCAAGACCGTTCTCATGGATCTCGAGATCCTTCACGAGGTGTCGGTCTGGGTGGCCAAGCACAAGCCGGATCTGCCATTCGATCCAGTCGCCGTCGTGGACGAATTCCAGCAGGCCATGAGCTACGAGCTGGATCTGGTCCACGAAGCACGAAACATCGAGACCTTCAGACGACGACTGGAGGATGAGCCCGGGACGTATTTCCCCGAGGTCTACTGGGATGTCACGAGAAGTCGCGTACTTGGACTCGAGGAAATCAAGGGCATACAGCTTTCCCATTGGAAAGAGGCGGGGCTCTCCCAGGAGGAACGAACGAAGATCGTCGAAATCGGTTCCGAGAGCATTCTCAGACAGGTTCTCGACATCGGATTCTTCCACGCCGATCCTCATCCGGGAAACATGTTCTGGCTACCGGACGGAAGGCTGTGCTTCATCGACTGTGGCATGGCTGGCAGGGTCGATGAGGAAACCGTCAATGAACTCGCCAATCTTCTCTATGGCGTCTCCTGCAACGACATAGACAAGGTCTACGAGGCATTCATAAGCCTGGGAAATGTCCAGGAGGATACGATCTCGCCTCGAGCGGTCCGACGTGATCTTCAGGACTTCCTGGACCAGTTCACAGGAGTCTCGTTCGAGAAGATCCAGATGTCGGCTGTTCTCCAGGCATTTTCGGATGGGCTTCGAAAGCACCATATCCAGTGCCCCGGGGACATCATTCTCATGATCAAGGCCTTGTCGACCATCGAAGGTGTTGGCGAGGATCTCGATCCGAAGTTCGATCTGATCGGGTACGCGCGGCCTCACCTCGAGGCACTCGTCAAGCGGCAGTACTCCCGCAAGGCGATATTCGATCGTCTTAAGAAATCCTCGATGAAGTATCTGAAGTTCATCGAACATCTCCCGGGCCGGGCAAGCACGGTCATGGAGCGATTCTCGAGGAATCAGTTGAAGATTGGCATCGACGTAGGAGGTCTGGATAGACTGACACAGTCGATTCATCATGCCAGTCGGCAGATCTCGTACACCGTGCTGATCGCCTCGATGATTCTGGCCTCATCCGTTCTGGTTTTGGCTTCCGGTCGAAAGGGGCACTCTGTTCTTGAGTGGATCGGTTTCATCGGATTCCTTGCTTCCTTCGTTCTGGCATTCTGCATTCTGCTCGAGAACTTCCTGCGCCGGAACCGTTGATTCAGTTCCGAAAGTCGTCTCGAGAACGAACACGCTTAGGATCCTCGACCGGTCTTCTTTTGGTCTGGTTCTTCAATCTCACATCGGTGGAGCGATCCCAGGGCTTGTGGTATTCGGCGATCTCGAGGTTTCGATACTGCGATCTGCATCGATAGCAGACCAGTCTTGTCCTTGCGAAGAAGAGGATGGCGATGTCGAGCAGGAGAACGCCGGTCATGCCGATCAGGATGGCGATGTCGGTGACGAATCCAAGGACACCGATCAGACTCAAGCCGAATGCCAGGACGATCACGAACGGAGTGATCTGGGGAAATGTCTTGTGCTGGTAGAGGTGGTCGCTTCCGCAGATGATGCATCGGCGAAGCTGTCCGGCGTCATCGAACGCCCGTTCCCAGTCGAGAAAAACCTCCTGATCGGTATCGATGGTCCTTGTGCGAGCGGGCCGTTGTTCCGCATCCGCTGCTATCTCGCCGACCTTCGATCGATCAATTTGACGAACCAGAACATGCATGGAATCAGATGGTACGAGTCAGGCCGGTTGAGCGATACCGTGGATGGGCTGACGACAGCAGACCGGGAGGCTCCGGCGGGGGTATAGTTCTGGAATGTCAGATTGGCCACATGTGCTTCAACACCGTTTCCTCGTCTTCGACGGCCCGGATGGGTCTGGAAAGAGCACCCAGTTTCGTCGTTTCTCCAACTGGGTGAAGGAGCAGCAGATCGCGGTGACGGAACTTCGCGAGCCGGGCGGCACACCGATCGGTGAACGCATCCGGGAGGTTCTTCTTGATGTCGCCCATGAGGAGATGACGACCACCTGCGAGATGCTTCTCTACATGGCAAGCCGTGCACAGATCGTAGAGGAAGTGGTTCAGCCGGCATTGAACAGAGGTGATCTGGTTCTGGCGGATCGATTCATCAGCAGCACCCATGCCTATCAGGGCGCCGGGGGAGGGCTTTCTGCCGACTCCATCGACATGGTCGGTCAGGTCGCCGTGGGATCCCGCATGCCCGACCTGACCGTGATATTCGATGTAGATCAGGAAACAGCCGGTCGGCGATTGAACCCGCTGCTGGACAGAATGGAGCGAAAGGGTGAGACCTTCCATGCGAGAGTGAGGGAGGGATATCTGGAACTGGCCAGACGTTCACCGGACTCGTTCATCGTCATCGACGCCTGTCCCGGCGAGGACGAGGTGTTCTCATCATTGTTGACGTCCATTGAACGTCGCTTCAGTGGATGTGTGTCGTCCTAGGAACTCGTGGACGGTTGTTCCCATGGCTTTCCCGTGACGTCCAGAGTGGTCCTGATGACTTCCTTCAGATCACCGGTATCCTTGGCGACCTTGTGCTGCGTCGCGGCACCGCTGCCATTCTCAAGAATGCGTTCGACGTAGGACAGTTCCTCGGCACAGCCCAGCTTCTCCGACAGTGGTTGGCACAGATCCAGGAGCAGTCTCGCCTGTTGCCGGGCAGGTATCGCGTGCATGGTGTCCGGATCGGCCAGGGTGGCGTCCAGTCCGTAACGAGCGGCGTGCCATTTGTTCTGACGGGCGATCATGGGATGGCAGTCGACGAGATACATGCCTCTATCGATTTCGGACGAGAGTCCGGAGACGATGCATTGTGTCATCGCGACCAGCCCAAGCAGATGCTCCATGGTCATCGGCGTATCCATCACCCGGATCTCCACGGTTCCGAATCGGGCGACCGGTCGAACATCCCACCAGATCTCACGGGGTGAATGTATGAAGTCTGTGGCGATCAGGTGATCGGTCAGCCAGTTGTATTCCGACCAGTTGCGCATCGTCTCGGGAAGGCCTGCCGTAGGGAGTGATTCCATGACCTTGGATCGATAGGAATGCAGTCCGGTGTTTCGTCCACACCAATGTGGCGAATTGGATGACAAGGCCAGTAGCACTGGGAGATGCCTCAGGAGCCGATCGCACATCTGGATGGCCTTGTCACCCGAGTCGACTCCGATATGGACATGAAGGCCGAACACGACAAGTCGGCGAGCGACGAACTGCATTGTTTCCATCAGCCACTCGTAACGCTCGTCGTCCGTGAGCTTCTGGTCCTTCCAATGACTCGTTGGATGGGTACCGCTCCACAGGAAGGTGTTGCCCATTTCGGCCGCGGTTTCATAGCCCCATTGAAGCTTCTCGGAGAGATCTCTTCTTACTTCATCAACCGTCTGACAGACACCGGTGTTGAATTCGAGGTAGCTCCTCATGAATTCAGGTTTGATCGAGTCCTCCCATCCAGTGGGCAGACGCCTGAGCATCTCGGGGACATCCATCGACAGTTCAAGTGATTCGCTGTTGATGAGCCCCAGCTCGATTTCAACGCCAATACTCGTGTTGGTGCTTGGTTTGAAACGCATGGCCATGGAAGTACTCCAGTCACATGAGACGAAACTCGATCAATCGATTTTCAGGAGGCCTCTTCCGCCATGCCCAGAACAGCGGTTGCGGCGAGAAGAAGCGATCCAATTGGAAGAGCGTTTTCGTCGATATCAAAGCATGATGAATGGAGCGGGCGTCGATCCGAGATTGCCCCGCTCCCGGTTCCAAGTCGTGCCATCGAGCCTGGTATGACTTGTTGAAAGTACGCGAAGTCCTCGCCACCAAGGCTGGGAAGCTCTATGTGGATGATACCGCTTTCATCAACCACGCTTCGAGCGGCTTGCTCGATGAGGTTGGTGGGATGTTGATGGTTGTCCGTCGCGGGTGCCGTATAGGGAAACTCGAGGGCGGCTCCGCAGCCTGTGGCTTCGCAGACACCGCGAATGCAGCGATCCATGGCTTTCTTGACCTTCTCCAGATCCTCTGCTCGGCCTGCCCTGAGCGTTCCACACAGCACCGCCTTGTCCGGTATGGCGTTGAATGCCTCTCCAGCTGTGAGACTCGTGATGGTGAGGCACATGGCATAGCGACTGTCCATGCTCCGGGGGGCCAGTTGATAGAGCATGGAAGCGACATTGACCGCTGCAGGAACTGGATCGATGGCTTCATGCGGTCGCGCTGAATGCCCACCTTCTCCGGAGATGGTTATGCGAAAGGTGCTCATGCAGGAGGTGATGGGACCGGAGCGGATGCCGATAGATCCGACATCTAGAAACGGGTCGCAATGCAGGGCAACCATGTTCTGTACCCCGTTGACGACACCGGCGGTGATCAGCTGCTTGGCGCCCATCGCTGTTTCCTCCGCAGGTTGGAAGATGATCCGGAGATTTGCGCCGAGTTTCATTTCCTCCAGCGTCAGTCGTTGGCTTGCCAGTGCTTCTCCCGCAAACAAAGCCATTGTGGCATGTGCATCGTGACCACAGGCATGACATCGCCCCTTGTTTCTCGATCTCCATGACACCGACTTCTCGTCGTCGATCGGAACGCAATCGATGTCAGATCGTATGGCCATCCATCGATCGTCCGGGCCGCCGACATGAAGGTCGGCGACGACACCAGTGCCAGGCAGATCGTGAAGATCGTAACCCAGTGCGTTCATTCGCTCGGCCAGCCGGTCAGTCGTCCGGAATTCCTCGCCAGCCAGTTCCGGATGGGCATGGAGATCCCGTCGAAAGCGGACCATCTGCTCCGAGTTTTCCTGAAGCTTCCGCCGAATCACATCGAACAGCTCGCCCTGCAGATGGGGGTCGTTCGAGAAGGATGTTGATCTGGATCGAGACATGCGTGGGTTCCTGAAAGACTATGCCGAAATCAGGTCCAATCCAGAACGATCTTCCCAAACTGTTCACCGGCCTCGAGCCTTCCCCAGGCCTCATGGCCCTGCTCGGGAGTGAATACCCGGTCGATGGTCGGTCTCAGTGATCCTGACTGGAACAGGGAAACCGCCTGTCGGAATTCATCCATGTCGCCCATGGTCGATCCGATGATGGTGAGTTGATGCCAGAAGATCCTCTGGAGGTTGGTTTTGGCTTCGAATCCAGCTGTTGTCCCGCAGGTGACCATGACTCCACCACGAGCCAGCGACTTGAGTACCGAGTCGTGGATGGCGCCACCCACCGATTCGACGCAGACATCGACACCACGTTTTCCGGTGATCTCCCGCACCTGCTTCGACCAGTTCTCACCCGTGTCGAGAATCGTGTGCTGGGCGCCGAGTTCGATGGCGCGATCAAGTTTCCATTGATGCCGTGAGGTGACGATGGTGCGGCAGCCGAGATGACCCGCGATGTTGAGTGCCGCCAATGCGAGGCCGCCTCCGATGCCCGGTATCAGGACCCATTGGCCGGCCTTCAGGGAAGCTCGCGTCAACATCATTCGCCAGGCCGTCAGATGCGTCAGACCGTAGGCGGCGGCCTCGATCGGATCGAGCTCGCCGATATCGAGTACCTGAGTGGCCGGTCCCACGAAATATTCGGCATGACAACCTTGTTCGAACTCGCCGATCATGTGCAGATCGGGCAGGGCGGGGGCACGATCGGGATACGGATTGTCTGCTGCTGGTTTCGCCGCGTTCATCATGACGCGTTTGCCGATCCAAGCATCATCGACACCGTCGCCGACGGCCTCGATTCGACCACAACCATCCGACCCGCTGATGCGTGGGAACTCCTCTGCTCCGGGCATTCCTGCGCCGACCCAGATGTCGAGTCGATTGAGGGCCGAAGCTTCGGTCTTGACAAGCACCTCACCGGGTCCGGGCTCGGGTTTCGGATGGTCCTGAACCAGTTCGATGTTGGGTGTGACGGGCAAACCGGCTTTCTGGATGATCAATGCTTTCATATGGAGTGCCTCATGTCCTTCGACAGCCATTCCTCATAAGCAGGTCCCTGGTCGCGGTGATGCCATCCCGTTCGGAAAGCTTCTCACCCTCGTACTCGATTCCGACCCAGCCATCGTAGCCAGCCTGGCGAGCGATCGAGAGCATCCTCGTGAAGTCGGAGTGGATCTCCTCGCCATCCTCGTTGAAGTCGTTGCTTTTTGCACTCAGCGCCAATGCGAACGGCATGAGTTCGGTCATTCCCAGATAGCGATCGTAGGTTTCCCGCGTATCCCAATCGAGAATGAAGTTCCCGAAGTCGGGAAGCGTGCCGAGCCGAGGATGATCCACACGCTCGATGAGAGCGGAGAGCCAGGCACCGTTGCTCGAGAGGCCCCCATGATTTTCGATCGTGACGTTGATCTCGAGCTCGTCTGCGTGCGGCATCAATCGGCTGAAGCCCTCCAGGCATCGATCGCTCTGTTCTTCAGGCGTTCCCTCCGACTGGGCATTCACGCGAATGCAGTGGCAGCCCAGGCGTTTTGCCGCCTCGAGCCATCGTCGATGATTCTCGATGGTCGACTTCAGTTCACTCCCGTCCGCAGCGCCCATGTGGCCTTCGTTGTCGATCATGATCAGTAGGCTCTGCACACCATGATCATCTGCCCGCTTCTTCAGTTCGGAAAGGTAGGATTCGTCGGAGACCTTGTCCTTGAAGAAGGTGTTCACATATTCGACGCCGCCCAGATCCCATTCTTCACGCGTCATCCTGGCGAAGTCGAGGGGATCGAGTTCACCACTGCGTATCGTTCGATGAAGCGACCATTGCGCCAGTGAGATTGGATACTCGATATTCGTTTCACTCATCCCGTGATTCTCCGATTCGTTCCTGCTCGTCCTGGAGCAGCTTGCCAGGAGACCTCCAATGGAAGCGACTCCTATTGACTGGATGACCCTTCGTCTGGAGGGATCAATGCAAGTCATTTCAGCTGCTCGAGTGCCCAGTTCGTCCCGTCGACGGCTGCTTCCTGCGCACATTCGGGTTTGCTGCCGCCAGCCTGAGCCATGTCTGGTCTTCCACCACCACCACCACCACACATTGAGGCGACATGCTTGATCCAGTTCCCTGCCTTCAATCCTCGTTCGATGAGCGTATCGGGAACCCTCGCGACCATCACGACCTTGCCGGCTTCGTGATCGGTACCCAGAAGCATGCAGGCCGAGTCGGGATGGCTGCCGCGGATCGTGTCCATTGCCGCAAGAAGATCGTCACGTTCAACGACACCTTCCATGACGCTCGCGATGACGTCACCTTCGGAATCATCGGAAATCGAACGGGCGAGTGCGACGGCTTCGTTCTTCGACGACTTCGCCGCAGATTTACGGGCGGCCTTGACTCTTGATCGCAGCGATTCAAGCGTGTGCTTGATCTGTTCCCGTGCAAGCAGGCCGAGTGTCTCCTCGTCGGCCCGCTTGGCAAGAACATCGATTCGATTCGCGAGCTCGAGATCCTCGCAGGAGCTGGCCTCCGTCACATCTGCCGACAACTGCTCACCACGTTCGACGGCTTCCCGAGCAGCTGTTCCGGTCAAGGCCGACACGCGGCGGACACCAGCGGCCAATCCCTGTTCCTGGATCAGAAGGAAGTCCTCGGCCCTGGAGGTGTTCTCCAGATGGGTGCCACCACAGAATTCGATCGAGTGGTTCATCCATTCAGGATCCTCCGGACGCTCGACAAGATCCGCTGAGGCGGCCCCGATGCTGACGACTCGGACTGGATCGGGATATCGCTCCCCGAATACGGCGCGGACGCCAGTGATCTTCATCGCGGAATCAAGCGGCATATCCGCAGCATGCACGTCCATTCCGCTGGCGATCGCAGCGCGTACATCATTCTCGACTGTCGCGAGCTGTTCCGAGGTCGGTGCGGAACGAGAGGAGAAATCGAAACGAAGGCGATCGGCAGCCACGAGGGAACCCTTCTGCTGGACATCGTCACCGAGTGTCGATCTCAAGGCGAGATTGAGAAGATGCGTGCAGGTATGGTTGGATTCGATCCGATCACGTTTCTCCTGATCTATCGATGCCAGACCCGTGGTGTTCAGGTCCAGTCCTTCACCGGTGCCCTCGTGCAGGACATAGTCGCCGAATCGTCGAGTCTGGTTCACATGGAAGACGGCGTCTCCTGCCACATACCGTCCGGTATCGCCGACCTGTCCACCCTGATCGGCATAGAACGGAGTGTTGTCCAGGATCAGACCGACGGAGGTTCCCGATTCGACTCGATCCTTGAAGTCGCTCCCATCCCAAATGGCCAGGATGCTGCTCTCCACCTCGCCGGTCTGGAACTTGGGTAGATCATCCGTGGGTTGAACGCCGTCCTGCGACAGGCGGGCGATGGCATCGGCGGGCAGGGTCATTTCCGTGGAGTCGCTGCTGGAGGCACGGGATCGTTCACGTGCGGATTCCATTAACTGCTCATAGCCAGCTCGATCGATTTCGAGTCCTCGCTCACGCGACATCAGTTCGGTCAGATCGATCGGAAATCCGAAGGTGTCGTGAAGTGCGAAGGCATCCTCGCCGGAGATCCTGCCGTCCTTTGCAGAAGTGGCGGCGTTGTCGAAGAGGGCGAGACCCCGTTCCAATGTCCGCAGGAAAGCCTGTTCCTCGTCACGGATGATGGCGGCGACCGTGTCCTGTTCGGTAACAAGTTCGGGGAAGATGGAGCCCAGACTGCTTGCGACGGCAGGAACGATCTTGCAGAGCATAGGCTCATGCACACCAAGGGTCTGATGCACCATTCGAACTGCCCGTCGAAGAATTCTTCGAAGGACATAGGCACGCCCCTCATTCCCTGGACGTGCACCGTCCGCCAATGCGATGGTTATGCATCGGACATGGTCCGCGATCACCCGGTAGGCGATGTCGATCGGATCATCCAGGCTGCTGCCGTACGGCCGAGCCTGACTGTGGGACTGAATGGCGTCGAACAGTGGAGTCCACAGATCGGTGTCATAGTTGCTGGTCTTGTTCTGGAGGACCCTGACGATTCGCTCGAATCCCATGCCGGTATCGACATGCTTCGATGGAAGGGGTACCAGCGTGCCATCGGCTCGGCGATTGAACTGGATGAAAACCAGATTCCAGATCTCGATCACATCCGGGTGATCCATGTTGACGAGCTTGCCACCGTTTCCATCTGCCGTGCCGTCGTAGTGGATCTCACTGCAGGGACCGCATGGTCCGGTTGAGCCCATCTCCCAGAAGTTGTCTTTGCGACCCCAGCGAGTGATGTTCTCGGGGTCCACGCTCGTGTGCTTCAGCCAAAGTTCATGTGCTTCCTCGTCCGGTTCTGTCCCGTCTTCAGTCGATCCTTCGAACACAGTCACATGCAGTCTTTCCGGTGGAAGACCCCAGACCTCAGTCAGAAGTTGCCAGGCCCATTTGATGGCCTCGGCCTTGAAGTAGTCGCCGAACGACCAGTTGCCGAGCATCTCAAAGAACGTGTGGTGATAGGTGTCCGTTCCGACATCCTCGAGGTCGTTGTGCTTCCCGCCCGCTCGAATGCACTTCTGTGTATCGACCGCTCGCTTGTATGGACGTTCACCCTGACCGAGAAACACATCCTTGAACTGGTTCATTCCGGCATTGGTGAACAGCAGAGTCGGATCGTCATGTGGAACGACTGGAGACGAGGGTACGATCGTGTGTCCGACCTGCTCCGCGAAGAAGTCGATGAAATCACGGCGGATTTCCTCCGCGGAGCGGTGGGCAGGTGTGTTCGCATCTTGAGAGGGGGTCATCTGCAGCCTCCAGGCATGGATCTCTTCAACCAGCAACAGAATGCGGCAGTGTACTGCTGCACGGGCGATCAGACGTCCGAATTTGCAGGTGGAGAGGGTTCGAGCGGAATTCCGGGCCATCTTGGAGCCGGAGCCGCTATCCTCGCGACGTCATATCGAGGAGGTCGCGTCCATGGATGCTCGACAGCCCCTTGTAGGGGGAAACTGGAAGATGAATACGGGGCCGGAGGAGGCCCTTGAACTGGCCAGAGCGATCATCGATGCGCTTGATGCCGATTGGGCCCAACGATGTGATGTCTGTCTTTTTCCACCATTTCCTTGGCTCTCGCACATAGGCCGTGAGGCCTCCGATTCCCCCGTGCTCGTTGGTGGTCAGGATGTTAGCGACAAGATTTCCGGTGCCTATACGGGGCAGGTGAGCGCCTCGATGCTACTCAACTCAGGTTGCACAATGACATTGGTGGGGCACTCGGAGCGTCGACACGGGCTTGGCGAGTCCGATTCCCTTCTCAATGCCAAGGTTCGCCAGGCCATCGCCGAGGGGCTTCAGGTCATGTTGTGTGTGGGGGAGCAACTGGCTGAGCGAGAAGCAGGGCACAGCGAGGAAGTCGTTGCCCAGCAGGTGGCGGCAGGCCTTGAAGGGGTCTTAAAGGAGGATTTAAGCCGAATCAGCCTGGCCTACGAGCCTGTGTGGGCCATCGGAACGGGCCGAAATGCCTCACCAGAGGATGCTCAAGCCATGCACCGGAGGATTCGCGCAGACCTCGAGAAGCAGTATGATGCTCCGTCCGCTTCAGGGGTGCGCATTGTCTATGGGGGCTCGGTGAAGCCTTCGAATGCCGATGACATCTTTGCCCAACCGGATGTGGATGGTGGGCTCATCGGCGGCGCCTCTCTGGATGCAGAGGCCTTTCTCGCGATTATCCAGGCTGCAGCATCCAGCTCTGCATCCTGAATCTGACTTCAGCCTGCCTGTTGAAGAAACAGGCCGATCCCGGAATTGACGACGACCATGACTACTACCTACCTCATCCTCACGGCAATCTTCATCGTCATCTCGGTGGCGTTGATCCTGATCATCCTCGTTCAACGCCCGGCAGGCGGGGGTCTGGCTGGAGCCTTCGGTGGTGCCGGTGGTGGTGGTACCGAGAGTGTCTTTGGTGGTCGTGTGGGTGATGCCCTGACTGTGATGACGGTTCTGGGTTTCTGCGTCTATCTGGGTCTTGCCATTGCACTCAACCTGATGGAGAGTCGCAACACGGCACCGGCTGCACCGCCGAATATCGAGGAAACGCTTCTTCCATTCTCGGCTACGGATCCATTCGAGGTACCGGGTGATTCTGAGGGCGCAACACCTTCCGAGGGCGCGACCTCCACGCCCGCGGCCCCCGCTGAATCCGAGGGGATCTTCACACCCAGCGAGCCGGCATCAGCACCCGCCACTGGCGAGGGCGGCTGACCGTGCTCCGATCAATGACCGGATTTGGATCCGCCACGGAGACCGTGGATGGTTGCCGTTTCGTGATCGAGGCTCGAGCGGTGAATGGCCGCTATCTCAAGTGTCACATTCGATTGCCGGAGGAGTTTCAGGGTCTGGAACAGGGCCTTGAGGAGATCGTTTCCAGTTCACTGGATCGAGGAACGGTGACCGTGACGGTTCGGGTCAGTGGCAGTTCACTGGATTCCGGTGCCGCGGTTGATCCGGCAGTGCTCGATCGCTACATCGAACAGCTGAAACCGGTTTCCGAGAAGCACGACCTCTCCATTCAGATCGCCGACATGTTGGAACTGCCCGGGGTTCTGGTTGCACAGGTAGATGATGACGCTCGCAGCCGCGTGGTCGAGATCATGCATCGATTGCTCAAGCAGGCCTGTGATGAACTGGACGGAATGCGTTGTCGTGAAGGTGAAACCTTGCAGCAGGATCTACAGGGAAGCCTCGATGAGATCCGGACAGCTCTTGATTTCATCCGCGAACGTTCCCCGGTGGTGGTGAATCTCTATGAGGATCGCCTGCGTCAGCGAATGGAATCACTGATGTCGAGTGTCGGCGCAACCGTGGCGGACGAGGATCTGGTCCGGGAAGTCGCGATATTCGCGGAGCGGTCCGACATTGCAGAGGAAGTCATCCGCCTCAGTGGTCATCTGGATCACTTCCAGGAACTCATGAACTCCGATACGGGGGAACCGCTTGGGCGAACCCTTGATTTCCTCTCGCAGGAAATGCTACGCGAAACCAATACCATCGGAAGCAAGTGCCTTGACAGTGAAGTCAGTCGTAGAACGGTGCTGATCAAGGGCGCCATCGACAGACTCAAGGAACAGGTTCAGAACGTTCGCTGAGCAGGCACGAGCTTTTCGGGAGCGGTGTGTTGTCTGACAAGCCATTTGATTCCGAAGAAAAGCCCCGGATGGAAGACGGCTTCTCATCAGAAGAAGTCTCCGAAATACTGTCCAGATACGATCTCGGCACCATCACCAGCGTTCGCGGCTATCAGAGAGGCTCAAGTCGCGCACCCAAGGCCTTGATCGAATCCGATCAAGGGGAGTATTTGCTGAAGAGACGTGCGCCAGGTCGAGACGATCCCACGAGGATAAAATTCGAACATACGGTTCACAGAGAACTCAGCAAGGCCGGTTATCCCGTTGCTGAGATCATCGCGTCCCGACGAAGTCAGTCAACCGCCATCCGAGGCAGCCATGGGATCTACGAACTATTTCGTTTCGTGCGATCAAGTCGATGTCACGGCACCACCACGGAGCTCTTGTCATGCGGCGCGGCACTTTCGGACTTCCATGGGATTCTGAATGACTTCGAGTACCCCATGCCGTACAAGGCAGGCTTTCATGGCGCCTCGAGGATCGAGAGGCACATGGAGAAATATTCCAAGGCACTCAGTCGCCGCAGCAGGCGTGTCTGTAGCGAGATCATTGATTGCTACACGCAGGCGGCCGAGAGTGTGGATTCCCTTGGATGGTCGAAGTGGTCGACGACCATCGTCCATGGAGACTGGCATCCAGGAAATGTCCTGTTCGGCGATCAGGCAAATGTCAGGGTCGTTCTTGATTTCGACAATGTTCGGAGAGAACCGCGAATCGTGGATATCGCATCTGGGATCCTTCACTTCGGGAGGTATGTGACTGCATTGCACAAGGGGGAAGGATCCACCTGGCCCGTTGAGCTGCATGAGCCCTCCGTGAAGTCATTTGCGAGAGGGTATGCATCCCATGCCACGCAATCTCCTGTGGCCACAGAGCTGGCGGCACTCCCGGCACTCATGGTCGAGGCGATCGCATTGGAGACGATTCCATCCCTTCTTCGAGAGGGAAGATTCGGCGAGCACCCCGTCAATGAATTCCTGCCCGTCGTTTTGCATTCACTCAAGAACATGTTGTCCAATTCCGGTCGACTCATCGCGACCCTCCAGACTATCCTTGGTTGATATGCGGACCCATCGTTTCATCCTTCTGCTACTTGCAGCTGCGGCAGTCCACTCGGCTTCATTTGCCGATTCATTGCCGCCGTCCCGGGAGGAACTTCCGGTCGATCCTCGAGAACGGCTTTCCATATACGTGGATCGGCTTGACAGCAAGGAGTGGTTCGATCGTGAGAGGGCTACGCTCGATCTGGCTCGGGATCGGGCCGTCGAGGAAAGATTTGTCATCGAGAGACTGACCCAGTCGGTCATGACGCAGGAGCAGCGACTGAGGCTGCTTCGCGCAATTGAAACACGATTGCTCATCCTGCCCAAGGGAGCGCTGGGCATATCCATGAAGAAGCACATCTCGGACTTCATCGATCAGGATGGGCAGCCGATCCGGGGGGTGGAGGTCGTCGATCTGATTCCAGGGATGCCTGCCGAGGAGGTTCTCAGGGTGGGCGATGTCATGATTTCGATCGAAGGCGAGCCTTTCGAAGTGCCTTCACAGGTCTCTTCTCTCATCAAGCAGTACTGGCCTGGTGATGAGGTGGAGCTTGAAGTAGCGCGTGACGAAATGGCTGCAGACGACGATGGTGTCCGGCGAAGTCGTCGGATGCGTATTCGGATACGGCTTGGCTCAACGGAGCAGCTGGCGCAGCAGAATCGGAGTTCCAGGTTCACAAGCAGCGATCGTCATCGGGATGAAAAGCGCGTCTACGACTACTACCAGCAGTACGGACCCAAACCAAGGCTTCTGAACCCTCCGGAGAACGAGGGTTCGCCCATGCAGGTTTCGGCAGTGCCCATGGGTCTAGACGTCGATCTGATTGTCCAGCAGCTGATAGCCGATCGAACGGCTGTTCTCGATAAGAGACCAGGAGCCATGTCCGAGGCCGAGTTCACTCGTAAATGGACTCGCTATTCGCAGGACATCCTTGTCATTCTCCAGCAGAACACCTTCAGCGATCAGGATCGAATGACGCTTGAATCCTTGAGTGCCAGGATCATAGAGCTGATGTCACTCGAGCCGTGATTGGCCGATTCAAGCTCAGAAGAAATTCGGCAACGCAATCAGCACGAATGCGACCAGAGCAATCAGGCAGAGCGTCGCGATGAAGCGGATAGAAGGCCGGATCGTCGTCGGCACGGGCTTCAGTGGCAGGTTGTCGCATCGCTCGCCGACATCCACCTGTTCCCAGTCGAGGGCCTGTGCGTCGGAACGAGCGTCCTCGATGGTAAGTCTTGCGAGTTCGAGCTGGGATTCCCTCACGAGAACCGGATAGGCTCCATTGCCTTGCTTTGGCTGCAGGCTGGTGTAGTTTTCCGGAAGTACTCCGGGCGAGTCGGCCGGAATGTCGAATTCAGCGAGCAGGATGACGAGCGCTTCGGCTGCGAATTTGCTGTCGCAGTTCTCGACCGACACCAGCCGTTCATGATTCTCGAATTTGCTGCTCATTCTGGATACATGCTCTGAAGGGCTATCGCGGCATCCGGACCATGCGGACCTTCCGGAAGCATGACGCACCAGGATGAGATGGTCTCACTGTCGATGTCGTGTCGCTCGCCCGGCGTGAGCCCCGGTATGTCCGTAGGACAATGGACGAGTTCCGCCCGAAGCGTCTTGTCAGCGACTTCCACAACCTTCAGCCAGAGATGGTGGGTGTCCTGATCCGTATCGTCCTTCGGCATGAAGGGGACCTGAACCAGACAGTCGATCTCCTTGCAGATACGCCGACATGTGGCAACGAATACAGGCCAACTTTCTCTGGCGAGTCGAGTCTCTCTTGAGCTGGATCGCTCGGTTCTGTACATGGCCACCGTTGGCTGATCGAGTGCGGCGAGAATGTTGGAGGCATCCTCGCCGTCAGGATCGATGATCACCGCGGTGGGTGACGGGAGGTACTCCTGAAGATCCAGTGATTCCTCGGTGGCCAGTTGAATCCTGAGATCAGCACCGATGCGTGCGACCTCGGAAGGCGATGGGAGCGGATGCTCCATGCTCAGACTGGCGACGCCATCCAGAAGCATTAACGCCGCCTGATGGGAGTCCTCCCCGATGTGAGCCACGGCCAGTTCCGCTCTGCCACAGCGGTGCAGGCCCTTGGTCTGGAGAATCCAGTCCTCATCCTCGGTCTCGATGCCCTCTATGACCCAGAGAATCCGGTCGGGAGGCTCGGTTCCATCGCCAAGAAAAGCATCTTCGAGTGTCTGTCCCGCCATGATTCGATTGGTGATGATGTCCCAGGCGAACATCGCCTCCCCGGCGGCAGCGGAGACAAGGCGAACCATGTTGACATACATCGTCAGTGGGTCGATTGCCGGAAGAATCGTCTCGATCCCGACCAGATAGGGGCAGTCTTCGAGCGAGCATTCCAGTCCATCGTCCTCTGTCCGCTTTGCACCGAACAAGAGTAGTGCACTTGGAATCCCAGGGACCTCCACCTGCGCGAGCCAGTCCTGATGAGGTGGTGTCTCCAGTTCCCCGGCCTGGATGGAATCACCGATGAAATCGGCCATTCTCTGTATGGCCTGCTGGCCACTGACCTCGGTTGGCGAGCCGATGAGTATTCCGCTCGGCTCGGGAGGTTCGACCAGCCATTGGGCATCCGGCAGACTGGAAAGATCGATGAGTGGAAGCAGTGACATGTTCAACCCGTGATGATGTTGATGATTTTGCCGGGAACGACGATGACCTTACGGACAGGTGCATCGCCAATGAGTTCAATGATTCGTGGATCTGCCAGAGCTGTTTCCTGCAGATGTTCCTCTGTCGCGTCGGATGGGACGGTCATCTTGGATCGGACTTTGCCCTTGATCTGTATCGGCATTTCAATGGTGTCGTCGATCAGCATTGATTCGTCGAATTCCGGCCATTGAGCAAGAGCGATCGGTGTCTCGTTTCCGATTCGATGCCAGATCTCCTCCGCTATGAAGGGAGCCAGCGGCGCGAGGATCCTCACCACTCGACCGATCTGATCGCTCGTCAGCCGCCCTTTGGAGGTCGCTTCGTTCACGAATTCAATCAAAGCGGCGATGGCGGTGTTGAAGGAGAGCCGTTCGATGTCAGATTCGACCTTCTGTATGGTCCGATGCAGCGCACGTTCGATGGTGTCATCGTGTTCTTCCGCCGTGATTACGGTTCCCGTCTCCTCATCGACGAACAGTCTCCAGAGTCTCTGGAGAAATCTAAAGACGCCGACGATATCGCGTGGGTTCCAGGGCTTGCTTGACTCAAGGGGTCCCATGTACATCTCGTAGAGTCGCAACGTGTCTGCGCCCCAGGTCTCGATGACTTCGTCTGGATTGATAACGTTTCGCAGTGACTTACTCATCTTGGCGATGGTCCGCTTGACCGGGTCGCCGGTGGAGGTTTCGATGAACTGCTCGCTGCCTGTTTCCTCAACTTCATCGACGGGGACAAGTGATCCGTCGGCTCGCTGGTACGCCCAGCTTGTGAGAAGCCCCTGATGGAACAGTCTCCGGAAAGGCTCCTCCGAGGATACGTAGCCCAGATCATGCAGCATCTTGTTCCAGAATCGTGCGTAGAGCAGGTGCAGTACCGCATGTTCGGCGCCACCGATGTACAGGTCGACCCCATCCCCGAGCCAGTAGGCTTCGGCTTTCTTGTCGACGAATCGAGTGTCACAGTCGGGGCTGCAGTATCGAAGGTGATACCAGCAAGAACCGGCCCATCCGGGCATCGTGTTGGCTTCTCTCGTGACGGGGGTATCCGGTGGGAGCAGGGCTGGGTCTACACCAGCTTCTCCGGCCGTCGTGTGCAACCACGATTCGGCCTTGGCCAGAAGTGGCTGAGGATCCTCCGATTCCGCGGGGGCGAAGTCGTCGAGAGGCGGCAGTTCGACCGGAAGGTGCGTTTCGGAGATCGGCCAGGTCCGCCCATTCTCGTCGTGGACGATTGGAAATGGTTCTCCCCAGTAGCGTTGTCGTGAGAAGAGCCAGTCACGAAGCCTGTACCGCACCTGACGATCCCCGATCTGCTTCTTCTCGAGCCAGTCGATGACCAGCGTACGGGCTTCTTCCGATGAACATCCGTCCAGTGACAGATCGTCACGGGATGAGTTGATGACGATGCCGTCACCAGTCAGACAGCCATCAGTTTCCGTGCCGTCCGATGACTTGACGACCGGCCTGATGTCGAGATTGAATTTTGCGGCGAATGCGGCATCGCGTTCATCATGACCGGGTACGGCCATGATGGCACCATGGCCATAGCTCATCAATACATAGTCGGCGACCCAGATCGGGATTGAATCGCCGGTCGCCGGATTGACGGCGGAGATGCCCAGCGGCACGCCCGTCTTCTCGTCCTGATCCGCCATCCGATCCACATCGGCGCGTGACGAGGTTTCCTCGACATAGCTGCGTAACGCCTGGACATCGGTGGAGGCGGACGGGTTTTCGATCACCTCCGCGACCAGCGGATGCTCTGGCGCGAGAACCATGAACGTGACACCGAATATGGTGTCAGGCCGCGTCGTGAAGACCCGGATTGGATCACCATGCTCGCACTCGAAATCGACATCGGCCCCTTCGCTTCGACCGATCCAATCGGCCTGCATGGTTCGTGTCGATTCCGGCCAGTT
>MDTD01081421.1_pt1 | contig 25410 bp, 23 predicted proteins | sample 811221 | NCBI WGS metagenome assembly MDTD01 (sample SAMN05326646, study PRJNA326480) | marine metagenome | isolation source: seawater | place: Pacific Ocean: South West | collected 2011 | reverse complement strand
GTCATCAAGCGTATGGCCTATGGCTACCGGGACAGCGACTACTTCTTCCTCAAGATCAAAGCCGCCTTTCCCGGGAATCCGCGATGAACCATAAAAAAGGCGCGCCACCGGGGCGCGCCAAGAGGGTTACACGGGATACACCAGGTCATTGTTCAGCAAAAGGTTGTCGTAGATGGCCCGCCGTTCCTGGAGCTTCAGTTCGCCGTTTTCGAACACGAAGCGGTCCAGGTAGCAGCCCACCTGGTGCAGGGTGGCGGTGGGCTGGTCCATCAGTACCTGGGTGAGCATATAGTTGGCGCCGGCGACGATGGTGCCGTCGTTCTGGGGCTCGGCGTAGGTGTTGGTGACGAAGTGGCGCAGGTAGCGCGGGGCGAACATGGAGGTCTCCAGGGTCGCCAGGGCGCGGTCCTTGAGCATGCCCTTGCCTTCGCAATAGACCAGGCCCACCGGCAGATTGGCGGTGTGGTTCTCCCGGCCGGACACCACGTAGTAGGCGTCCTCGGTGAAGAACTCCACCCAGTCGTGCAGGCGCCCGTCGTCCAGGGCGCGGCAGTAGTCGGTGTTGAAGCGCTCGATGGCGTGCACCAGTTGTCCCTGGTCGAGCCCGGGAGCGGCTTGATCTTTCTTGATGGCTTCCATGAGAGTCTCCCTTATTCGATGTCCAGGGCCTGGCGCCAGCTCTGGTACATGGCGCGGATGGCGGATTCAGAGATCAGTGTGTCGGCGGTGCCGGCGGGGGTGTCCGGATCCAGCGCCACCAGGTGTTCGCCGGGCTGGGTGCGCTTCATGCCGTCCTGGACGAACTTGATCGCTTCGTTGTCCTCCAGGCCGAGGAAGCCGGCCGGGCCCATCAGGTTGCCCTGGCGCAGGCGGTGGCGGGTCATTTCCTCGTCGTCGTCGGCGAAGCCGAACATGGTCCAGTTCATCACGAACTCGTCGGGGCCGCTGGGCACGATCTGGCGCACGCCCAGGGTGTTCATTTCCCGCTGCACGATCAGGTTCGGCCAGACGGTGAGCATGGTCACGCTCCACTCCGAGTCGAATTCGGGAATGAAGTTGAGCATGTCCTCGCGCTCCAGCTGGAACTCCGGCCGGTAGGCGCGCATTTCCTTGCGGTTTTCCTCGCTCACGTTGGTGCCGTCGCTTTTCGCCGACGCCATGGCACCGTGCAAGCCGGTCTCGTCGCAGATCATCTGCGACTTGTTGCCGGCCACCAGCAACCCGAAGCTGACCAGGAAGGTGTGCAGCAGGGTGGCGTGGTAGGGGTCCTTCAGGTTTTCGTGGTAGAGCTTCCAGTTGCCGGGCAGGGAATTGCGGTAGTAGCCCAGCAGCTTCAGCTCGCGGCCGTCGAAGGTGGCGTCGAATTCACGCAGCATGTCCGGGCCCAGATAGTCCTCCAGCGGTTTCATGTCGTGGTCGAAGGACGCGAACACCACGCCGTGGCGGGTGGTCACCTTGAGCTTGGTGGGGCCGTGGTCGCAGGTCTTGAACTCCTTGGGCATGCCGCCCTTGCCGTCCACGCCGCGCCGGAACGGTACCCCGGCCAGGTTGCCCTTCAGATCGTAGGACCACTGGTGGTAGGGGCAGACGAATTCTTCGGTATTGCCGCGCAGGTCGCGGCAGAACTGGGCGGCCCGGTGCGAGCAGCGGTTGACGAACACGTTGATGTCGCCGTCCTCGTCGCGGCTGACCACCACCGGGGTGGGGCCCACGTTGCTCTGTTTGAAATCGCCGGCGTTGGGAATTTCCACTTCCAGGGCCACGTAATTCCAGGTCGGGCCGTGGAAAATGCGTTCCACTTCCAGTTCGAAAATGTAGGGGTCGGTGTACACCCAGTCCGGCACGCGGGTCAGACCTTCCCGGGGCCAGACGTAGTAGTTGGACAGATCGCTCATCGTTCCTCTCCGGAGTGGGGCGGGCAGTCGGGCATCACCGGCGGCGCCGGCGGTGTTTTCCAAAAGGCGGTTCAGGGCGTCCACGGACAGGCCCCGGCGCAGCCATTCGCGACCCCGGCGGATGGCGCCGGGGTCGTTGAAGGCGATCACCCCGGTGAGGCGCTCGCCATTGTGAAAGTACAGCGTTTCGGCACCGTTGGAGCCGGGCTTGGCGACCATCTGGTCGTCCGCCGTGGGCAGGCCCAGCATCTGGATGTTGTGCGCGAACTGGTCGCTCCAGAACCAGGGTATGGCGTCGTGGGCGGTGTCCTGGCCGGCCATGGTGCGGGCGGCGGCGGCGGCCTGTTCCTGGGCGTTTTGCCAGGATTCCAGCCGCAGCAGGGTGCCGTCGTCGCGACGGGTGACGGCGGCATCGCCGGCGGCGAATACGCCCTCCAGGCCGGTGCGGCCGAAACGGTCCACCACGATGCCGTTTTCGATTTCCAGGCCCAGGCTCTCCGCCAGGGCGGTTTCCGGAATCACGCCGATGCCGACCAGGACGCTGTCCGCCTGGAGGGTGTCGCCGTTATTCAGTTTGAGGGCCACGCCGCCGTCGGCGGCTTCAAAAGCGGTGGTCTGCACATCGGTGAGGATGCGCACGCCGTTCCGTTCGGCCAGCTTGTGCACGCGCAGCGCCGCCATCGGATGCAGCGCCCGGCTGCAGATGCGCGGCGCGGCTTCCACGAGGGTCACTTCGCAGCCCCGTTGGCGGGCGGCGGAGGCCACCTCCAGGCCAATAAAGCCGCTGCCGATAATGGCGATATGGCGGCCGGGTTGCAGGGCGCGCTTGAAGGCGATGGCGTCTTCCAGGGTGCGCAGGCTGTGCACCGCGGACAGGTCCGCCCCCGGGATCGGCAGTGGTCTCGGCGACGCGCCGGTGGCCAGCAGCAGTTGGTCGTAGGCGTGGGTTTCGCCGTCGCTGGCGATCAGTGTTTTTCGTTCCGCGTCGATGGCGGTCACGGTCACACCCAGGTGCAGCTCGATGTTCAGCTGTTGCGCCGTCGGCGCGTCCAGCAGGGTCGGGCCGTGCAGCGGGGCTTCGCCCAGCAGGATCGCCTTGGACAGCGGCGGGCGCTCGTAGGGCAGCGCCTGCTCGCGGGCAAACAGCTTCACGGTGCCGGTAAAGCCGGCGTCGCGCAGGGCGCGGGCGGCGCTGGCCGCGGCCTGGCCGCCGCCGACGATGGCGAAGCATCGCCCGTCGCGTTCCTCGGCCATGGCGATGCGGTTGTCGGCGGGCGCCTCGGTGAGCTCGGCGGGGCGGGTCACGTCCACGAACACCTGGCCGTCTTCCACCTTCACCGCGTAGGTCTCCAGATCCTTGCTCACCGGGCCGGACAGGGCTTTGCCGGTGCGCACGTCGAATACCGCCTGATGCAGGGGGCATTCCACGCAGCCGTCCTCCACGAAGCCGTCGCTGAGCAGCGCGTACTGGTGGGTGCAGATATTGCCGGTGGCCAGATAGTCCTCGCCGAACCGGTAGAGCGCCACCGGTATCTTGTCGAGCGTGACGGCCATGACGCCGCCGTCGGGGGACAGGGCCCCGGCGTTTTCTATGAGTATCCAGGCCATGATGATTGTCCTCGGTATTTAATCAGTATACTTCCTATCTGTCTGTAAGGGTACTCCGTGCCTTCCTGGTCAGTGCAGTAACCCGGGCAGGAAAGTGGACAGAGGGGCGAATAGGGTGACCAGGGCCAGTACCACCAGATTGACCAGCAGGAACGGCCAGACGCCGGCGATGATTTCGGTCACCGGCACGCGCAGGGCGCTGGAGGCCACGAACAGGTCCAGGCCGAATGGCGGCGTGATGGTGCCGATGGCCACGTTCAGTACCACGATGATGCCGAACTGCACCGGATCCACGCCCAGGGCCATGGCCACCGGCGCCAGCACCGGCACCAGCACGATCTGCATGGACACCGGGTCCATGAACATGCCGGCGATCAGGAACACCACGTTGACGATCAGCAGGAACTGCAGTGCGCTGATGTCGGCGCCGGCGATGAAGGCGCCGATGGCCGCCGGCACGCCGGCCACGGTGACCAGATAGCTGGCGAAGCTGCCCACCGCGAGAATGATGAACAGGGTCGTGGTGACCAGGGCGGAGGATTCCGCCACCTTGGCCACGCCCTTCCAGCTCAGTGCCCGGGTGATCAGGGTTTCCACCAGCAGGGCGTACAGCGCCGCCACGGCGGCCGCTTCGGTGGTGGTGAACGCGCCGCTGTAAATACCGCCGAGAATGATCACCGGCATGCCCAGGGGCAGCAGAGCGGCTTCCACCGCCGTGCGTCGTGCCGCGCCGTCCGCCTTTTCCTGCAGGCGGGGCGCGTCGCGCAGGCTGCGGATGTGCACGTATACGGAAAAGCAGAATGCCAGCAGGCAGCCCACCGCCAGGCCGGCGGCGAACAGATCGATGATCGAGGTGCCGGTGAGCCAGCCGTAGATGATCAGGGTGATGCTGGGCGGTACCAGCAGGGAAATCTCCGCGGTGGCCACGATCAGGCCCACGGCGAAGGAACGGTTGGTGCCGGTTTCGATCAGGCGCGGGTACAGAATCTTACCGAGCCCGGCCACGGTGGCCGGCGCCGAGCCGCTCACCGCGCCGAACGCGAAGCAGGCGCCGGTGGTGGTGTGGCCGAGCCCGCCTCGGCGATGGCCGATGAACGCTTCCACCATGCCAGTCAGGAGTGCCGCGATGCTGCCCCGCGCCATCAGTTCGGCGGCGAAGATGAACAAGGGAATCGCCAGCAGGGTGGACTGGTTAATGCCGCCGATCATCTTCTGGATCATCACGATGTCCGGCAGGTTTTCCAGAAACAGATGTTTGCCGACCAGGCCGGACACACCCAGTACCAGGAAAATCTCCGCCCCGGCGATGAACAGGGCCACGGCGACGCAGGTTACGAGAATGGGTTTCATGAACAATCCTTGCCGTCGGGCCTCAGTCGGTGTGGTCGTCCGTTATAGGCCGGTGCGAGGGAAACAGCACATAGCGCAGATAACGCAGGGTCAGCAGCGCCATACCCAGGGGCAGGGCCGCGTACAGCCAGCCCATGGAGACATCCAGCATGTTGCTGACCTGGCCGGTGGCGATGATGCGCTGCAGGAACCGCCAGCCGAGCACCGCCACGTAGGCGCAGAACAGCGCGCCGACCAGATCGAGAACGCGCTGAATCCACAATAGCAAGGCCGGGCCGATGAACCGCTGCAACAGGTTCATCGATACATGCCGCCCCTGGTCCATGGTGTAGCCGAGACTCACGCACACCAGCCACACCAAAAGGAAGCGCGACAGCTCCTCGATGCCGTCGAAGTGCCGCGCCAGGCCCGGGGCCAGGTTGTAGAGAATCACGTTGAGACCGTAGAGACAGGGCAGGGCCAGCATCAGGCAGACCATCAGGGTCCGCTCCGCCAGGGCCAGCCCGGCCCAGAACTTCGTCCACATGAGCCGCTCCAGCGCGCCGTTATTCAGTGATGTCGCTGTACGTGGTTTCGTACAGGTCGATCAGCGTCTGGCCTTTGTCGTCGGCCTGATCCAGGAAGGTATCGCGGGCGGCGGGGTACATTTTTTCACGCAGCGCCTGCTGTTCGGCGTCGTCCAGCTCGTTGATGGTGAGGCCGGCGGCTTTGATCTCTTCCAGGGCCTGCTTCTGGTTCTCGCCTTTGACCTTGGCCAGTTCCAGGGCGTTATCGACGAACACCTGGCGCACGGTTTTCTTGTCCTCGTCGGACAGGCCGGCCCAGAAGGTCGGGCTGAACAGCACCACGTTCTCCACCACGCCGTGGGCGGACAGCAGCAGGTACTTCTGCACCTCGTGGAATTTCATGCGGGCGATGGAATCGAGCGGATTTTCCTGGCCGTCCACCACCCCGGTCTGCAGAGAGGTATAGACGTCGCCGAAGGGAATCGGCATGGCCTGGGCGCCGACGGCTTCGAACTGGGCGCGCAGCACGCGGGAATCCATGATGCGGAATTTCTGACCCTCGAAGTCGTCGATGCCTTCCAGTTTTTCGTTGGAGGTGAAGTGTTTGAAGCCGCCGGGCCACAGCGCCACGGCCACGAAGCCGCGATCCTTGAAGGATGCCAGCAAGGCCTGGCCGAATTCGCTCTTGCGCAGCTGATAGGCCTGGTCGTCATTGGTGGGCAGCAGGTAGGGAATGTCTAGGATCGACACCAGCGGGTTGAAGCCGCCGATGAAGGCGGCGGGCACCACCACGGCGTCCTGCATGCCCAGCTGCACTGCTTCGGTCATGGCACGGGCGTTGCCCAGTTGGGAAGACGGAAACACCGACAGGTCCACCCGTCCATCGGTGCGCTCGGCGATTTGTTCGGCGCTGAGCTTAAGCACCTGATCCAGGGGCTGGCCGGAGGCCTCCACATGGCCGACGCGCGCGGCCTGGCCGAGACCGGGCAAGGTAAGGAGCACCGTGCCGAGAATGAGAAGAGCGTGGCGTAAGGCTGCGTATGCTTTCATCGTTCGATACCTATGCTGCGTATTTGTTAATAGTCAGTATGCTGATCTATTGCCTGGGGCTGAAAATAATTAGCAAGCGCCGTGCCAGACAATGTTGCCGCAAGTCCTTGGTTTAAGAGGCTTTTGGCAAGGGTCCCCGACTTTTTTTGTATACTAGAGCACTTGTGTGGTGCGATTGCACCGCTTTGATTCAAATGGCGGGTCGCTCCGCCTTATTTTTCTTCGCGATCAGAGTTTCAGAAGCCGTTTGGCGTTGCCACGGCAGACTTTTTCACGCACCGCGTCGCTGATCGGCGCTTCCTCGATGAAGCGCGCCGCCAGTTCCGTGGATTCATAGGGGTAATCCACGGAGAACAGCACCGCGTCCTCGCCCATCTCGCCGATGGCGGCCATCAGGGTGGGGGCCGAGCACACCCCGGAGGTGGTGATCACGATATTGCGGCCGAAGTATTGTGACGGCGGCAGATCCAGGGACACGCCCTGGGCGTACACCGGGAAGCGGCTGTCGAAACGCCAGCGCATGAATGGCAAGCCCTCGCCCATGTGGCCGAGGATGATTTTCAGGTTGGGGAAGCGGTCGAACACGCCGCCGAACAGCAGGCGCAGGGCGTGGGTGCCGGTTTCCACGCCCCAGCCCCAGACCGCGCCGGCCAGTTCCGGGTGGCCGCGCATGGAATCCACTTCCTTCCAGGGATTGATGGGGTGCAGATACAGCGGCACGTCGAGATCCTGCATCCGTTCCCAGAACACGTCGTAGGCCGGCTCGTCGTAGTAAACGCCGTTGCTGTGGCCGTTGATCAGCGCCCCCTTGAAGCCCAGTTCCCGCACCGCGTATTCCAGTTCGTCGGCGGCGGCTTTCGGATCCTGCATGGCCAGGGTGGCGAAGCCGGCGTAGCGGTCGCCGTGGGGCGCCATGCGTTCGGCCAGGTACTCGTTGTTTTCCCGGGCCCGGCGGATCGCGCGGGCGGTGTCCGCTTCCGCCTGCACGCTGGGGCCGGATTGGGACAGCACCACGGTTTCGATGCCGTGGCGGTCCATCTCCTCCAGGCGCAGGCGATCGAAATCGTCCAGGCGCGCCGCCAGGTCGTCCTGGTTGGCGGTGTCGATCTTGTCGAAGAACATGGCGGTGTATTCCTGGAAACCCGGCGCCATGAAGTGCTCTTCCAGAGCGATTTTCCTAGTCGTGGTCATGGTTAAACCCTTTTTTCTTGCAGGTGTGCGAGGAAGTCGGCGCCGTCGATCACGTCGCCGTACTTGCCGTTGATATCGAAGAGGTTGGCCTCGTGGGGGGCCGGGTGGCGGTCGCCCACCGCCTGGCGGATCACCATGACGCGGAAGCCGTGCTGCAGGCCGTCCACCGCCGTGGCGCGGATGCAGCCGCTGGTGGAGCAGCCGATCAACACCAGGGTGTCGATGTCCAGGGCGGTGAGGGTGGCGGCCAGGGTAGTGCCGAAGAAGGCGCTGGCGTACTGCTTGGTGATCACCAGTTCCTGGTCGTCCGGCGCGACTTCGTCGCAGAACGCCGCCAGCGGGTTGCCCTCCACCATGGCTTTCATCACCGGGGCTTTCTTGACCCAGATGCCGCCGTCGAGAAAGCGCCCCGGCTGGTAACGGATGTTGGTGTGGATCACCGGGATGCCGGCCTCGCGGGCGGCGGCCAGGGCCCGGGCGGCATGGGGCAGGGCGGCCACCACCCCGGGAGCGTACAGATCGGCGCCTTCGGTGGTGTAGGCCTTCATGAAATCGACGCTGAGCAGGGCGGCGCGTTCGCCGAAGCCGATGCGCGTGTCCCAGACACCGGCGTAGTTGTCACCGGGGGAGCTCATCGGGTATTCGCCTCCGGCGTCGGGTAGCGGCCGCTGAGCAGGGCGCCGGCGCCGGGCACCACCGGCTCCAGGCCGAGCCGGTCGAGCATGCCGCGCACGGTGCACACGGCGGTGGACACCACCGGGATGCCCAGCGCGTCCTCCACGGTCTGGATCGCCGGCAGCGAGGGCATCTGCACGCAGGCCGACAGCACCACCGCGTCCACGTCGGCGGTTTTCAGTTCGGCCACGTCCTCGATCAGTTTCAAAGGATCGCGGCGGCCTACTTCCAGGTTGTCGGGGATCTCGAAGCAGCGCCAGTCGCTCACTTGCACGCCTTCGTTCTCGATGTAGGCCACCACCTTCTCGGTGAGCGGCTTCATGTAGGGCGCCAGCAGCGCCACTTTTCTGGCGCCGAGAATCTCCAGCCCTTCCACCAGGGCGCCGGCGGAGGTCATCACCGGCGCGTCGCACTGGTTGTCCCGGGCGGCCTGGCGCAGTTCCGCCTCGGTGTGGCGGTGGTAACCCGGCCCCTGGGCCATGATCGCCACCAGGCAGGCGGTGCTCATCACGTCCACCCGGGCGTCCGCCAGTTCCGCGGCGCAACGGGCGCCCTGGCTGTTCATGGCCTTCAGTTCCTCCGGCGTCACCTTGTGCATGCGCATGCGGCTGGAGTGGAAGGTGAAGCGTTCCGGGAAGCGGCTTTCCCGGGCGCGTAGCATGGCGGGGATTTCCGTTTCCATGGTGGTGTTGGAGCTGGGGACGATTTGTCCGATGCGATAGCTGGTCATGGCGCGGGTCCTTTTCTTATCGGGGCCGTTAAAGCGGCCGGTCGAGCAATTCGGACAGGGCGCGGAAGAAGCCTTCCGGGTCGTCCCAGGGAATCATGTGCCCGGCGTCCGGGGTGCGGCTGACGCGCAGGTCCGGCAGCCGTTCGCGGAGCTCCGCTTCGTCCTCGGGCAGGATCACGTCGCCCCGGCCGGCCACCATCAGGCCGGTGCGGATGCCGGTCAGGGCCGGCAGGTCGGCGTGCACGTCGTCCTGGTGAAAGCCGTCGTAGCTGGCGCGGATGGCGCGCAGGTCGCAGGTGTGCAGCCATTCGGCGCGCAGCCGTCGTTGTTCCTCACTCCAGGTGGCGCAGTAATGGCGCATGCGGTCCGCGTCGATGCCCTTCTGGCACTCCAGGATGGAATCCTCGTACCAGGGCCAGGCGCTGGGATAGGCGCGGCGGCCCGGGCCGGACACCGGCGGGTCCACCATCACCAGGTGGGCGATGCGGCTGTCGGCGCCGCCGCGCTTCACGGCGCGGATACCGTGGCGGCCGCCCATGGAGTGGCCCACCACGATCACGTCGTGCAGATCCAGCGCGCGAATCAGGGCAAGCAGGTCATCGGCGCAGGCGTCCAGGCCGTAGTCCAGGTGGTCGCCGCTTTCCGACAGGCCGCGGCCGCGTACGTCCAGCACCCAGGTGTCGAAGTGCCGGCCCAGCCGCTCGGCCACGAACTCCCAGGTGATCGCCGGACTGGTGATGCCGGGCACCAGCAGCAGGGCCGGGCCCTGGCCACCGTAGCGCAGGAAATGCTGGCGGATGCCGTTGGCGTGGATCTGGCCGCCGTATTGAAAAGTGCGGGTCATGGAGCCTCCCCGAATAAAAAAGGGCGCCGGCGGCCCGTCGTGGGCCGGCCAGCAAGGAAGTCTCCGGAATATATATCAGTATACTTCCTAATTTCAAGGAAGGGTTCGGCCGCCGTTTCTTCTGTAAGCTGTTGTTATATATTCAAAAAATCCTGTATTTCAGGGTTGGGCGCCAAAATAATATAGTCAGTGTGCTTCTTATATGGTCGCGCCCTGGCACGGAAAAGCGGCTGCCGGTGGAGGCTCAGGTGGGGTGGAAAACGGCGCGGCCGAGGTGGTTGTTGGCGCTCACCAGGCGCATCAGCATCGTGATGAAGGCGTTCTGGTCTTCCGGCGGCAGCGGGGCGAGCAGTTTTTCCTGGGCCCGGCGCATACTGTCGTACATCTCCTGGGTCACCCGTTCGCCGTCCTCGGTGAGCCGGCTGAGCTTCATGCGACGGTCGCGTTTGCTGGGGTGGCGGATCACCAGCCCGCGCTTTTCCAGGCGGCGCAGAATGTCCGCCGCGTTGCTGCGGTCGATGCCCACTTCCTGGGCCAGGGAAATCTGGTCGATGTCCGGGTGTTCCCGCAGTTCGGTGAGAATGCCGTACTGAACCGGCGTCAGGTCGAACTCCTCGCATTCGCTGAGGAACAACGCATAGTGAATCTGGTTGAGACGCCGAATCAAAAAGCCGGCCCGGCTCCATAGCGGCATGGTTTCCGAGTCCAGCGGCAAGGGATTGATGGGCGCGCTGTCTTGCTTCTTCATTACCCCTGTTTCCTCCAATGATCGGGGCCGGCGTCAAGCGGGCGCCGGCCGGGGGACACGGTTGATGGGAGTGTCGGGTTCGAGGCAGGCAAATAGTGCATGTTTTTACCGGTCCCGTCGAACCGGTGCCCGGCGGCCCGGCTCAGCGGGTCAACGCCCGGCGCAGGGTGCGTGCCGGCGGTTCGCCGAAGCGGGCGCGGTAGGCGCGGGAGAAATTGCTGACATGGCCGTAGCCCGCTCGCGCCGCCACCACCTTGACCGGGGCGTCGCCGGTTTCCAGCAGTCGCTGGGCCTGGTCCAGGCGCTCGCCGCGTATGAACTCCGCGCAGGAGCGTTTTTCCTGGTGCTGGAACAACTGATTGAGGCGGCTTTCGGAGAGGCCGGCCCGGTCCGCCAGAGCGGGGATGGATAACGGCGCCCCCGGGTCGTCGATAATGGCATCACGGATTTCCAGAAACGCCTGTTCTTCCCAGGCGGGCAGCGTCTCGGTGGCCGGGCTGTCGCAATAATTTTCCAGAATTTCCGACAAAAACAGCAGGGCCGCGCCTTCCATCTTCATGCCCCGGCACAGTCCCTGGGCATGGGTGGTGAACAGGCTGGTGGCCAACTGCCGCAGGCGGCTGCTGGGATGCAGCGCACGCACCGCCACCGTGTCGCCATAGCGGCCGACGAAGGGCTTCAGGGCTGTCGGCAGCCCGCCGCCCAGGTGGTCGCGGAGCACGTCCAGGGGGCAGGCCACGCCAATGTGCCGGACCTGTTCGCCACGGCTGAGTCGGAAGCAGGTGCCGCTGATGTCGGTGCGTACCAGCAGGGCGCGCTCCGGCGTGACCTGGTGATGGCTGCCGTCCGGCAGCTCCATGCCGGAGCGGCCCTGAATATGGAAAATACTTCCGATCCAGGGCTGCTGGAAGGTAGGGCGGTCCAATTGCAGGGTACAGTCTTCCCCGGCCCGGTAATCCACCCGGTACAGTACCAAGCCGCTGGCCAGTTCCAGCCGTTCCATTCGTCCGCGTACGCCGGGCAGTTCGAACCGCTCCCCGCCGCCCATTTCCAAGGCGTGGACGGTGCCCGGTGGGTTGTCTTGGCTGATCACTTGCTTCCCCCTTTTGAATCATCTCTGTTGTCTTTTTTGGATGATAACTTTAACGAAATTCATAAAACGGCGCCGTGGTGAGGCGATCGGCGCCTTGCTATTTTTCTGCCCCATCGTTGATAAAAATACCGAATCGAGGGTGCGATGTCCTGTTCTCTTTCCAGCCCTTGGGGGGCTGCTTTTATCCGAAAAAATCGGGTCGGGTTGTGTTTTTCCATGGCGCTGTTGCCGGCGATGGCGTCGGCGCTGTCCGGCACGCCGGGGGGCGATGGCGCCGGTTCCGATGGCGTGCGCGGCGGCGCCGGGGGCGAGGGCGGCAGTGCCGTGATCAATGGTGATGCGTCGCTGACCATCGGAGCCGGCACCGTGCACGACGGCGGCACGGGCGGGCAGGGGCATTCGCTGGATGGCTATTATGAGGCTGCGGAGACCGCCGCCTTCGGCCTGGACGGCACGGCGCCGCTGGCCGGCCAGCAGGGTATCGCCGCCGGCGACAGTTTCAGCATCACCATTGACGGCGTAACGGAAACCATCGTGATCGATGCCACCGATACCTTGCGGGATGTCGCCGACAAGATCAGCGGCGCCTTCGCCTCCGGGCGTATCAGTGTCTATGCCACCCAGCGTGGCGCCGCCGATTTTCTCTCGATCGGGCAGACAAGCTATCTCTACAACATCGAGATGAGCGACGTGACCAATACGCCGCTGACGTCCCTGGGGCTGGATCTGGAGTTGGCGCGGCCTTTTGACGATGGCGGCCATGGCGGTATGGGCGGCCATGGCGTGGTGCGGCAAGGCGCGGATCTCAGCACCGATAATGCCGGTGAACTGTACGGCGGGGAGGGTGGTGAAGGCGGTTTTTCCGACTATTACCTGGCCGGCGAAGGGGGCGACGGCGGCGACGGCGGCGATGCCTTCCGAAACATGGACGGCGGCGGCACCCTGAACAATGATGCCGGCGGCTATATCCAGGGTGGCAACGGCGGCGAAGGCGGCGCCGGCAGTACCTATGACTATCCCGCCGCCGGTGGTGCCGGCGGCAAGGGCGGCACCGGTGTGCGCATGTCGGGCGCCACGCTGATCAACCGGGGCGATATCCTTGGCGGCGACGGTGGCCTCGGCGAGAGCGGCGGCGACGGGGGCGCCGCCGGTGACGCGGTGTGGATCGACAACGCCGCCACCGTGCGCCAATTCTCCGGTGGCTTGTACGGCGGCTGGGGGGGCGACAGCGTCGGCTCCGGCGGTGATGGCGCCGACGGCGGCGCGGGCCTGCGCCTCACCGGCGGCGGCAGTGTGGAAATTCTCGGTGGCGAGGTGGTGGGCGGCCGGGGCGGCGACGGCGCCCAGAGCGGCGACGGCGGTGCCGGCATCGTCATGGCCGGTGGCGACCTGTTGATCGCCACCGGCGCCGAGGTGGAAGGCGGCGGCAGTGGGTTTGTCGGCTTTGGCATGGTGGCGGAGGGTGGCGTCGGTGTCAGCGGCGAGGACCTGGACGTTACCCTGGGCGGCACGGTAAGCGGCGGCACCCGCAGTAATGGCAGCAACCGCGCCGCCGCCATCCACTTCACCGGCGGCGCCAACCGGCTGACACTGCTGAGTGGCTTCCAGCAGAGCGGCGGGGTCCGGGCCGACGGCGGCAATGACGTGCTCGCCCTGGGCGGCGCCGACGACGGGGTCTTCGATCTGGCCGACATCGGCACCGCGTTCCAGGGGTTCGAGGCGTTCGCCAAGCGCGGCGCCGGTACCTGGCGGCTGACCGGCAACGGCGCCCAGGACTGGTTGATCGAAGGCGGCACCCTGGCCGGGAACAGCGACGCGCTTCGGGGCGATGTGACCAACCAGGGCGTGCTGCGCTTTGAGCAGAGCCTGGACGGCGTCTACGCCGGCACCGTCAGCGGCGCCGGGGTGCTGGAGAAAACCGGCGCCGGCGTGCTGACCCTGAATGGAACCAACCAGCATGCCGGCGGCACCCTGGTCCGTGAAGGGGCGCTGTCGGTGGCCGCCGAGGGGGCCCTGGGCAGCGGGGCCCTGGGCCTGGACGGTGGCACGCTGATCGTCACCGGTACCGGGTTCAGCGACACCGCCCGGCAACTGCAACTGGGCGCCGGTGGCGGCACCCTGGCGGTGACCGGCGCCGGCCATGCGCTCACCTGGGACGGTCGCTTGCTGGGCGCCGGCGCCTTCGAGAAAAGCGGCGCCGGGGACCTGGTGCTCACCGGCGCCAATGCCTTCAGTGGCGGGCTGACGGTGAGCGGCGGCACGCTCACCGGCGCCGCGGCCAGCCTGGGCAGCGGCGATATCGTCAATAACGCCACCCTGGTCATCGACCAGACCGCCGCCGCCGTGCTGAACAATGACTTCTCGGGCACCGGCGCGCTGCGCAAGAGTGGCGCGGGCTGGTTGGCGCTTAACGGTGACGGCGCCGCCTTCACCGGCGCCACGCGGGTCGGCCAGGGTGGCCTGGCGGTGAACGGCGACTGGCACGGCAGCGCCATGACCGTGGCCGACGGCGCCACCCTGGGCGGCACCGGCACGGTCGGAGCCACCGTGGTGGAAACCGGCGGCACCCTGGCGGCGGGCAACTCCATCGGCACCCTGGCCGTGGACGGCGACCTGACCTTGAACAGCGGCGCCACCCTGGCGGTGGAAGTGGACCCGTCCGGCGGTGACGGTGACCGGATCCAGGTGGCCGGCCAGGCCCGGCTGGCCGGGTCGGTGATCCATGTGGGCGCCGGCGGCGCCTATAGGCCGCTCAGCGAATACACCTTTCTCAGCGCCGATGGGGGGATCCTCGGCCAGTTCGACGGCGTGTCCTCGGATTACGCCTTTCTTGATCCGTCGCTGGTGTACGGCGCCCGCGACGTGACCCTGCGGCTGGCGCGCAACAACGTGCTCTTCGCCAGCCTGGCGGGCACCGACAACCAGCGGGCGGTGGCGACCCACGCGGAAACCCTGCCCACCGGCCACGCCGTCCAGCAGCATCTGTTGCCGCTCAGCGGCGCCCGGGCGCCGGCGGCGTTCTCCGCGCTGAGCGGCGACAGCCTGTTGGCCGGCCCCACGGTGGCGGTGGCGTTGCAGCGTCAGTTCGCGGATGCCCTGCGTCAGCGCGGTGGTGCTCTGGACGCCGGCTCGCGGGCCACGCTGAATCAGCGTTTGCAACGGGGGCTGCAGGCCCTGGCAGCCCCCGCCAGTGGCGCCCATCGTACCGTGGCGCCCACCGGGCTGACCCCGGCCCGGGCCGCCGGGGACGGCGGCGGCGAGCGCGGCGGGGGGTGGGTGCAGGCGCGTTCTTCCCGCTACCAGGAAGACGCTGATTTCCCCACCGGTAACGCCGCCTACACCTTCCGGGGGGAGCAACTGGCCCTGGGCGTGGACGGCCGCCGGGGCGACTGGCTGCTGGGCGCCGCCGCCGGCCGCGGCCAGGGGGATTTTCATTACCGCAACCGGGACGCGGACGGCGACCTGGAGACCTGGTTCGCCGGCCTGTACGGGCGCTGGCAAGGGGATGGCGGCCTGTATGCGCGGGGCGATCTCAATTATGGCCGCGCCCGGGTGGACCACCGCCGGAGCGCCGCCGCCGGGGTGCTCGCCGAGTCCGACAGCGACCTGCACAGCCTGCGGGTGGACCTGGAAGCCGGCATCGACCTGATCCAGGGCGACGTGGTGCTGCGGCCCTATGGCCGCCTGGCCTGGACCCGGCTGGAGCGGGACGCCTTCACGGAAACCGGCGCCGGCGCCCTGGGCCTGGCCGTGGACGACACCACCCTGGGTGTCGGGGAAGCCGCCGTGGGGGTCGACGGCGCCCGCTATTTCCAGATCGGCCGCCGGCGCTTGAGCTTGCACGGCGGCCTGGCCCTGGAGCGCGGTTTCGGCGACGCCCGCGCCGAGCAGGACGCCGCCTTCGTGGGCACCGGGGGGACCTTCCGGGTGGCCGGCGCCGAACGCGACCGCTTGCGGCTGGCCCCGCACCTGGGCGTGGGTCTGGCGGTGAACCCGGCCCTGTCCCTGTGGGCCGGTTACCAGGGCCGCCTGGGCGGCGAGCACCGCAGCCAGGGGGCACTGCTCAGTGGCCGCCTGACCTGGTAGCGTCTTTTCCGCCCCATCCGCTTGCCCACCTCCCACGCCCCGGGTTTGGACTGAATCCCCCGGGGCGTTTATGATTGCGCTCCTCCTGCATATTTCCGCGCGCCCGGCGGTTCTCCCGCACGCTTGGCCGGTCTTCACCGGCGTCCGCATCCGGATCCACAGAGGTACAGTCATGTTTACAGGCATCATAGAAGCCCAGGGACGGGTGGCGGCGCTGACCCCCGCCAACGGGGACGTGACGCTGCGCATCCAGAGCGCCGAACTGGACTTCGGCGACGTCAAACTGGGCGACTCCATCGCCGTCAACGGCGTCTGCCTGACGGTCACCGCCCTGGACGGCGGCGACGCCTTCAGCGCCGACGTGTCCGGCGAGACCCTGTCGCTCACGTCCCTGGGGCAGCTCAAGAACGGCAGCCGGGTGAACCTGGAGAAGGCGATGACGCCCTCCACGCGCATGGGCGGCCACCTGGTCAGCGGCCACGTGGACGGGCTGGGCACGGTCAAGGCGATGACCTCCGACGCCCGCTCGGTGCGCATCGACATCGAGGCGCCGGCGGAGCTGGCCCGCTACATCGCCCAGAAGGGCTCGATCACCGTGGACGGCATCAGCCTGACGGTTAACAGCGTGGACGGCGCGGTGTTCTCCCTGAACATCATTCCCCACACGCAGGAGGTCACCACCATCCAGGATTGGGCGGTGGGGACGCCAGTGAACCTGGAAGTTGATATCATTGCGCGCTACCTGGAGCGGCTGCTGCTCGGCGAGCGCGCCGCCCAACCCGGCTCCCAGGGTATTTCCACGGCCTTTCTGGCCGAGCACGGGTTTCTGAAATAAGGCGGACTTATGCAGTTGAACAGTATCGAGGAACTGATCGAGGACATTCGTCAGGGCAAGATGGTGATCCTGATGGATGACGAGGACCGGGAAAACGAGGGCGACCTGGTGATGGCCGCCGAGCACGTTACCCCGGAGGCCATCAATTTCATGGCCCGCTACGCCTGCGGCCTGATCTGCATGCCGATGTCCAAGGAACGCTGCGAGCAGCTCGACCTGCCGCTCATGGTGAGCGCCAACGGCAGCGGCTTTGGCACCAAGTTCACCGTCTCCATCGAGGCCCGGGAAGGCGTCTCCACCGGCATTTCCGCCGCCGACCGGGCGCGCACCGTGCAGGCCGCGGTGGCGTTGGACGCCAAGGCCTCCGACATCGTCCAGCCCGGCCACATCTTCCCGCTGATGGCCGAGCCCGGCGGCGTGCTGCGCCGCGCCGGCCACACCGAGGCGGCCTGCGACCTGGCGTCCATGGCCGGCTGCGAGCCCGCCGGCGTGATCTGCGAGGTGATGAACCAGGATGGCTCCATGGCCCGCCGCCCGGACCTGGAGACCTTCGCCAAGGAGCACGACATCAAGATCGGCACCATTGCCGATCTGATTCAGTACCGCGCCCTTAACGAGCAGACCATCGAGCAGGTTTCCGAGCACCCGCTGGACACCTGGTACGGCCAGTTCCGGCTGGTGGCCTTCAACGACACCGTGGACGGCCACCTGCACGTGGCCCTGGTGAAGGGCGAGATCCGCGAGGACAAGGAAGTGGTGGTGCGGGTGCACCAGGTGGACCCGCTGCGCGACCTGATGAGCGCCAAGCTGGACGGTCGCACCGGCTGGAACATGCACCGGGTGCTGGAGAAGCTGTCCGGCGCCGAGGCCGGGGTGGTGATCATCCTCGGCCAGGACGAGGATTCCGAACCCAGCCTCAACCGGCTGCGCGCCTTTTTCGAAGGCACCGCGCCGCAACCCAAGGGCGAGTCCCGGGCCTACCGCAACATCGGCACCGGCTCACAGATTCTCAAGGCGCTGGGCGTGCGCAAGATGCGCCTGCTCAGCTCGCCGATGCGCTTCAACGCGCTCTCCGGCTTCGGCCTGGAGATCGTCGAATACGTGGAAGCGGACGGCTGATCCCCGCGCCGCCGCGCGGACCCGAACAGGAACCAGGAACAGACCATGCAAGACATCAAGACCTTCGAAGGCACTCTCAACAACGTGGGCGGCCGGTACGCCCTGGTGGTGACCCGCTTCAACAGCTTCGTGGTGGAAGCACTGCTGGCCGGCGCCGTGGATGCCCTGGTGCGCCACGGCGTAAGCCGCGACGACATCGAGATCATCCGCGTGCCCGGCGCCTGGGAACTGCCGGTGGCGGTCAAGCAGCTGCTCGCCAAGCGTGACTACGACGCCGTGGTGGCGCTGGGCGCGGTGATCCGCGGCGGCACCGCCCACTTCGAATACGTGGCCGGCGAAGCGGCCAAGGGCCTGGCGGCGGTGCAGAACGAGGCCGGCGTGCCGGTGGCGTTCGGCGTGCTGACCGTGGATTCCATCGAGCAGGCCATCGAGCGCAGCGGCACCAAGGCCGGCAACAAGGGCGCCGAGGCCGCCATGTCCGCGTTGGAAATGGTTTCTCTGTTCAAGGCGCTTTGATGACCGCTTCCTCTTCCCCCGCCGCCCGCCGCAAGGCGCGCCGCTACGCGCTGCAGGCGCTCTACCAGTGGCAACTGGCCGGCGCCGCCCTGGGCGACATCGAGGCGCAGTTCCTGGCCACCAACGACATGGAAAAGGTGGACCGCACCTATTTCCATGATCTGCTGCATGGCGTGCCGGGGCAGGTCGGCGACCTGGACGAGGCGCTGCGGCCCTTCCTGGACCGCCGCGTGGAGGAGCTGTCCCAGGTGGAGAAGGCGCTGCTGCGGCTGGGTGCCTTCGAATTGAAGGAGCGCCTGGACGTGCCCTACCGGGTGGTGATCAACGAGGGCATCGAGTTGGCCAAGGTGTTCGGCGCCGAGGACTCCTTCAAATACGTCAACGGCGTGCTCGACAAGCTGGCCCGCCGCCTGCGCTCGGCGGAAACCGCCCACCGCCGCCGCGAGCCGGACAGCGGCGCCCGCAGCGGCGACCAGGGTGACGGCGACCGGGACGGCGGCGACGCCTGAACCGCCGGGGAGCGGGCCATGGACGAATTCTCCCTGATCGAACGCTACTTCCGCCGCCCGGGCCCGGGTGGCGAGGGCGTGTTGCTGGGCCCCGGCGACGACGCCGCCCTGCTTACGCCGCCCGCCGGCGAACAGCTGGTGATGACCCTGGACACCAGCGTCGGCGGCCGTCACTTTCCCGACGACCTGCCCCCCTTCGAGACCGGCCACCGCTGCCTGGCTGTGAACCTCTCCGACCTGTACGCCATGGGTGCCCGCCCGTTGTGGTTCCTGTTGTCGCTGACCCTGCCGGAGGTGGACGAGGCCTGGCTGACGGAGTTCAGCCGGGGCATGTTCGCCCTGGCGGACCGGGCCGGCATCGACCTGGTCGGCGGCGACATGACGCGCGGCCCGCTCAGCGTGGCGATCCAGGCCACCGGCGCGGTGCGCGCCGACCGGGTACTGCGCCGGGACGGCGCGCTGCCCGGCCAGATTCTGGCGGTGGGCGGCGTGCCCGGGCTGGGCGGTCTGGGGCTGCGCCACTGGCAGGCCGGCCAGCGTGACAGCGCCAGCGCCCGCCATTTCGCCGCCCCGGATCTGGATCTCACCCTGGGCCGGCGCCTGGACGGCCGGGCCGGCGCCTGCATCGACATTTCCGACGGGCTGCTCCAGGACCTGGGGCATGTGCTCAAGGCCAGCGGCGGCCTGGGCGCGGTGATCGACACCGGGGCCCTGCCGGTGAACGAGGAGCTGGCGGCACTGGACGCGGAAGACCGGCTGGCGCTGCAGCTGTCCGGCGGCGACGATTACCGGCTGCTGTTCACCTGGCCCGCCGACGACCCGCTGCCGGAGGGCACCGTTGCCATCGGCCGGATTAGCGGCCCCGGCCCGGTGCGTCTGCGCGCCCCGGACGGCAGCGAGCGCCCCGCCGACTCCCCCGGCTGGCGCCATTTCTCCTAACCGCCCAGCCGCTCCTGCAACAGTCGTACGAAATCCGATCAAGGAAAACGCCCCATGCACCCTGAATCCGTTCTCGTCCTGCTGGCCCAGGGGCTGGGCATCGGCCTGTCGCCCTGGGCGCCGGGCACGGTGGCATCGTTGCTGTTTCTGCTGATCTGGTGGCCGCTGGCGCGGCTGCCACGGCCCCACTACATGCTGGCGGTGCTGCTGGTGGCGGCGGCCGGCGTGCCACTGTGCGGGCTGGCCGCCGAGGTGCTGGGCGTTCATGACGCGGGGTCGCTGGTCTGGGATGAGCTGGGCGGGCTGCTGCTGGCCCTGGCGGTGGTGCCCCGGCGCCCGGTCTGGGGCCTGGCCGGCTTCGCCGTGTTCCGCCTGTTCGACGTATTCAAGCCGGGGCCGGTGGGGTGGGTGGATCTGCACCTCAACGGCGGCGTCGGTATCGTGCTGGACGATCTGGTGGCCGGCGCCCTGGCGCTGCTGGTGCTGTGGCTGATGGTATGGATTCGCCGTAGGAGCGGCTTTAGCCGCGATGGCCGTACCGGTTGATCGCGACTGAAGCGGAACGCCGCCCGGCCGCTCCTACAAAACAGGCCGGGTTCAGGCCCGGTGGGGCAGGGCGGTGTCCAGGCGCTTGAGGCGCTCGCGCACGCTGGCCTCGATGCCGGTGGCGTCCAGGCCCTGTTGCGCCAGCAGCTCATCGCGCTTGCCATGGTGGATGAAGTGGTCCGGCAGGCCCAGATTCAGCACCGGCACCGCCAGACCCTCGTCCAGCACCAGCTCGTTTACCGCCGAGCCGGCGCCGCCCATGCGCTGATGGTCCTCCAGGGTCACCAGCAAGCCATGGCGGTCGGCCACGTCCAGTACCGCGTCCCGGTCCAGGGGCTTCACCCAGCGCATGTCGATGACGGTGGCGTCCAGCTTCTCCGCCGCCTCCAGGGCCGCCGGCACCAGGGCGCCGAAGGCGAGCAGGGCGGCCGGGCCCTTGCCCTGGCGCAGGGTGCGGCTCTTGCCGATGGGCAGCGGCGCCATCTCATGCTGGATGGCGGCGCCGGGGCCGGTGCCGCGCGGGTAGCGCACCGCCGCCGGGCCCTGGTGCAGCCAGGCGGTGTAGAGCAGCTGGCGGCACTCGTTCTCGTCGGAGGGCGCCGCCACGATCATGTTGGGCACGGTGCGCAGGTAGGCCAGATCGAACACGCCGCCATGGGTGGCGCCGTCCTCGCCCACCAGGCCGGCCCGGTCCAGGCCGAAGGTCACGTCCAGGTTCTGCAGCGCCACGTCGTGGATCAGCTGATCGTAGGCGCGCTGCAGGAAGGTGGAGTAGATCGCCACCACCGGCTTGCGGCCCTCGCAGGCCATGCCGCCGGCTAGCGTCACCGCGTGCTGCTCGCAGATCGCCACGTCGTGGTAGCGGTCCGGGAAGCGGCGGGCGAAGTCCACCATGCCGGAGCCTTCGCACATGGCCGGGGTGATGCCGATCAGGCGCTCATCCTTTTCCGCCAGGTCGCACAGCCAGTCGCCGAACACCTGCTGGTACTTGGGCCCTTTGGGCGCCGCCGGTTTGGCCACCTGGACCTTGGGCTTGGGCTCGATCTTGTTGATCGCGTGGTAGCCCACCGGGTCCGCCTCGGCGGGGCCGAAGCCCTTGCCCTTGGTGGTGTAGACGTGCAGCAGCTGCGGGCCTTCCAGGTCACGCATGGTGGCCAGGGTGGCGGTGAGCTCGTCCAGGTCGTGGCCGTCGATGGGGCCGATGTAGTTGAAGCCGATGGCCTCGAACAGCATGTCCGGGCTCACCATGTTCTTCATGCTCTCCTCGGTGCGGCGCACGAAGTCCCAGGCCGCCGGCATGGCGGAGAGCACCTTCTTGCCGCCCTCGCGCAGGGCAATGTAGGTCTTGGACGACCAGATGCGGGCGAAATAGTTGGCCAGCCCGCCCACGTTGTGGCCGATGGACATGGTGTTGTCGTTGAGCACCACCAGCAGGTTGGCGCGGGTGTGGGCGGCGTGGCTGAGCGCCTCGAAAGCCTGGCCGGCGGTCATGGCGCCGTCGCCGATCACCGCCACCGTGCGGCGCTTCTCGCCGGCGTTCTCGGCGCCCAGGGCCATGCCCAGGGCGGCGCTGATGGAGGTGGAGGAGTGGCCCACCCCGAAGGTGTCGTACTCGGATTCACCGCGCTTGGGGAAGCCGGACGGGCCGTCCTGCTGACGCACCTTGAGCAGGTCGTCGCGGCGGCCGGTAAGGATCTTGTGCGGGTAGCACTGATGGCCCACGTCCCACACCAGCCGGTCGTGGGGCGTCTCGAACAGGTAATGCAGCGCCACCGTCAGCTCCACCACGCCCAGGCCGGCGCCGAAGTGGCCGCCGCTGCGGCCCACCGCGTAGAGCAGATAGGCGCGCAGCTCGTCGGCCAGCCGTTCCAGCTCCGCCTCCGGGAGGCGTCGCAGGTCCGCCGGCGCCAGGACATCGTCCAGAAGGGGCGTGCGCGGGCGGGTCAGCGGAATGTCGGTGAACGTCTTTGGCATGGATATCGAGCCTGATTCAGTCGGCGGCAAGGGTATCGATTATAACGGCCAGAACGGGTCCCCGTCAGGGGCGCCGGTCGGCCCCCTTGCCGGGCGCCGGGGTCAGTGGGTGCGTTGCACGATGTAGTCCGCCAATTGTTGCAGGGGCAGGGCGTCCTCGCCGTAGCCGGCCAGTGCCGCCCGGGCCTGGTCGCAAAGGCTCTGGGCGCGCTGGCGGCTGGCGTCCAGACCGAGCAGGGCGGGGAAGGTGCTTTTACCGTGTTTTTCATCCGATTTGCTGGGTTTGCCCAGCTGATCGGTGTCGGCGGTGACATCGAGAATGTCGTCCTGGATCTGGAACGCCAGGCCGATGGCGTCGCCGAAGGCGATCAGCGCCGCTTCCAGAGCGGCGTCGGGGCGGTCCGCGGCGTGGTAGCCGAGCAGCAGGCTGGCGGTGATCAGCCGGCCGGTTTTCAGGTAATGCATGCGCTCCAGGGCGGCCACGTCCTGCAGCCGGCCGTGGGCGGCCATGTCCAGCATCTGCCCGGCGGCCATGCCCGCGCCGCCGGCGGCCCGGCACAGCACCCGGGCCATGGCCACCCGGGCGGTGTCGGAGTAGTCGCCGGCGCTGCTGAGCAGTTCGAAGGCCAGGGTGAGCAGGGTGTCGCCGGCCAGGATCGCGGTGGCCTCGTCGAAGGCCCGGTGGCAGGTGGGCTGGCCCCGGCGCAGGTCGTCGTCGTCCATGGCCGGCAGGTCGTCGTGGACCAGGGAGTAGGCGTGGATCGATTCCACCGCCACCGCCGCCACGTCGGCCCGGTCCGCGTCACCGCCGGCCAGGCGGCAGGCGGCGTACACCAGCATCGGACGGATCCGCTTGCCGCCGGCCAGGGCGGCGTAGCGCATCGCTTCGGCGAGGCGCGGGCTGGCGCTGGTGGCGGGGTCGGGTAACAGGCGCCGGAGGGCGCCCTCGAGCCGGGAGCGGCTGTCCTCGGCGAAGGTGTCGAAGCGGTTCAAATCAGACGTCATCGCGATTTTCGAAGGAGGCGGGCTCGCCCTCCGGGTCCTGATCCAACAGGATACGAACCTTCTGTTCGGCCTGGGTCAGGGCCTGCTGGCATTCGCGGGTCAGCTTTACCCCCTGTTCGAAGGCCTGCAGGGACTCTTCCAGGGTGAGCTCGCCGGATTCCATCCGCTCCACCAGGGCTTCCAGGCTGTCCAGGGCTTCTTCCAGTTGCGGGGCTTTTTTGGCCATGGGTCTCTCTCTTGGAATGCGGCGCAACAGTACTGTAGCGCCGCGGGGTGGTCAATCCGGGCCATCAGCCGTTCGGGGTTTGTGAGTACTTCTTAGCGCCGAGGCCCGGTTCATACCAGCCGGCCCGGTCGTCCCAGAAGATGTGATCGTCCGGGTCCATGTCGGGGTCCCGGTCCAGGCCGCCGGCGGGCACGATGGCCAGCTCGCCCCGGGTGTGGGGCACCATGCCGCCGCAGACCTGGCAGAAGGCCCGGGAGAAGCGGGTCTCCGGCAGATCGTAGCGGCGCACCGAATCCTCGCCGGCAAGCCACTCCAGGTGGCTGGCCGGTACCATCAGATTGGCGGCGTGGGCGGTGCCGCTGAAGCGCCGGCAGCGCGAGCAATGGCACAGATGGAATTGATGAAACGGGCCCTGGACGCGGTAGCGGACCAGGCCGCACAGGCAGCCGCCTTCGTGGGTGCTCATAGCCGGAATCCTCATTCCAAAAGGGTCTAACCACGGCCTTCCGCCGCGGCGCGCCGCCACCTATAGTGAAATGCCCGCCCGTTGGTCGCAAGCGGCTTCTTCCTCTGATCTCCTTTAATCTATGGCGTTTCGCTTGCGATACGGGCGGGGTTCCTCGCCTTCACTGCCGCGCTGTTATACTCCGCGCCCATGAAATTGATTCTCGCCCCCATGGAGGGCCTGGCGGACTATTGGGTGCGCCGGGCGCTCACCGATGTCGGCCACTACGATTGGTGCGTCAGCGAATTCGTGCGCGTCAGCGGCAACCTGTTGCCGCCCCGGGTGTTCCATCGCTGGTGCCCGGAGCTGCGCGACGGCGCCCGCACCCGCTCGGGCACGCCGGTGCATTTGCAGTTGCTGGGGTCGGACCCGGCCTGCATGGCCGACAACGCGGTGCGCGCCGTGGCACTCGGGGCGCCGGCCATTGATCTGAATTTCGGCTGCCCGGCCAAGACCGTGAACCGCCATCGCGGCGGCGCCGTGCTGCTTGACGAGCCGGAGGTGGTGCACGCGGTGACGGCGGCGGTGCGCCGGGCGGTGCCGGCCTCCGTGCCGGTGTCGGTGAAGATGCGCCTGGGCAACGCCGACGACGGCCGTGCCCTGGAAAACGCCCTGGCGGTGGAGGCGGCCGGCGCCGCCTGGCTCACCGTCCACGGCCGCACCAAGAAGCAGGGTTACCGGCCGCCGGCCTACTGGGACCGCATCGGCGCCATCCGCGAGGCGGTGTCCCTGCCGGTGATCGCCAATGGCGAGATCTGGACCGCCGAGGACGCCCACCGCTGCCAGGCGGAAAGCGGCTGCACGGACCTGATGCTGGGCCGGGGCGCGGTGGCCGATCCGTTGCTGGTGCGGGCGGTGCGCGGCGGTGATCCGGGAGACTGGTCGGAGGTGCTGGCGGTGCTGGGGGATTTCGGCGAGTCGATTCTCGATACCGGCACCGAGCCGCAGCTGTGTGGCCGCGTGAAACAATGGCTCAGTTATTCCCGGCGCCGCTGGCCGGAGGCCGCCGCGCTGCTGCAAAGCGTGAAACGGGAAACCCGCATTCGCCCCCTGGTGGCGACCCTTCACCGCACGGTCCTGGGGCAGCCGTAGGAGCGGCTTAAGCCGCGCTCAACGGCGGTGCCATCTTGATCGCGGCTGAAGCCGCTCCCAGCGCTGCCGCCTTCGACCTTCGTCGAGCCTCCGTCGGCCCGGAGCCCGCGCCAGCCGGGCCTTCGACTAAAGTCATACTGTGACGCCCCACCCCTTTGTTTAGTCTTTCCGACAAGGCTCGAAAGAGTTTTACCGTCAGTACGCAGAGGGGTAAACCAATGAGAGAAGAAAACGCCCGCGCCTACTGGGCCGCCAACGTGAAGTTGATTCTGACCTGAATCAGTGACTTTGCAGGCCAGTATACTCCGCAAAGCGCCATCGGCGCTAACGGGAGCCATCACTTGGTCAAAAGCAGGTTGATAATGCCG
>MDTD01043914.1_pt1 | contig 25426 bp, 25 predicted proteins | sample 811221 | NCBI WGS metagenome assembly MDTD01 (sample SAMN05326646, study PRJNA326480) | marine metagenome | isolation source: seawater | place: Pacific Ocean: South West | collected 2011 | reverse complement strand
TAAATTAATTAAAAGACTTTTTCTGTCTGCAGCATTTTCAGATAAATATCTCCATACAAAATCACAAGTGCTAAGACTTTTATATTCCTCTCCAGCTTTAACTTCAATAATCCTAAAGTCTTTTGGATTATTTAGTTTGCTGAGAAAATATTTAAGACATAGATTACCAGAGTTTGAGTCGACAAGAATAAACAAAGAAGAATACTCTCCTTTACTAATAATTTCATTAAGAGAACTATAGGCTTTTTTTGAGAACTCAACTAAATATCCATTCGCATCTATTGGATCGAAATTTTCAATCATTTTCCAAAAATAATATTTTAAGATAATATGATTAGTTTTTAATAATATATTATGATATTAATTGAGGTATATTTGAGAAAATAAATTTTCCAGATAATGTTTGAAAATACAAAGATTGCTTTTTCGAATAAGAAAAATTCAGAGCTCTTGAAATCAAAATTTATTTATAAAATTCTTTCATCTGTAACCATGGCAAAGCTTGGAACTAGTTTAATAAAATTTGCAATTAAAATTCATCTTCCAGTTAAGAGGATAGTAAGAACCACTCTTTTCGATCAATTTTGTGCTGGTGAAAATTATGAAGAATCTTTAACTACGGTAAACAGACTTGGGGATAATAAAATATTTTCTGTTTTAGATTACTCTGTTGAAGCTGGATCAAAGGAAGAATCATTCGAAAAGTTTTTACATAAGAAAGTAAAAACAATTGATTTTTGTAAAGCAAATAAACATATGCCTTTTGTGGTTTTTAAACCCTCTTGCTTTGGAAGATCATCTCTATTTCTAAAATTAAGCAGGGGCGAAAATCTTTTGGGCAATGAAAAGTTGGAATGGAAGAAAGTTAAAGAAAGGTTTGAGATGGTAATTGCGCATGCAATAAATTCAAAAGTTAAAATAATGGTTGATGCAGAGGAAAGTTGGACACAAAAAATAATTGATTCTCTGATGGAGTCACTAATGAAAAAACACAACCAAAAAGAGGTTTGGGTTTTTACAACACTTCAAATGTACAGAAAGGACAGATTGAATTATTTAAAAAAGCTTATAAAAAAGTCTAAAAGAGAAAGTTTTAAAATAGGAATTAAACTTGTTCGCGGAGCATATCTAGAGGCTGAAAATTTACGTGCAAAAAAATTAAATTATAGCTCTCCTATTTGTTCTAATAAACATAAAACTGACGATAATTATGATACTGCTGTTTCATTAATACTAGAAAATATTGAGAATATATTGCTGTTTGCAGGTACTCATAACGAAAGGAGTATTAATAATATAATTCATTGGATGATGAAAAACAGGGTTTCTAAAGATCACCCTAATATATGGTTTGCCCAGCTTTATGGCATGGGAGATCATATTACTTTTAATTTAGCAAAAGAAAAGTTTCATGCAGTTAAGTACATTCCTTTTGGCCCATTAAAAGAAGTTTTGCCCTATTTAATAAGACGTGCAGAAGAAAATAGTTCAGTTGACTCTAATTCAAAAAGAGAATTAGAATTAATAAACAAGGAAATAAGAAGAAGAAGATCTATTCAATCTCAATGAATTCAAGTATGATAATTCTTTTTTTACAATTTTTAAGCTTGAGATTCCTGTTTATTCCTTTTTCATAACCATAAAGTGAATATATTTTGCAACTATCAACTTTTGTATTGCTCTGACTAAAATTAACTTTTGCAGATTTAATAAATTTGGCAAATCTTACTGAATCAATAAAGTCATTTTCATTAATTATAAAATTATGCATCAAACTTTTTTTTGAAATATCTGCAATGACCCTGTCATTTGGAGAATAATTGCAAGTTGTTTTCTTGCCAGAAAAAATAAATAATAAAATAGTTAGGCCAATGAAAAATCCAAAAGAATAATAAACTAAACGCCAAAAAAAACTCATATTAAATCTAATTTAAAAACTCAATAACTCTTTTATTGCTGTTGTTTTTCTTGAAAATCTTTATCCTATGATAAGGATTCGAAAAAATCTGATCAACATTACCTGGATTTTCAATCAAACAATAGCGTTTACTATCAAAGTATTCATCAATTCCAGAATCAAAAATTTCATTCAAATTGTTTATTCTGTAAAGATCAATATGATAAATAGTATCAAACTGTAAACTAGAGTATTCATTAACTATTGAAAAAGTTGGGCTATTTACAAAACTTTTAACACCTAAATGCTTACAAAACTCTTTTATAAAAGTAGTTTTCCCAGATCCCAAATCTCCCTCGAATAAAATAATTTTATGAGTTATTTTTTTGATTACTTTGTTTGATATAACCTTTATTTCTGAAAGATCATATTCTATTCTCATAATTAATTTATTTTGGATTCAATATAATTATTGGAATAATCATTTCTTCCATAGAAATTCCCCCATGTTGAAAAGTGTTTTTGTAATGAAGAGCAAACTTGTTGAAGTTATTCTGATAAATAAAATATTGATCGTTTTTAGCAAAAATATACTTTTCATCAGAAGCGGGAAGTCCATAATCAATAGGTTTGTCAATAAAAAAAACTTCTTTTTGGTTAAATGTCAAAGTTTTTCCTTTTTTATACCTCAAGTTAACATTAGTTTTTCTGTCTCCTATAACTTTTTGGGGATTTAGAACATTTATGGTCCCGTGATCAGTCGTTACAATTAACTTATACTTCTTGTCTCTAGCTTTTTGAATCAATTCAAGTAAAGGTGAATTTTTAAACCAGGATAATGTTAGTGATCTGAAGGCCTTGTCATCAGATGCAAGTTCTTTTATGATGTCCATTTCAGTTTTAGCATGAGAGATAATATCAACAAAATTATATACAACAGTGATTAACTCATGTTTATTATTGTCGAAATTTTTAAGTAGTTTTTGAGCATCTTTAAGATTTAGAATTTTATAATATTCAAAAGAAATCTGAAGATTTAACCTTTTAAGCTGTTTTTCCAAGAATTCTTTCTCATAAAGATTTTTCCCTTTTTCATCAGATTCATCTACCCAAAATTCTGGGTATGTTTTTTGTATTTGCTCTGGGGTCATACCCGAAAAAATAGCGTTCCTAGAATACTGAGTAGACGTAGGAATTATACTACAATAAGGTGTTTCCTCTTGTTTTTGATAATAATCTTCAATTAAATTAGATATAACCTTCCACTGATCGTATCTTAAATTATCAATCAATAAAAAAAGAGCTTTTTCATTTTTCTTTATAATTGGAAAAACCTTTCTTCTCAATAAATTATTTGACAGTAAAGGCAAATCTGAATTACTTAAGATCCAATTTTTGTAATTAGACTCAATAAATCGTGCAAAAAGATGGTTAGCTTCTTTTTTTTGAGTTTTGAAAATTTCCATCATCCCTTTATTGTTAATTGATTCCAATTCAAATTCCCAGTAAAGTAAATTCATATAAAAATCTTGCCATTCTTTTATAGTTTTTATTGAGAGTAAAGTTGTAGATATGTTTAAGAATTCCTTTTGATAATTTCTAATTGTCCTTTCCGCAATTAAATCTTTATGCTGAAAAAGCTTTTTTAACGCCAAAAGTATTTGATTAGGATTTACAGGCTTGATCAAATAATCAGAAATTTTTGATCCAATTGCTTGCTCCATTAATTCCTCCTCTTCATTTTTAGTAATCATAAGAATAGGGATATTTGGAAGCAAAATTTTTATTTCATTAAGAGTTTCAATTCCAGATAATCCAGGCATATTTTCATCTAGTATTATTGCTTGAAACTTCTCTTTCTTTATTAATTCAATTGCATCCTGGCCGCTTTTACATGGCGTTAAATCATAACCCTTTTCTGTTAAAAAAAGAAAATGAGGTTTTAATAGCTCAACTTCATCATCAACCCAAAGAATTCTTATAGAACTCATAATATATAAGAAAATAACTAATTTAATTGGCCTCTAAAATAAACATTTAACTTCTAACTTATATTTTATATTTTTGCATCATGAAATTTACTGCTCAGCAAATTGCTGTAAAGCTTCATGGAAAAGTAGAGGGTAACCCAAAAGCTGAAATTTTTGAATTAGCAAAAATTGAAAATGCAAAAAAAGGTTCTCTAACATTCTTGTCAAATCCAAAATACACTCCTTACATATATAAAACGAAGGCTTCAGCTATTATTGTCAATAAAGACTTAGTTGTTGAGAACAAACTAAAATCTACTTTAATAAGGGTTAATGATCCTTATGAATCATTCTCTACTTTACTTGATTATTATAAAAAAGTGAGTATTGAGAGAATTGGTATTTCAAATTCTGCTGAGATTCATGAATCGGTTAAAATAGATCCAAAGTGTTACATTGGATCAATGACTATAATTGAAAAAGATTCAAAGATTTCAAAAAATGTAAAAATCTTTCCCCAAGTATATATAGGTACTAATGTTTCTATAGGAGAGGGATCTGTAATTTTTGCCGGTACTAAAATTATGGAAGATACTATTATTGGTAAAAACTGTATTATACATAGTGGCGCAGTAATAGGTTCTGACGGTTTTGGTTTTGCTCCACAGGCAAACGGTATATATAAAAAAATACCACAGACGGGTAGAGTTATTTTGGGAGAAAATGTTGAAGTAGGAGCTAACTCAACTATCGACAAGGCCACTTTGGGGGTTACAAAGATTGGAGATGGAGTTAAACTTGATAATCAAATACAGATTGCTCATAATGTTGAAATAGGAATAAATACTGTAATTGCTGGTCAAACCGGGATAGCAGGATCTGCAAAAATTGGTAAAAATTGTGTTATTGGTGGCCAAGTTGGAATAGCTGGTCATATATCAATAGGAGATAATGTTAAAGTACAAGGGCAGTCTGGTATAATTAGTAATATTGAAAACAATTCAATTATTCAAGGAACTCCGGCATTTTCATATAATTCCTACAATAAATCTTATGTTCATTTTAAAAACCTCCCAAAAACCATAAAAAAAATTGACTCTCTAGAAAAGAAAATTAAGAAATGATAACGAAAACTATTCCTCAAAAGACATTAGAAAAAGAAGTTTCTCTAAACGGAGTTGGTCTTCACACTGGAAAAAAAGTTAAACTGACTTTTAAACCAGCTCCAGCAAATACTGGTTATGTTTTCTTGAGAACAGATTTAAATCCATCCTTTGAAATACCAGCAGATGTTAAATATGTAAAAACTACGGATAGGGGAACAACATTGGAAAAAGATGGAGTTAAAATACAAACTTCTGAACATGTCCTTGCTGCTTTAGTTGGTATGCAAATAGACAATTGTTTTATATTAATGGACGCCCCTGAGTCACCAATTATGGATGGATCATCAAAATTTTTTACAGAGGCAATTGAAAAAGCTGGAGTTTTAGAGCAAGAAGAGAAAAGAAATGAATATATTGTAAAAGAGCTCATCTCATATAAATGTGAGGAAAGTGGAAGTGAAATTACTGTAATACCATCAGAAAATTACCAGATCACTACAATGGTTGATTTTGAAACTAAGATTCTTGGTACACAAAATGCAACGCTTGAAAATATCTCTCAGTTTAAATCTGAAATTGCGCCATCACGAACTTTTAGTTTTCTACATGAGCTTGAAACCTTATTAGAAAATGGTTTGATTAAAGGTGGTGATCTAAACAATGCTATTGTTTACGTTGACAAACCTTTATCTGAAAGTAATATGGATCGATTGAAAGAAGCTTTTGGTAAAGAAAAAATTTCTGTAAAACCAAACGGAATATTAGATAATCTAAGCTTACATTTTTCAAATGAAGCTGCCAGACATAAGTTGCTTGATGTCATTGGCGACTTAGCTCTTATAGGAACTCCATTAAGAGGGAAGGTTATTGCGAATAAACCTGGACATCGAGTCAATACAGATTTTTCAAGAAAAGTTGCTCAAATTATAAAAAATGAGAAGCGTAGGAATATTCCCAAATTTGATATTAATTCAAAACCATTAATGGATATAAATCAAATAATGGATATGCTCCCCCATAGACCACCATTTCTTCTCGTTGATAAAATTTTTGAACTTTCAGAATCTCATGTAATTGGCTTAAAAAATGTAACCATGAATGAGCCTTTTTTTGAAGGACATTTCCCTGGATCGCCTATCATGCCAGGTGTGCTTCAGATAGAGGCATTGGCTCAAACTGGAGGAGTTTTATTACTGAACACTGTTTCTGATCCGCAAAATTATCTCACTTTTTTTATGAAAATTGATAAAGTAAGATTTAAAAGAACTGTTGTTCCTGGTGATACTTTAATTTTCAAGCTCGAACTAATTGCCCCCATTAGAAGGGGGATTTGTCAAATGCTCGGACAAATTTATTGCAATAATAATCTCATTACTGAGGGTGAGTTCATGGCTCAAATGATAAGAAAAGAAGATAAAAAATGAGACAGCCTTTAGCTTATATACATCCGAATGCTAAAATTGCTAATAATGTAGTCATTGAGCCATTTACATCAATTGATAATAATGTTGAAATAGGAGAGGGTAGCTGGATAGGATCTAATGTAACAATAATGGAAGGGGCAAGAATTGGTAAAAATTGTAATATTTTTCCTGGCTCAGTTATTGCTGCTATTCCACAAGACTTAAAGTTTAAAGGGGAGGAGACTACAGCTGAAATAGGAAATAATACAACAATAAGAGAGTGCGTAACTATTAACAGAGGCACTTCAGATAGGCTAAAGACAAGAATTGGAGATAATTGTTTAATAATGGCTTATTCTCACATAGCTCACGATTGTTTCATTGGAAATCACTGTGTTTTTTCCAACAATAGTACTTTAGCTGGGCATATAACAACTGGTGATCACGTAATTTTAGCAGGGCTGGTTGCTGTTCATCAATTTTGTACAATTGGTGATTATTCTTTTGTTGCCGGAGGATCACTAGTAAGGAAGGATGTTCCACCTTATGTAAAAGCCGCAAGAGAACCTTTATCATATGTTGGTATAAATTCAGTCGGATTAAGGAGGAGAGGTTTTACATCTGAAAAAATTACTGAAATTCAAAATATATATCGAATCCTATATCAAAAAAAATACAATAATACTCAAGCTAGTGAAATTATTGAAGCAGAGATGATTGCCTCTCCAGAAAGAGATGAAATACTTCAATTCGTCAAAAATTCAAAAAGAGGTATAATGAAAGGATACTTCCAAAAAAATTAAAAATGGCCAATACATCTGATATCAGAAAAGGACTATGTATAAAATATAATAACGACATATATAAAATTGTCGATTTTCTGCATGTTAAGCCAGGAAAAGGGCCTGCATTTGTTAGAACTAAGCTAAAAAGCATAACCAATGGTAAAGTCATTGAAAATACATTTTCTGCAGGTCACAAAATTGATGATGTAAGAGTAGAAACTTCAAAATTTCAGTTTTTGTACAATGAAAAAGATGATTTTTACTTCATGAACACTAATGACTATAATCAATTTAGCATCAATTCTAGTTTAATTGAGTTTCCAGGTTTTCTTAAAGAAGGAGAGCTAGTCAATATCTCTATAAATACTGAAAATGGCACACCTCTTACAGTTGAAATTCCTCAAAATGTGATTTTGGAGATTATTCATACAGAGCCTGGTATTAAAGGTAATACTGCAACTAATTCTACCAAGCCTGCAACACTGGAGACAGGTACAAAAATAAATGTACCATTATTTATAAATGAGGGTGATAAAATTAAAATAGATACCTCAAAAGGAATTTACTTAGAAAGAATAAAAGAATAGACATCAATTAAAACACTAGTAATTAATTTTTAGATATTTTTACAGAATGAAATTAAACCATGAGTATACTTGTAAATAAAGACTCCAGAATAATTGTTCAAGGTTTCACAGGAAGTGAGGGAACATTTCACGCCTCTCAAATGATTGAGTATGGAACTAATGTTGTTGGAGGAGTAACTCCTGGTAAAGGTGGACAAATACATCTAAACAAACCAGTTTTTAACTCAGTAAAAGAGGCTGTTGCTCAATCAAAAGCTAACACATCGATCATATTTGTTCCTCCTGCTTTTGCAGCTGATGCAATAATGGAAGCTGCTGAAGCTGGAATTAAAGTCATTGTAGCTATTACGGAAGGTATTCCTGTGGCTGATATGATCAAAGCTAATGATTATGTTAAAAAAATGAATGCCATACTAGTTGGACCTAATTGCCCAGGCGTAATTACTCCGGATGAGGCAAAAGTTGGAATAATGCCTGGATTTATTTTTAAAAAAGGAAATGTTGGTATTATTTCGAAGTCTGGTACTTTAACTTACGAAGCTGCTGATCAAGTTGTTTCTATGGGCTTAGGAATAAGTACAGCCCTAGGAATAGGAGGTGATCCAATTATAGGGACGACTACATGTGATGCTTTAAAATTATTTATATCAGATCCAGATACCAACTGTATTGTAATAATTGGTGAAATTGGGGGTCAATTAGAAGCAGAGGCTGCTAGATGGCTTAAAAAAGAAGGCAATTCAAAACCTGTTGTAGCATTTATAGCTGGAGAAACAGCTCCCAAAGGAAGAACAATGGGGCATGCAGGTGCCATAGTTGGTGGTAAAGATGATACTGCTCAAGCAAAGAAAAAAATTATGAAATCTTGTGGTGTTCATATAGTTGATTCACCTGCTGAAATAGGAAAAAAAGTAGCACAAGTATTAAAATAAAATGTCTAAGTTATTAATTGATAAAACCGCTATAATTACTGGAGCCAGTAGAGGAATTGGTAGAGGCATTGCTTCGGCCTTTGCCAAAAATGGTTGCAACGTAGCCTTCACATACAGAAATTCATCTAAAGAAGCTCAAAAACTTGAAAAAGAATTAACTGGTTTCAACGTAAAATCAAAAGCATACAGAAGTGATGCCTCAAGCCTAAAAGATTCTAACAAATTATTGGAAAATGTATTAAAAGATTTTAATTCAATTGATATTCTTATAAATAATGCTGGGATTACAAAAGATAATTTACTGATGAGAATGTCAGAAAAAGATTTTGACCATGTAATAAATAATAATCTCAAATCTGTTTTTAATATGTCTAGTGCTATTCAGCGGACTTTTTTAAAACAAAGAAAAGGATCTATAATAAATATTGGCTCAATTGTCGGTTTAAAAGGTAATCCTGGCCAATCTAATTACGCTGCATCTAAAGCTGGAATTATTGGTTTCACTAAATCGTTGGCTTTAGAACTTGGTTCAAGGAATATAAGAGTCAATGTGATTGCTCCAGGGTTTATTGAAACTGAAATGACTGATGAATTACCAGAAAATATAATTGAAAATTGGAAAAATAATATCCCTCTGAAAAGAATAGGAAAATCAGAGGATGTTGCAAATGCTTGTATATTTCTTGCCTCAGAATTATCTGACTATATTACAGGGCAGGTAATACAAGTAGATGGTGGAATGTTAACTTAAATTAATTTATTATGCAAAAATTACCTAAAATTGGATTGCCAATAATATTATTGGCCTTTATACTTATAATTTTTATATCAAAAGCCTCAATCAATATTGGTTATGGTGAGGCTGGTGTATTATTTAGAACTTTTGGAAATGGTGTTGTTGTTGATGAACCTCCACTTGGTGAGGGTTTTCATATAATTGCCCCATGGAATACAGTTTATGTTTATAATGTTAAACAACAAGAGTTTTTTGAAGGTAACATGTCGGTACTTTCCTCAAACGGTCTTGATATATCACTTGATGTATCTGTTCTATATCAACCAAAATATGATGAACTTGGATCATTACATAAAACAAAAGGAGAGAATTATGTAAATATCGTATTGATCCCTCAAATCAGAGCGGTTGCAAGAAGCGTTGTAGGGCGTTACACTCCGGAACAACTATATTCAACAAAAAGAGATGCAATACAAAATGAGATATTTGAAGAGACCGTAAAGAATGTGGAGAATCAACATATTCAAATTAATGCAGTGCTAGTTAGAGATGTTACTCTCCCTGGTTCAATCAAAGCTGCAATTGAGAGAAAGCTTAGTCAAGAACAAGAGGCTTTAGAATATGAATTTAGACTTGAAAAAGCTAAACAAGAAGCTGAAAGACAAAGAATTGATGCAGAGGGGAAGGCAAGGGCTAACAAAATTCTTAGTGCATCTTTGACTGATAAAATATTAAGAGAAAAAGGAATTGAAGCTACAATAAGATTATCTGAATCGGCAAATTCTAAAGTAATTGTTATTGGAAGTGGAGATGAAGGTATGCCAATTATTTTAGGAAACAACTAAAGGGAAGATAAAGCCTTATAGAAAGCATTGATTTTTTCTTTTTACTAGAAAATAATTTTTTTATAATGAGCAAATTATTAAATTGCAAGTAATTACTCACTTATGACAGAGAAGAAAAAAAAGATTATAAATGTTGCGTTAGAGATGTTCTCCGAGAACGGTTATAAATCAACAGCTACTAATCAAATTGCTAAAGAGGCTAAAGTTTCTGAGGGGCTTATCTTTAGACATTTTAAAAATAAAGAAGGTTTATTAAAAGGTGTGCTAGAAGTGTGTGAACGAAATGTAAGTAAAATGTTTGATCCCTTGGATGATTTAAAACATCCAAAAGTTTTGCTTAAAAACATTATAAGCATACCATTTAATGCAGGTAAAGACAATATGAGGTATTGCAAACTTTTAAATAAACTAAAATGGGAAGTTGGTGGTGAAATTGAAAGTGTTTTTGAGCCAATTAGAAAAAAAACGGAAGAAGTGTTCGAACTAATGAAATATAATGATCCAAAATCTGAGGCCGAAACCCTTTTACTTATTCTTGATGGAGTAATTAGTAAAGTAATCCTAAATAAGTTTGAAAGCAAATTAATTGTTCATGATAATTTAATTAAAAAATATGAAGTTTAAATTTATAATGTGTAATTGCTCACTTATTAAAGTGCTTTATATGCAAAAAATAAAAAATACATTTATTTTACTATAATTAATATTATGTTAAATAGAATATATTAGTGCTTTGCCCTATTTGCAAAAGAATTTATTAGTATTATATTGCTTAAAAAAAAATAGATATGAATGTTATTAAAAAATTAGGGTTAATATTTTTAGCTGTTTTTACGATCATAATATTTTATTTTGTGTATGGAATTTTCATAAATCCTAAAAGTCCAAAAGGAAATGTTCTTTTTGAAAATGAAAATATTAAAATAGAAATATCTTATTCTCGTCCTTACAAAAAAAATCGACTTATTTTTGGAGAAGCTGAAAAGGAGGCACTTGTTCCTTATGGAAAATATTGGAGATTGGGCGCTAATTTTGCTACTTCAATTGAAATTAGCGAAAATGTATCATTCGCTGGAAGGCCCTTAAACAAAGGGAAGTATAGGCTTTACGCTGTCCCTTTTAAAAATAACTGGAGACTTGTTATAAATAGTGAATCCAGCGCATTTGGCTTTAACGAACCTGATTATTCTAATGATATTATGGCTGTGAACCTTCCTGTAAATATTTTAAATGATGAATTAGAGCAATTTACTATTGATTTCGTTGAATCTGACTCTATTTTAAACCTTAGAATGAGATGGGATGATACCGAAGTATTATCTGTAATTAACTATTAATCAAGTTTTTAATACATAATCTTAAACTAAAAATTTAATTTTGTTCTTTTCTTTAAAAAATTTCATAAAATCATTATTTTTTATCTTGTTATTAGGTGGAGTTTCATTTATCGTTATTGACTTTTTAAAAACTAAAAAAAATCTAATGGATATTGAAGAGTATACTCCAAAATCTACACTAATTGTCCCGCAGAATTTATTGACAAAGGCAAAATATCCTTTTATTGATGTTCATAGCCACCTTTTCGACATGCCATTACGCGATTTAAATAAATTAACTTCTGAAATGGATGATTTAAATATGGCTTTTATTATAAACCTAAGTGGTTTTAGAGGCATCTATCTGAATCAGTCTCTTGAGAATATAAGAGAAAATGCTCCCAATCGAGTAGGCTTATTTGTTAATATTGATTTTGAAGATATTGACGATCCTCTTTTTGGTAAATCTATTGCTAAGTTTATTGACTCTGCTGCAGCTAATGGCGCTATGGGTCTTAAAGTATATAAATCATTGGGCCTTACTAGCAAAGATAATAGCGGCAATAGAATTGCGGTAAACGATCCTAGATTAGATCCTGTATGGAAAGCCTGTGGTGATAATAATATACCTGTTTTAATCCACTCTGGCGAACCATCCTCTTTCTGGATGCCTAAAGACAAGTTTAATGAAAGATGGCTTGAATTAAGACAAAAACCTAGAAGATATAGAGATCCAAAAACTAACCCTTCCTTTGAAGAAGTTTTAGCCGAACAGCACGAAGTGTTTAGAAATCATCCTAATACTACATTTATCAATGCTCATCTTGGGTGGATGGGTAATGATCTTGATCGTTTAGGAAAACATTTGGACAGATACCCTAATGTTTTAACTGAAATTGGAGCGGTTTTAGCTGAAATTGGAAGACAACCAAAAAGAGCTCGAAAGTTTTTTATTGATTATCAAGATCGCATTCTCTTTGGAAAAGATAGTTATAAACCATCAGAATATTACACTTACTTCCGTGTTTTAGAGACTGATGATGAATATTTTGATTATTATAGAAAGAGGCATGCTCATTGGAAAATGTATGGCCTTGCCCTACCCGATTCAGTTTTAAAAAAGGTTTATTATGAAAATGCATTGAAAATATTTCCTAAATTGGATAAAAATCTTTTTAAATAAGACTTATGATACTTGTTACAACACCTGATATTCCTAATAAAACCATAATTGAAACATGTGGAATTGCTAGAGGAAGCACCGTTAGAGCTAGAAATGTTGGGAGAGATATTTTTGCCTCCTTTAAAAATCTTATAGGAGGAGAAATCTCCGAGTACACAAAACTTCAAGCTGATTCTCGCGAGGAAGCTCTTAAGAGAATGCAAGAAGATGCTGTTAAAATGGGAGCTGATGCTGTATTGAATATAAGATTTACAACCTCTGTTGTAATGCAAGGTGCTTCTGAAATATTAGCCTATGGGACAGCTGTAAAACTTAAGTGAAATGGAATTACTTTACTGGGTTTTTACTTTGCCTAAAATATTTTTATTCATTGCTATATCTCTTATTGGCTATCTCATTTACAAGCGAATGAATGATAAAAAAAATGAGAATTTTGAAAAAAGGGATAACTAGTATTCTAAAAGAGTTTTTATATTATTATTAAGTTTTCTTTTTGGAAAATACCCCTCCTCTAGATTGGCTGTGAATGGAATAGGTGTATTTAGCGAGGCTAATCTATAAATAGGTGCGTCCAGGTACTCAAAACATTTTTCAGAAATCTCTGCTGCAATCTCACCCATAAAACCTCCAAATCTACTATCCTCTTGTAATAATAAAACCTTGCCTGTCTTTTTTACTAGATCAAAAATTGAATCATAGTCTAAAGGAACTAAGGTGTTTATATCCAAAACTGCTATTGTAGCTCCTGGAAATTTTTTTACTTCTTCCAAAGCCCAATGCACTCCTAGCCCATAAGTTATTATACACATGTCATTGCCTTCCGCTCTTAATATAGCTTTACCAAATACTGTAATATAAGAGTCAGACGGGACATCTTCTGTTATAGTTCGGTATAATTTTTTATGCTCAAAAAACAAAACAGGATTAGGGTCTTTTATTGAATTAATCAAAAGTCCTTTGGCTTCTTTTGGAAATGAAGGGTAAACAACTTTTAAGCCAGGAACCGTGGTGAACCAAGATTCGTTGGTTTGTGAGTGAAATGGCCCTGCACCTACTCCGCCACCACAAGGCATTCTTATAACAATTGAAGCATTCTGTCCCCATCTGTAATATGACTTAGAGATTAAATTAACTATTGCTGTAAAACCACTAGAAACAAAATCACTAAACTGCATCTCGACAATTGAAGGAATATCTAAAATAGATAATCCCATAGAAGCCGAAAGAACAACGGATTCACAAAGAGGGGTGTTACGTACTCTTTCTTTTCCAAAAGTAGAAGACATGCCTTTTGTTACCTTAAAGACTCCGCCATACTCTGCAATATCTTGCCCCATAATGATTAAATCTTGATCTTCCTCCATACAAAGATATATAGCTTGAGATATAGCGTCAACAAATCTTATATTTGAAAATTTATTTGAATCTTTATTTACCTGTAAATCAATTGTTTTAAACACATCACTTAATTCATTACTTTCATTGAATACAATCTCTTCTTTTAATTCACTTTTAACCCATTCATTGTCGATTAATTTTGAATATTCGCTTCTAGATTCCTTGCATTTGTCTTTCTTAATTAATTTTTCCTCTAGAAGGTAGTTTTCAAATTGAATGACAGGATCTTTTTTAGACCAAGTATCCAGTTCTTGTTGTGAAACATACTCCTGGCCACTTGACTCTTCATGCCCTCTCATTCTGAAAGTTTTAAATTCTATGATGATGGGGCGCGGATCACTTCTTATGTCCTTTGCTATGTTTGAGACATTTTTATAAACCTCAAGTACGTTATTCCCCTCTATCATAAATGATTCTATACCATACCCAATACCTCTTTCAACTAGATTTTCAATAGCGTATTGTTCTTTTGCGGGTGTTGAAATCCCATAACCGTTGTTTTCAATGCAAAAAATAACAGGCAATTTCCACACTGAAGCAACATTTAGGGCTTCATGAAAATCTCCTTCACTTGTCCCCCCATCACCAGTCATAACCACACATAACTTCTTTTCCTTTTTCAGCAAATGACCTAAGGAAATCCCACATGCCATGCCCATCTGAGGGCCAAGATGTGAAATCATCCCTATTATATGATTTTCTTTTGCCCCAAAATGAAAACTTCTATCTCTTCCTTTTGTAAATCCATCTATTTTTCCTTGCCATTGACAAAATAAATTATATAATGGTATTCCTCTAGATGTAAAAACTCCTAAATTCCGATGCATAGGCAGAACGTACTCGTCATCCCTTATAGCTTTAGTGACTCCTACAGAAATAGCTTCTTGACCAATACCACTGAACCATTTAGATATTTTTCCTTGTTTTAAAAGAACTATCATCTTCTCCTCTACCAATCTTGGAATTAGCATCGATTCGTATAGGTCGATTAGCTTTTTTTTAGATATTTTTGTTCTATCAAAATCCATAGGAATAATAAATTTAAAAATGTATGCTGTATTATTTTAATTTTATTGGTTTTTTATGAGCGAGAATAGAAAACTTAACACTCTTGCTGACTTAGCAAATGTAAAATTTGATGATTTGAAGCCCTCATTTACTTCTAATATAACCGATCAGAGAGAGATTCACCAAGAATTAGAGTGCCACTTTAGCAAAAAAGGTAGAGCTGGTAAAGTAGCAACTGTAATTAAAGGTTACATAGGAAATAATAATGAAATAAGAGAGCTTGCAAAAGGGCTTAAAAAAAAACTAAGTGTTGGTGGAACTGTCAAAAATGGCCAAATAATTATTCAAGGGAATTATAGAGAAAAAATAATAGGCATACTATCAGATATGGGCTTTAAATTAAAACGCGTTGGAGGATAAGATTTTAATTAAAAAAATGAAGAATATATATTTAATTCCTGTTTTACTTTTATCTGCATTTTGTAGTTTATATTCCCAAACTGCAATAGAAATTATTGAAAAAGCTGACAATAAGCTGCGAGGATCCTCATCTTATTCTGAGGTTGAGATTACCATAGTACGTCCCAAATGGGAAAAAAAAATGATCTTAAAAAACTGGTCAATCGGGTCAAATTTTTCCACAACCCTAGTTACAAGTCCTCCAAAAGAAAAAGGAACTGTTTTTCTTAAAAGAAATAATGAAATCTGGAACTATCTACCCTCTTTAGAAAGAACTGTAAAATTCCCTCCCTCAATGATGACCCAGAGTTGGATGGGTACTGATTTTACAACCGATGATCTGGTAAAGCAATCATCTACAGTAACTGACTATAGTCATAAAATATTAGCTGAAGAAAATATTCAAAACCTACCTTGTTGGAAACTAGAACTAATTCCTAAGGAAGAAGCGACTGTAGTTTGGGGTAAGTTGGTTATTTGGGTTGACAAAAAAGATTATATGCAGTTGAGGACTGAATTCTATGATGAAGATGAGGAGTTAGTTAACCTTATGATAGGCTCTGATATTAAGACCTTTGGGAATAAAAAACTCCCTTCTAAACTTGAATTCATTCCATTGGAAAATGAAGGTCAAAAAACGGTTATTGACTACAATGTTTGGAAATTTAATATTGTAATACCCGAAAATTACTTCAAAACACAATATATATCCAGACTTAAATAAATTATGCTTATTAAACTTGCTTGGCGGAATATATGGAGGAATAAAAAAAGAAGTCTTATAACTATCTCAGCTATTTTTATTGCTGTTTTTCTTTGTGTTCTATTAAGAGCCTTGCAGTTAGGGCTTTATGATAACATGATTAATAATGTTGTGGGATCATATTCTGGATACATACAAATTCATTCTAAAGGTTTTTGGGATGAGCAAATAGTAGACAATTCATTTTCTCTTGATAAAGATTTTTTAAATGAAATTGAAAATATAGATGGGGTTTCAAATACTCTTCAAAGAATACAAAGTGGATCCCTAGCATCATTGAGCGATCTTTCAAAATTTGTCTTTGTCACTGGAATTGAACCCTCAAAGGAAAGTTCTCTTACAAATTGGGAAAAACGACTAATTGACGGGCAATTGCTTACAGAGGAAAGCAAATCTTTAAATATTGGCAAAGGGGTTGCTAAATACTTTGATTTGGAAATTGGTGATACTCTTGTTTTGCTGGGCCAAGGATATCATGGGATGCAAGCTGTAGGAGCCTATCCAGTGAGTGGTATATTGGATCTTAAAAACCCAACGCTTAATAAAATAAGTGTTTTTATGACCCTGTCAAATGCTCAAGATTTTCTTTCAGCACAAAATATGATTACTCACCTTATTTTAAATAAACAGAAAAATAAAGATGAAGATGCCATTGCCTTAAATGTCAAAAATATAATAAATGATGAAGTTTATGAGGTAATGACTTGGAGAGAAATGCTACCTGAACTTGAACAACTTATAAAGGCTGATAGTGCCGGAGGGCTTATAATGGTTTTTATCCTTTACATGATTGTTTCATTTGGAATATTTGGAACTGTATTAATGATGACTCAGGAGAGAAAATATGAGTTTGGTGTTTTGATTTCTATAGGCATGAAAAAAATTAGATTGATCAAAACAATGGTTTATGAGACTATTTTACTGGCAAGTGTAGGGGCAATTCTTGGTATAGCTCTTTCCAGACCTGTTATTATCTTCTTAAGTCCAATAAAATTTCCCAAGGAACAAGCTCAGATGTTTGAAAATTTGGGTTTTGAAGCTGTTATACCTTTCATGAACACATATGACATTCCGCTGACACATGGATTTATCATTTTCTTTATTTCTTTAATTATTTGTTTATATCCTTTAAGCGTCATTCTTAAATTAGATCCCATTAAAGCAATGAAAATATAATGAGACAGATAGTTAAAATAGCTTGGAGAAATGTCTGGAGAAATAAACTTAGAAGTTTTATTGTTATTGCATCTATGGTTTTAGGTTTATGGTCAGGCCTATTCAGTGCTTCCATGATGTCTGCTCTAAATACTCAAAGGATTAATAGCGCTATAAAGTCTCAATTATCTCATCTGCAAATTCATCACCCTTCCTTTCAAGATAATTACGATATAAAATATCAAATAAATGGTTTAAATAAAGTTTTAAAAGCACTAGACGAAAATAAAAAAGTTAATTCTTATAGCGCAAGAATGGTACTTTCAGGAATGGCATCTACCGCCAGGGGAGCAACAGGCGTTAAGCTTATAGGAGCAGATCATATTAATGAAAAAAATATTACTGATATACACGATCAAATAGTGAAGGGAACTTATTTTTCTGGCAGCATAAGTAGACAAGCTGTCATTGGTCAAGAATTAGCTCAAAAGCTAAAATTGGACATCAAAAAAAGTATATATATAACCTTTGTTAATGAGAGCGGATTACAAGAAAGGTTAAAACTAAAAGTTGTAGGTATATTTAAATCGAGTAATTCTACATTTGACGGCAGTCATGTTTTTGCCCAAAAAGATTACTTAGATAAAATTTTTGGAAAAGAAGATATTATACATGAAATAGCATTAGTCTCTAATGATATTAATCAAGTAAAAGAATTAAAAGATGAGCTCCTTGTAGCTTTTCCAGATAATGAAATAGAATTATGGTCTGAAATTTCACCTGAACTTGGCTATGCGAATGAGATGGTAGGTTTTTTCCTTTACATTTTTATGACTATCATACTGATTGCTCTTTCATTTGGAATCATAAATACCATGTTAATGGCTATTCTTGAAAGAAAAAAAGAGCTTGGGGTTTTAATGTCAGTAGGCCTTAACAAGTCTAAGATTTTTTTAATGATAGCGTTGGAAACTCTTTTTATATCTATAGTTTCAGTCCCCCTAGGTGTTCTTATTTCTTACATAACTATTTCGTACTTTGGTGATGTTGGTATCGATCTTTCTATAGTTGAAGAAGGTCTTGAACAATTTGGCATGGGCACCAGACTATATACCGAACTATATCTGGATTATTATATAAATATCACTCTTTTGACTTTTTTACTAACCTTTATTTCTTCACTCTTTCCAGCAAGAAGGGCTCTTAAGCTGGAACCAGCTGTAGCAGTAAGATCAATATAATTTGTTATGAATGTAATTGAAACCAAAAATTTAAAAAAAATATACAGTCAAGGTGAAATTAAAGTTAATGCCTTAAACGATGTGTCTATAAACTTCAAACAGGGTGAATTCACTGCTATTGTAGGTCCTTCAGGATCTGGAAAAACAACCTTTTTAAATACTATAGGTGGCCTTGATAAACCAACTTCTGGAAATGTAATGATCAATAACTTAGATATAACAAAATTAAGAGCAAATAAATTAATTGATTTTAGATTAAAGAATATAGGATTTGTTTTTCAGTCTTATAATTTAATTCCTGTACTTACAGCAAAAGAAAACATCGAGTTTATAATGCTAATGCAAGGATATTCTAAAGCAAAAAGAAATGAACGGGCCTTGGGATTATTAGATGCAGTTGGTTTAAGCGATGAATCTAAAAGAAGGCCTGGACAGCTATCTGGGGGTCAACAACAAAGGGTTGCAGTTGCTAGAGCACTCGCTTCAAAACCAAAGTTTATACTTGCAGATGAACCAACTGCTAATTTAGATTCAACTTCAACTAAAAATTTACTAGATATAATGTATGATCTTAATAGGAAAGAAAAAATGACATTTATCTTTTCTACACATGATCAGCGAGTCATAGACAGAGCAAAAAGAGTAATCACACTTGAAGACGGAAAAATCCTTTCTGATAAAATAACTTAATACAGAAGCTTAAATATTGAAATCAATACTCTTTTACTTTATTTTTTTGTTTTCAATCACACTTGTTTTTTCACAACAAACCAAAGATGAAAAACTTAAAGAAATTATTACTATATCAGGCTATGTTAAGTATTTAAAAACCTATTCTTACAACGAAGGAAACTTTATAGGAGATAACCTTATTCACAACAGAATAAAATTAAAAGCTGATTTTTCTCCTGAATTAAGCACTGTCTTTGAAATGAGAAATAGAATATTTTATGGTGATATAACAAGTAATGCATTTAAATTTGGAGAGTTCTTAGATAAAGATGCCGGTCAAGTTGATTTGTCTTTTAATACACTTAATACAACCCCGATGGTCTTTAATACAATTTTTGATAGAGCTTATTTAAGATATGCTGCTGAAAAATATCAGTTAACACTTGGAAGACAAAGAATAAACTGGGGAGTTAACTTAGCTTGGAGTCCGAATGATCTTTTTAATGCATATAGTTTATTAGACTTTGATTATCAAGAACGAGCTGGAGTAGATGCCTTAAGATTTCAATATTTCACCGGTGATCTGTCAAGCATTGACTTATCAATTCAACCTGGCAAGGATCTAAATCAATCTATTATTGGGTTTTTATGGAAATTTAATAAATGGGAACGTGATTTTCAAATACTTGCTGGAAATTATTATAATGATTATGTCTTTGGATATGGGAGTGAAGGGACTCTTTTTGATAAATTTGGATTTAAAAGAGAAGTCAGTTATTTCATTCCAAAGAATAGGAATAGAAAAAGTGTAACATCTATGTCGACATCAATTGACTATTTTTTTAAAAATGGGATTTACATAAATACATCTGTTTTATATAATACTAACTCAGAAAATAAAAATTTACAATCAGATGATTTGTTTCAATCCATAATAGGGTCTATTTCTGTCAAGAATCTTATGCCTTCTAAATTGAGTTATTTTTTTCAAGTCAGCGGTCCTTTTAACCCAGCTTTAAATGGCAGTTTATCTGCTTTCTATATTAAAGGAATCGAGACTCTAGTTATTGCTCCAACAATCACTTATGAACTAGAACAGAATTGGGAAATTATGTTATTGACCCAATCTGCATATGGGAAAATTGGGGATGATTCAAAAAACATAGGTGCAGCTAGTTTCTATTTTAGATTAATGCGAAGTTTCTAATTTAATTAGAAGTTAAAACTAAAGTTTCCAATCGATTGGTTTTTTTAACTTTTGAGACAAATAATTGTTACATTGACTAAAATGTTTGTTTCCAAACCAGTAACCTCGATTAGCACTCAGAGGTGATGGATGACCTGATTTCAACACGAGATGTTTTGAATTGTCAATTAAATTTATTTTTCGTTTAGCAAAACTTCCCCAAAGAAGAAAAACTATACCGTCCATTTCTTTAGAAATAGCCTCAATTAAAAAATCTGTAAACAACTCCCAGCCCTTTCCTTGATGGCTTGCTGGTTGATTTGCACGTACTGTTAATGTGCTGTTAAGAAGAAGAAGTCCTTGTCTTGCCCATGATGAAAGATCTCCGTTTTTTGGATAAGGAATATTCAAATCACTTTCAAGTTCCTTAAAAATATTAACTAAAGAAGGCGGGTGAGATGTTCCTAAAGGAACAGAAAATGAAAGTCCATGTGCTTGATTAGGCCCATGATATGGATCTTGCCCAATTAACACAACTTTAATATTATTAGGCAAGCAAAGATTTAGTGCCTCAAAGATCTTTCCACCTTTAGGATAACATTTTCCTCTATCATACTCATCTTTGATGAATTCTACAAGTTTTTTAAAATAAGGCTTATTGAATTCGCCTTTTAGCATTTCTTTCCATTCAGGATTTATTTTAACCTTCACTAATTTATTACTTTTGTAAGCTAAATTAATAAAAAAGGATGCTATATATTCCTAAAAAAACATTAGAGGATTTAGAGTTTTTTGAAGTACTAAATCAGATTTCTAAACACGCAAAAACTCTAATCGGAAATGAACAATGCCAAAAAATTAGGCCATTAGATCAAAATGATGAAGAACTTTTATCTTCACTTTCTCATGTTTCTGAATATAGATCCTCTTTTGATAACGAAAATACTATCCCAGATCACTTTTTTAAAGATTTTTCTAAATGTTTCAGACTCCTAGAAATAGAAAATAGTGTTTTATCAATTGAAAGTTTTAATGATATTTCTTTAGCCTCTGAAACTGTCAACAATCTACTCTCTTTTTTCAAAAAATTTAAGACCTATTATCCTAAAATATTTCTTGTAGGAGAAGAAATTGAGCAAAATAAGGATATCAAAAAGACTATTAATAATATAATTGATCGGTTTGGAGAAATACGTAATAATGCATCAGAAAAGCTTAAATTATTAAGAAACAAAATTCAATCTATTCAAAAAGAGATCGGTCAAAGTTTTGAAGAAGCTCTAAAAAAACTTAATGAGTTAGATTATTTAGACGGAATTAGAGAGTCTGTCATTGATAATAAAAGAGTTTTAGCAGTAAAATCAATGCATCGCAAAAAGATCAAAGGAAGAATTGCTGGAAGCTCAAAAACTGGAAGTATAGTTTTTATAGAACCTGAGATTACACATGAACTCTCTAATGTTCTTCAAAATTTATATTTTGAAGAGTCAGAAGAAATTAGAAGGATTTTAATGGATCTAACGGATTATCTCCGTCCTAAATTAGATTTAATTAAATCATATCATTTTTACTTAATTAAAATTGACACTATTTATGCTCGCGCAAAATATGCGTCAGAGATAAATGGAATTCTTCCTAAATTCTCAGATAAATCAGAGTTAAACCTTATAAACGCATATCATCCGCTACTTTATATTGAAAATAAAAAGGGAAACAAAACTACATTCCCACAGGATATTAAATTAAGTGACAAAAAAAGAATTGTCATAATTTCAGGTCCCAATGCAGGGGGGAAAAGTATTACTTTAAAAACATTAGGCCTTTTACAAATAATGATTCAAAGTGGGATATTAATTCCTGTTGACGCAAATAGTAAATTATGCTTCTTTAAAAAAATTCTAACTGATATAGGTGACAACCAATCAATAGAAAATCAACTAAGCACATATTCTTATCGGATCAAAAAGATGAAAGAGTTTATTAAGAAATGTGATAAAGAAACTTTATTCTTAATTGATGAATTTGGTACTGGTTCCGATCCAGAATTAGGTGGAGCATTAGCTGAGGCTATTTTAGAGGTTTTTTATGATAAAAAATCTCTCGGTTTGATAACTACTCATTACACCAATTTAAAACTTTTAGCTAATGAACTGGATTGTATGGAAAATGCCAATATGCAATTTAACGAAGATACATTTGAACCTGTTTTTAATCTTATAACTGGAGAAGCAGGCAGCTCATTTACCTTTGAAGTTGCTCAAAAAAATGGATTGCCCTACTCTATTATCAATAAAGCCAAAAAGAAACTTGAGAAAGACAAGGTTAGATTTGAGACCACTATCTCTAAATTACAAAAAGAAAGATCTAAAATAGTCCAAACAGAAACTTCATTAAAGAAAAAAGAGGCTGAAAAACAAAAAGAATCAGAATTACTTGAGAGCCTAAATCAAAAAATTAAAAAGAAGCTTATAGATTATCAAGAACTGCTTAATAATGATAAAAAAATTATTGATTTAGGAAATAAAGTCAATGATATAGCACAAGTTTACTTTCACAATAATAAAAAAAGGCCAATGATAGCTAGGCTTTTAAAATTAATAGAAAAAGAAAATTCAAAAAGAAAAAGAAAGTCAGTTCAGGTTGTAAAAAAAGAAAAGAAAAACAAGAAAAGAGTTTCAGTTAAAATACAAAGTGATATAAAAAAGTTAGAAAAAGAAATAAGTAATCCAGTAACAACCCCTAAAAAGAAAAAAGTAATTTTAAAAGTTGGTGATAAGGTTAGATTGCCTGATAGTGTTTCTGTTGGAAATATTGATTCAATTGAAAAAAATAAAGCTATAGTTAATTACGGAACATTTACTACTCAAGTAAATATAGACAAACTAGAACCAGCTTAATTTTTTAACTTACCCATTGACTTAGCAACCAACATAGAAACTGCGGCGTCACCTGTAACATTAGTTATGGTCCTGCACATATCTAAAGGACGATCTACAGCAAAAATTAATGCTAAGCCCGCTTCTGGTATACCAGCTTGACCCAAAACAATAACTAACATTACCATTCCAGCACTCGGAACAGCAGCAGCCCCTATAGAGGCTAATGTGGCTGTTAACACAATTCCCATTTGTGTTCCAAAGCTCAGATCCATCCCAAAAGTTTGAGCTATAAATACAGCTGCTACAGCCTGATATAAGCTAGTCCCATCCATATTTATTGTTGCTCCGATTGGTAAAACAAAACTAGAAACCTCCTTGTCTACTCCTAAATTGTTTTCTACTCGATCCATTGTAACAGGTAATGTTGCTGCACTTGAGCTAGTTGAAAAAGCTAGTAGTTGAGCTGGGGAAATACCCTTAATAAAAGATAATGGCTTTACATTAGTAAATAGATTAACAATGACTATGTAAACAATAATCATTAAAAATAATCCAATAATTAAAGTAATAGCATACATTCCTAATGCTTTAAACAAATCTATGCTTGGTGATTCTACAACCAATGAAGCTAACAAAGCAAAAACTCCATATGGTGCCGTTGTCATAACAAAATCAATTAATTTCAAGATGACAGAGTTGAATGAATCAAAGAATTCCTTGACAGGTCTTGCTTTTTCTTCGGGAATTAGTATGAGAGCAATTCCAAAAAATATTGAGAAAAAGATTACTTGTAACATGTTTTTATTCTCTGTTGCCGCATCAAAAATATTTTCAGGCACGATATCAACAAGTGCTTGCAATGGGCCTGCTTCTATTTGTTCTTCAGCAGCATTTTGTTTTAACCTAGCCCCTTCTTCGTAAGCTAGAATTAAATCATTCCTAGTTTCCTCTTTAATACTATTTCCAGGTGTGATAGCATTTACTAAAGATAATCCTATCAAAACGGCAAAAACGGTTGTACATATATATATAATAATGGTTCTGCTTCCCATTTTAGAGAGCTTAGAAATATCCTTTAAATCAGATATTCCTTTAATTAAAGACCCCAAAATTAATGGCATTGCTATCAATTTTAAAGAATTAATAAAAATTGTTCCAAATGGCTTAATCCAATCAGATATGAAATCAGGCCCATGTTTTACGTATGACATGGCAACACCAAAAATTACCCCAAGGATCATACCAATCATAATTTTCCAATGTAAAGCTATATTCTTCATGAAAAAATTATTTATTTTTTACTACTTCGTTTAACAATTTAAAATCCGCAATTACCAAAGCTGCCATGGCTTCAACAATAGGAACCGCTCTAGGAACAACACATGGATCATGTCGTCCTTTACCCTCAATTTCAACCTCTTCTCCTTTTTTATTTATAGTTTTTTGTTGTTTCATTATAGTAGAAACTGGTTTAAAGGCCACCCTAAAATAAATATCCATTCCATTGGATATTCCTCCCTGAACACCTCCAGAAAAATTTGTTTTAGTTGTTCCATCATTATTATAGAGGTCGTTGTGACTACTACCCTTTAGTTTAGTACCTGAAAAACCACTTCCGTATTCAAAGCCTTTAACGGCGTTTATTGATAACATAGCTTTTCCAAGCTCAGCATGAAATTTATCAAAAACAGGTTCTCCTAGACCTACAGGAGCGTTTTGAATTACACATGTAATTATACCGCCAACAGTATCCCCATCTTTTCTTGTTTTACGGATTAAAGCTTCCATTTTTAAAGCTAATTCACTATCTGGACAGCGTACAGGATTAGTTTCTATTTTTTTAAAATCAAGTTTACTATAATCACTATCAAGTGAAATTTCTCCAACCGAAGAAACATAGGCCGT
>MDTD01047980.1_pt1 | contig 25429 bp, 22 predicted proteins | sample 811221 | NCBI WGS metagenome assembly MDTD01 (sample SAMN05326646, study PRJNA326480) | marine metagenome | isolation source: seawater | place: Pacific Ocean: South West | collected 2011 | reverse complement strand
TAACTTTTTCACGAAAAATTACTACGCCCAAGATGACTTGTCAATAAAAATAGAAAAAGGGGGGGATTAAAAGGCTTTCCTGATGCTCGTGATGTATTCGGTGGTCTTTTCCTTCACCAGATCGATATCGTCAGATCTAAGCCGAAGCTTATACCCGGACTCCGTGTGGTCCAGATTAATATCGCCGGGGGAATCAATATTGTATCCGATGGCAGTGGCCATGAGATTGGCAAAATGAACGCAGAGGAACTCCGGGGTGGGGTTCTCCATTTTATGCAGATGGTCGTGGTACATGGCCACATCCTTAAACTCCTGGGGAAAGCCCCAGCGGTTGAGCAGTACCGCACCGAATTTGCCGTGGTAGCTCTTGAGCGTGGCAAGCACCTGTTTTTGATCAAATTTTTTGACGCCTTGGCCTTTGGCCTCAAGCTCCCCGATCACCTGGATGAGAATGAGTTTGCCGATGTCATGGGTCAGGCCCAGGGCAAAGATATCCATATCGGATCTGACATGGAGAAGGTTCAGGATAAATTCAGCACCGAATGCCGTGGCCAGGGAATGCTCCCAGAGTTTTTCAACCACAGATCCGAACCGTTTGTTTTCAGAGGTGTACAAACTGCGGTTGGCGATGATCTCCACATATTGCCGGGTTTTTCCCAGGCCCAGCTTTGAAATGGCGTCTTCCAGGCGGCTGGTTTTTTCGATCCCCCGGTAGAGGGCGGAGTTGGCCACATTGATCAATTTTGAGGTAATGGCCACATCCTTGCGTAAAAAATCCGCCACCTCACTCAGGTTGGCCCCCTGCCTGACCAGATCGTTGAACTTCAGATTGACCTCGGGCAGGGTGGGCAGGTTCACATCCCCCTTTTTGAACCTTGAAATAATGGCCTCCATAAGGTTCACCTCTTTGGGCGGGGCCGGTTTGGGCGGTGCTTTTTTCACGCCGGAAACCGCAGTTTTTTTAGCGGTTTTCTCCGTTAGATTGAGGAATTTCGGCTGTTTGACAGCCACTTTATCTTCCAAAACAACAAGACGACTCCGCAACCCTGAGATGGTTTCCTTCATCTCCTGGCGCTCGCCGTACTTATTGATGGCGTCATCAATGGCGATATTGAGAAAATGAAGAAACCCCTGGGTCTTAACAATATAGTTGAACGCCCCCACCCGCAGGGCTTCTATGGCGCACTGGGGATCGGAATCCGGGGTGAGCATCAACACGGGGGCTTTGATCCTGGGAAAGATATCCATTAAAAAGTCAATACCCGAGTTAATGGTAAAATTATGGTCTATCAGAATCAGATCAAAAGAAGATTTAAGGGATTTCCATTCCTTCGCATTGGTTATGACACGGACGCCAAAATACCTGGACAGATTTTTTTCAAGTCCTTGAGCCTCTTCATGGTCACTGTTTGCGATGAGCACCTGTTTCATTAGTTTATGGCAACCAAAGTATTAAAAGGTATTTTTTATCCCAGCTTGTTCACGTGATCTATCATCATCTGCTTTTGTTCCTGGCTGTCGAACATGAAGCGGACACCCACACCGTTCTTTCCGATCCAGGCAACGCTGCCCGAGATACGAAGGGGTAATTTTGCCCCTCTGAAATTAAAGGTCATATCCAGTTTCTGACCCACAAACAGTTCCTGGACGGTTTCCAGAAAGATGCCGCCGGGGCTGATATCCAGAATGAAATCCGTAAAGCAGACCTCATCGGTTTGGCAGGTGATCTGCATCAGATAGGGCAGGCGTTCGTACTCCCGCTGCTCTCCCACCAGGAGCAGCAGTTCCTTTTGCTGCGTCTCCGACATCCGGCTGATCGCCTCAAAAAGCCTGGCAGTAATTCCGGAAGCTGTGAACTGCTTTTCCATTGGCTCCATGATTCGGCTCCGTTTTCACCTTTACTGACACCGCATGGTTCATTCATCCCCATTGGACAAAAAGATCCTAAAGCTACTGGTCAGACCGGATAATCATTGGGTTCGTGTCAGGTTTTCTATATAAAGTTCAATATGGCAACGCGGATGGCGAAAGTCAATCATAATCTGCGGCCCTGTTGATCCCTGGCCCTTCGACAGTATCCAGGACTACGGCCGACTCGAAACAGAAAGCCCGGTACCATAGACGGCATCTTTCTTAGTCAAGACCTGCACATTATTTCATATGAGCCAGCTATAATACCGTTTGGGGAATAAGGATGCCAATCACGGATGTACGAGGGAAACAATGTTTTCAAAAGGTTGGGCAGAAGCCTGTAACAGGGGGCCCCTTTGCACAAATAAAAAATCCCGGCGGATTAAATCCACCGGGATATTTCTTTTGGGTTGGCTCCCCAGCACGGACTTGAACCGCGGACCCATTGGTTAACAGCCAATTGCTCTGCCAACTGAGCTACTGGGGAGCAGCGTCTCCCGAAGAAGACTCGGAGTTTATATACCAGGCAGTTTTTGAAGTCAAGCAAAAACAATAAAAAAATTTGACATTATTTGGTCAACTGTTTATTCTCTAAAAAGATTGATGGTTTACAACATGGAGGTTAGTGATGGACATCAACAGTGTACAAGGATTAAACGCATACACAAGCACAAGGCCTACGGCGGAAGATAACCTGGTACAGAACCAAAACCAGGAAGCAGCCCAAGCCGATCTCAACCGGGAAAATGCCCAGGTGGTTCAAGAAGCATTCGAGGTGAGCCTCTCCAGTGAGGGTTTAGCCCAGCAAACCACGGCGGTTGAGGAAACTGAAACTGCGGTTGAGGTACCGGAGGAACCCCAGGAAGTACCGATTCCCGAGCCTGCACAGGCGGCCCCTGCCAACCCGGGAGAACCCCAGCAGCAGCCCAGCCAGATTATAAACATCGTCGCCTAAATCACACCTTATATATAAACGATTTGATTTTCCTTCCCGGATTCCCCGAATGATCGAACCTGATACGGCATTCGGGAAGGCAAATAAAACTACCAATTCATGCCGTTGACTGTTATAAGAACATCCAGCCTGGAATACTGCAGGACCTTTTGAATCCGAAAAGGAGCAGACCATGATTACGGAAAACGGCATTGTCACCCAATCAAACGACAAGACGGCCTGGGTGAAAACCACCCGGTCCGCAGCCTGTGAAAGCTGTTCATCCAAGGACAGTTGCGGCACCAGCCACCACGGATCCCAAGATATGATCGTTACGGTGAAAAACACCCTCTGTGTTCAAGCCGGAGACAATGTGGTTATAGGGATCGAAACCAAACCCATGCTTTATTTGAGCTTTTTGCTCTATGTGTTCCCCGTCCTTCTTTTGTTGGTGGGCGCACTCGTGGGGGATACCCTTGCCCCCCTCATTGATATGAACAAATCCCTGGCAGCCATGCTCCTGGGATTCTTCTCCTTTGCGGCCGCTTTTCTAGTGGTCCGGAAAAAACAGGCAACCCTTTCGGGAAACGACGCGTACAAGCCTTTTTTGGTACGCAAAAAATCTCGTTCAGCAATTGAAGGTTGCGCAATTCTATAAATAAATCCTCGCTATTTTTTACTTGTAAATCTGGCATCAATATAATATAAACCCTGCCAGTTGTGGGTTCGTCGTCCAACTCTAACCATAAATTTTTTGAGAGAGAAATTATGACATCACAACGCGACCTTAAAGTAGCTCTATTGATCATGATCGTTTTATTGGTCACAGGTATTGTTTGCTACGCATCTTTTTCACCCCCTGCCCCGGATAATCCAGTGAGACTCATGTTTCAGAATCAGGGCGGCAAGGTTTTATTCACCCACCTCGAGCATGTGGACAGTTATAGTTTGGACTGTCTGGACTGCCATCACAACATTGAAGATGATGACACCTACAACTGCAGTGAATGCCACGAGGAAACCGGAGATGAAGACTTGTTGTCCAGAGCGGATGCGTTTCACGCCCAGTGCAAGGGATGCCATGAAGATTATGGTGCGGGTCCGGTAGACTGTAATTCATGTCATGCATTGTAATGGAAAGGATGATTTTTAATCATCCTTTTTTTTTGGCCTGACTTAAGCTTATTACGAAACAAGGACTTAATATGATTAAACGATCTTTTTTTGCTCTATCCAAACCCAAGCTGACCTATGATCTGCTCGGTTCAGATCAGAAGGCACCGGAGGCCATCCCGGTTCCAGGCAGCCTCACACTGCTGCTGCCGGAAACCATAGACAGCACCAAGCAGGCCCTGATCACCCAGGGGGATGCTGTCAAGAAGGGAGAAAAACTAAAACTCTATGAAGACGGCACCGACTATGTTCTGTCCCCGGTGGCCGGAACCATCCGGGGGTTTGACTCCTACTCCGATGATTTCGGTAATACGGCCACCTACATACTGATCAAGCCGGATCCGTCTAAGACCGGAGAGGAAGATACCGTCGGTCTTGAACCTGAAGAAGATTTAGATTTTGCAAACGCAAACCTGCGCCACCTGCCAGGCGCCCTGCCCTTTGCCACCCTGGCCGATGAGAACACAAGTATCAACACCGTTATTATTACCGGTGCGGATACCGACGTGTTATCCGACACCTGCCAGTTTGTCTGCACGGCCTATGCCGACGAGATGGTGGAAGGCACCCGGATTTTAAAACGGATGACCCAGGTCTCCCGGATTTTCCTGACCCTGCCTGAAAAACTGCAGACACAGGCCAATTTCGGCTCCGTTCAGATCCTTAAAACGGATGAGACCTACCCATCCACACTGCCCGCAATGATCATGAAAGATCATCTGGGGACGGAACTTCCGGCCGGCAAGACCCCGGAAGACATGGGGGTCTGTTTTATCCGGGCAGAGGCCTTGGTATCGCTGGCCCGGGTATTCAAAACCAAAGCGCCTGTGTTTGAAAAGGTGGTGACCCTGATCGACAAGGGCGGCAATAAGCAGCGGCTGACCGCCACCCTGGGCACCCCATTGAGCAAAATTTTTGCCCGGTTCAACGTCCACATCAACGACAGCGACCGGATCATCATCGGCGGTCCCATGCGGGGGTTTGCCACCTACACCCCCCATCACCCCGTCGTCCCCGACATGGATATGATCATCGTCCAGGACAGGGATACCGTGACCGAATTATCCAACACGCCTTGCGTCAACTGCGGCGAGTGTATCCGCATCTGCCCGGCCAATATACCGGTGAACTTATTGGTCCGGTTCCTTGAGGCGGATGAGTATGAAGAAGCCGCAGACAAGTACGACCTTCAATCCTGTATTGAATGCGGGCTGTGCGCCTTTGTTTGCAAGGCCAGAATCCCGCTTTACCAGTACATCCGGCTTGGAAAACATGAACTCCTCGCACTTCGTGCAGACGCGTAACATGGAGACTGCCAATGAATAATACAAAGCTAATTGTTTCCCATGCCCCGTTCTGGCATGACGGAGACAGCCTGTTTCAATTGAACCTGAACTATCTTATCGCATTGCTGCCCGCAGCGCTGTTCGGGATACTTCAGTTCGGCGCCACAGCCCTGGGCGTACTGACCCTGTCCGTGGCCTTTGCCATGCTGTGGGAAACCATCATGAACCTGGTATCCAGACAGGACATGACCATCGGCAACCTTGAATCCGCAGTCATCGGCCTGCTCTTCGGCATGATGCTGCCCGCCACCGCCCCCTGGTGGATCGTCGTGATCGGCACCTTTGTTTGTGTGGTCATCGGCAAGTACATCTTCGGCGGTACCGGCGGCAACCCCTTTCATCCGACCCTGGTGGGGATGGCCATCCTCATGATGTCCTGGCCGGTATACTTTGACTTCGACGCAGCCTATGTATCCTACGAGTTTGATTTTACCGCCCTTGCCCCCCTGGCAGCCGTTAAATTCCAGGGCGCAGGTGCCGCAGAATTATTCCCTGTGGGCGGCCTTCTGGCAGGACAGGAAGTCGGTGCCATCGGCGCGGTCTTCGGCCTTGGGCTGATCATCGGCGGGGTTTACCTGATTCTCAGGGGCTATACCCGCTGGGAAATTGTTGTTTCCTTTCTGGCCGGTATTATCATCACCGGCGGATTGTTCAGCCTTACAAACCCGGACGCCTATCCCTCACCCCTGTTCCACCTTTTTTCAGGGTACACCCTGCTGGGCGCCTTTTTCCTGGCAACTGAGAACTCTTCTTCTCCCGTAAACCGGATCCCCATGCTGATTTACGGATTCTTAGGGGGGTTTATGATCATCCTCATGAGAAACATCGGGGCCTATGCAGACGGCACCGTACTGGCCATCCTGCTCATCAACCTTGTGAACCCCCTGATCGACAACATTAGACCAAAAGCTTTGGGAAAGGGAGTGACCAATGCGTGAAATGATTAGCATGGTGGTTGTGCTCACTGTCCTTACCGCAGTGTCCGGCGGACTGCTGGCAGCCATTAAAAGCGGAACCGAACTGAGAATCGAAGAGCAGGTCCTTAAATTCCAGAAGGCGCCTGCCATTGCACAGATATTCACCGATGTTTCCAACGATCCCCTGGCGGAACGGTTCAACGTGGAAACCGAGGGAACCACACTTCAGGTTTTCCCCGGAAAACTTGAAGACGGTGGTACAGCCGTTGCCTTTGAGACCAAGGGCAAAGGCGGCTACGGTGGCGATGTGGGCCTCATGGTGGGCATCAATACGGACAATGACCAGATCATTGCCGTCAGGGTCACCACCCATTCTGAAACCCCAGGGCTTGGCGCCAGAGCCAAGGATGACCCTTCCTTTGTCTCTCAGTTTGCGGATCTTTCCCTTGAGGAAAACCTGGACCTGAAGAATAACAACGGCAGCATTGACGCCATGTCCGGTGCCACCATCACCTCCCAGGCCGTCTGCCTGGCAGCGATTCAGGCCCAGGAGTTGTACAAGAAACTCAAACCTGAAATCTTAAAACAGATTCAATAAGACGGAGGCAAAATAAAAAATGGCACAATCCTTAGCAAAAGAATTTACAAAAGGACTATGGGCTGAGCTTCCTCCCTTCAGGCTTGTGTTGGGTCTCTGCCCGGTTCTGGCGGTCACAAAGACCGTTGAAAACGGGCTTGGCATGGGCATCGCCACCACCTTCGTGCTGGTGTTCTCCAACCTGCTCGTCTCCATGCTCCGTAACGTGATCCCCACAAAAGTGAGGATCGCCTGCTATATCGTTATCATCGCCACCTTTGTAACCATCGTTGAGTTCCTGGCCCAGGCATTTGCCTACCCGCTTTTCCTGGCCCTGGGTATATTCATCCCGCTCATCGTTGTAAACTGTATTGTTCTGGGCCGGGCGGAAGCCTTTGCCTCTAAGAACACGCCGGTGATGGCCATAGCGGACGGTCTTGGCATCGGGATCGGGTTTACCCTGTCCCTGGGTGCCATCGGCCTGGTCCGGGAATTTTTGGGCGCAGGTACCATCACCATCTGGGGCGGTACGCCGGTATTCGACATGACAAGTGTGTTTGCCAACTTTCAGCCCTTCGGTTTCATGATTGAAGCCCCGGGTGCCTTTGTGGCGCTTGGCCTGATGCTGGCCGTAATGAACCTCATTCCGAGTAAATAAGGAGACCATCAATGGAGTATTTTGAATTAGCCATCGGATGTATCTTCATCAACAATATCCTGCTGGCCCAGTTCCTTGGCAACTGCCCGTTCCTGGGAACATCCAAAAAAATGGAAACCGCCGTGGGCATGTCCATGGCCGTTGTCTTTGTTATGGTCATGGCCGGCATCTTCACCTGGACCGTAGACACCTACCTGCTCAAGGGATTGGGTGTTGAATACCTGAGAACCGTATCATTCATCCTGGTCATTGCATCACTGGTGCAGTTCGTGGAAATGTTCTTGAAAAAGAGTATCCCCGGCCTCTACGCAGGCCTGGGTATCTTTTTGCCCCTGATCACCACCAACTGCGCGGTAATGGGTGCCTGCCTGCTGAACATCTCCAAGGAATATTCCTTCATGCAGGCCCTGGCAGCCTCTTTCTTTTACGCCATAGGTTTCGGGCTGGCCCTGATTCTCTTTGCAGGCGTCCGGGAAAGAATCAACCTGGCACGGGTGCCCAAAGCCCTGCAGGATACCTCCATCGGTCTTGTGACCGCTGGCATGATCGCTTTGACCTTTACCGCCTTCAAGGGCATGGTTTAAGCCTGGAATAAATCCTAAAACGGGAGTGTCATGTTAGAAGAAATTTTAGCTTTTGGACGCTAACATTGACCCGAAACCCAAATATAAGGTGATTTTATGCTTGAAGCGCTACTCTTCATGTTAGGTATCGGTGCCCTGTGCGGCATCGTACTCAGCCTATCATCCAAGGTCTTCTACGTATACGAGGATCCCAGAATTGCCCAGGTGGAAAACAACCTGGCCGGTGCCAACTGTGGCGGCTGCGGGTTTGCCGGCTGTTCGGCAGCGGCGGAAGCCATCGTCTCCGGCAAGGAAGCCCCCTCTCTGTGCATTATCAACTCAAAAGAAGGGGTGGAAGCCGTATCCAGGATCATGGGTGTGGATGCGGGCTCCGCAGAGCCCCCCATGTCCTATAATATGTGCGAAGGCGGCAACCGAGCTGCCGACAAGTACCACTACATGGGGGTTTCCTCATGCAAGGCCATGGCCGTTGTTTTCGGCGGCAAACGGGTGTGCGGCGTGGGCTGCATCGGTCTCGGCGACTGTGTAAAGGCCTGCAAATTCGATGCGGTCTACATGGGCCCGGACGGTCATCCCGTGGTCATCGATGAAAAATGCGTGGGCTGCGGCGCCTGCCAGAAATCGTGCCCCAAGGACATCATTGAGGTGAAGACCCTCACCGAAAAACTGATGAAGTTCAACCAGAAGCACGATCCTTTGGCCCCCTGTGCCCAGACCTGTCCTGCGGAAATCAACATTCCCAGATACATCAACCAGCTTAAAAACGGCCAATACAAAGAAGCGGTGCAAACCATACGGATGCGCAATCCCCTGCCGCTTGCCTGCGGCCGCGTATGCCCCCATCCCTGTGAAAATGAGTGCCGCCGCGGTGTTGAAGACGAACCCGTATCCATCAACCAGCTCAAACGCTTTGTTGCGGATTACGAGATGAACAGCGGTTCGAGACTTCCCATCACCTGCGCACCGGATACCGGTAAAAAGGTGGCCGTCATCGGCGGTGGGCCTGCCGGGCTTTCCTGTGCATTTTTCCTAAGACGGATCGGCCATCAGGTGGATATTTTTGAAGCCATGCCGAAACTCGGCGGTATTATCAGGTACGGCATACCGGAATACCGGCTTCCCAAAAAGGTCCTGGACTGGGAAATCCAGGGTATTCTGGATCTTGGTATCAAAGCCTTCACCCATGTCAGATTCGGTGAAGACTTCGGACTGGGGTCTTTGATGGCCTCGGGATACAATGCTGTATTCATGGGAATCGGTGCCTGGAAAGATTATGCCCTTGGTATTGAAGGCGAGGATCTTGACGGATGTTATAAAGGCATCGACTGGCTCCAGAGATTTTCCAGCGGCCAGGAGATGAAATTAGGAAAAACCGCTGCCGTCGTCGGTGGTGGCAACTCTGCCATTGACTGTGTCAGAACACTGATACGGCTGGGTCTTGAAAAAGTATACATTGTTTACAGACGAACCAGAAATGAAATGCCTGCCAATGAAGTGGAAATTGTTGCGGCAGAAGAAGAAGGCATTGAATTTGTGTTCCTGGCAGCCCCCACAAGGGTTATCGGGGACGATGACGGTAAAGCGATAGGCCTTGAGTACCTGAAAATGGAACTGGGTGAACCGGATGCATCCGGCAGAAGACGCCCCGTACCGGTTGAGGGCAGCGAAACCGTACTAGACGTTGATATGGTCATCTCTGCCATCAGCCAGGCGCCGGACCCCTCCTTCAAGGATAAGGATCCGCACACAAGAATGGATGATCTGGAATTGACCCGGTGGAACACCATTGACAGTGATCCTGCCACCTTGCAGTCCTCTATCCCCTATATCTTCACCGGGGGTGATGCGGCAACCGGCCCTGCCCTCGTTGTTGACGCCATTGGCGGCGGAAGACGTGCTGCCCGGTCCATTGATCTGTTCTTGAAAGGGGAAGCCGTGGTACCGCCCAAAGATTCCCTCCAGAACAAGCGGATCCATGAATCCATCTTCACATCAGTGGAAGGTATCCGTCAGATCAAACGGGCCAAGATGCCGGAACTCCACGTGGACCAGCGTCTGGACTCCATGGTTGAGGTGGATCTGGTGCTTCCCGAAGCCGAAGCCCACAGAGAAGCGGACCGCTGCCTGAACTGCTGCCGGATCTGTTACGACCCGGATACGGATTTTCCCATTGCCAAATAGGCAAATCCGGTCTAATTAATAGCAAGGTCTGCCCGGCGTTCCGGGCAGACCTTGTTTTATATGACAGCCCCGCCTTTATATGACAGTCCCGCACATGACAGAAAAAAACACGCAATCCGCTGAAAACCACCCCCCGGAAAAAAAGGGTAAGAAAACAAAAAAGGTCTCGGTACTTGCCGTGGTGTTTGCAGTGACCTTGCTTGCCACTCTTACAGCAGTTGCTGCCGGCCTGGCCTGGATGAATGTCTTTTTGACCACACCGCCAAATCCTTCCGGCAAATCACAAACCTTTGTGGTGACACCCGGCCAGAGCCTGAATACCATATCCCAGGGATTGAAACGGGACGGCCTGATTACCGATGCTTTGCGCTTCAAAATATTGACCCTATATAAAAAGGCCGCCACCCGGATCAAAACCGGTGAATACACGCTGTCACCGGCCATGACCCCGGACCGAATTCTTGCCGCCCTTCTTTCCGGCCGTGTGAAGCTCTACCGGTTTACCGTGCCTGAAGGGCTGAATATGTTCGAGATTTCAGTGTTGGCAGAAACGGCAGGGTTTTGCACCAGTAAAGATTTTTTGACCCTTTGCAGGGATAACACCTTCATCAGTGAACTAAATCTTCCGGATCTCAGGCTGGGCCAGACTCTGGAAGGCTATCTTTATCCGGACACCTATTATTTTCCAAAAAACACGGATTGCAGGACCGTTATCGAAAAGATGGTCCAAACCTTTGAAACCGTTTTTACCGAAGACTGGAAAAACAGGGCAACGCAGATGGGATTTTCCGTCCATGACATCGTAACCCTTGCCTCCATTGTGGAAAAGGAAACCGGGAAAGCCGAAGAGCGCCCACTTATTGCCTCGGTATTCCACAACCGCCTGAAACGGAAAATGAGGCTTGAAAGCGATCCCACCGTGATCTACAACGTGGATGACTACCACGGCCGCATCCGGTACAAACACCTGCGCAGAAAAACCCCGTACAATACCTACCAGATCCACGGCTTGCCCCTTGGCCCCATTGCCAATCCCGGTGCCCTGGCACTGGAGGCGGTGCTATACCCGGCAAAGAGCGACTACCTCTTTTTTGTGTCCAAAAACGACACCACCCATCAGTTTTCCACAAACCTTAGGGATCATAATAAAGCGGTCAGAAAATACCAGCTTGGCGGGAAATCCAAAAAATAGCTGCCCGCTCAATCGTTGAACTGATTCAGGTGCACAATCACAGCCCCGCTGCGGCCCTTTTTTTTCCCCTCCCACCGATACGCAAGAACGAGCTTGTCCTTCTTCATCTGTTTGAGCAGGTCTTCCATAACGTCCGGAAGCACCGGCCCCTCCTGGGAATGAAGTCCCCGCCCCACAATGATCCTGAGGGTAAAAAGCCCCTGAAGCTTGGCCCCGTGGATAAAAGATTTGGCCTTGGCCTGGGCACCGATGGCGGTAAACCCGTGGAGATCGAGATCTGCTTCCGGCGGGGGGTAGCGCTTGAGGCGGCGTTTGAGCGGCACAGGCTTGCGCTCGGTGCGGCCGGGCTTTCGCTGGCGGAATGAATCTTCTAAAAGCTGCGCGAAATCAACGTCTTCAGGCTCATCTTCTGCTGAAAAATCAGCCGCCGCATCCGCCACCTGCCCGTCCGTATCTTCTTTTGGAAGAAACTGGGTTTCATAGTCCTCAATAAAGGGCAGGCCGTGCCGGTTTATCCGGCCGGATTTCCGGGTATCATTTTTCTCATTCTTTTTTTTGCTAGGTGAAGACTCATCCAGAAATGCAGCCAAAAAATCTTCATCAGACTTTAGTATGGGCAAGTCGTTTTTTTTCTTTGTCTTTTTAGTTTTTTTTCTTGGCTTTTCCATGGCTGAATCCTACCGTAAACAGGGCTTATTTTCAAGATCGGGACCTGCTTCATATATTTGACTTTGCCCATCCTTCCTGTTATTGTCCATGTCATGAAAATAGGCAGCATTGTAGAATATATAGATCAGCAAAAAATAATATCTGCGGTTATCCTAAGCGAGAAAAAAGGCAAGCTGAGATTGCTCAATGAAAACAGCCGTGAGGTCAATTTCAACGAAAAGCGGCTGTCCCACGTATCCCAGGATATTTTGGATACGGAACAGTCCAGAACCAGCCTGGTGAACCACCTGAAACAGGTGACGCAAAACCGCAAAAAACTGTCTGAATCTATCAACATTAAGGATCTGTGGGAAATCCTCCACGAAGAACCCGAGGAGATCGATATTTCCGCCATGACCCTGTTCTGCTTTGATCCGCCCCTGACAGCGGATCATGAAGCTGCCGTCATCCGCGCCTTTTTCCAGGACCGCCTCTATTTCAAATTCAACAACTTGATTTTCCTTCCCTATACCCAGGAACAGGTGGATATGCGGCAGCGGCAGATCCGGGAAGCAAAACGGCGGGAGGAACTCATCCTGAAAGGAGCGGCATGGCTGAACCGCCTTCAGCAGTCCCGTCCCGGTGACGATCCCCACGACCCCAAGGTGGTGAAGATCCTCAAGGATTACTATCTCTTCGGTAACGAGTCAAACATGTCCGCCGTGGCCAAACAGATGATAAAAAAGGCGGGGTTGAGTGTCGTGGATCAATTGTTCGGCCTCTTTGTCAAGGCCGGGATCTGGGATGCGGATGAAAATATAGATCTTCTGGCCATGCAGATTCCCACCGAATTTTCAAAGGAGGTCATGGCCACGGCAGACCGGATGAGAAAAACCGCTCCGCTGGTATTTGATAATCCAAAGCGCCGGGATCTGACCGCCCTGCCCCTGATCACCATCGACGGCCAGTCCACCCAGGACTATGACGATGCCATCAGCCTGGAAACCACGGAAAGCGGATATCGCTTGGGTATCCACATCATTGATGTGGGCGCCTTTATCAAAGACGGTGATCCAGTTGACACGGCGGCCCGACACCGCGCCTCATCCATCTATATGCCCGATGACAAGCTGCCCATGATCCCGGCAAGCCTTTCCGAAGATCTGTGCAGCCTGAAGGAAGGCCAGGTCAGGCCGGGTATCTCTACCCTGGTGCAGATGAACCGCTTCTTTGAAGTACTGGATTATGAAATCGTTCCCAGTGTCATCAAGGTGCACCAGCAGATGAGCTATTCCGAGGCCAACCTGCTGAACGGCAAAAACGACCCCATTACCAGCCTTTACAAGATGGCCACCCTGCTCCGGGAAAAACGGCTCAAGGCCGGGGCTGTGCAGATCACCCTGCCCGAGGTCAACGTCTGGCTAGATGAAAACCGGGAGATCCACTACGCCAAGGTGGACCGGGAAAATCCCTCTAGAATGCTGGTGTCGGAAATGATGATCCTGGCCAATTCACTCATGGCGGAGTTTCTGGCTGCCAACGAGATGCCTGCGGTGTTCCGCTCCCAGGCGGCACCCAAACAGCGGGTTTTCAAGGGCATCGAAACCCAGCTCATGCCCAACTTCATTCAGCGCAAACACCTGAGCCGCGCCATTATCAACACCCATGCAGAACCGCATTCCGGCCTGGGGGTCAAAGCCTATGTCACGGCAACCTCCCCCATCCGGCGCTACCACGATCTTTTGACCCAGCGCCAGCTCAAGGCGATTCTGGGCCTGGGCCGTGCCTATTCGGTCCAGGAACTGGAAGATATCCTACAGGTCATCTCCATCCCCATGGCAAACACCGGCCGGGTGCAGGCCGCCCGCAAGCGGTACTGGCTGATCAAGTATCTGGAAGGCCAGCGGGGCAACAGCTATGACGGCCTGGGACTGGATTGCCACAGGGACCACTACAACATCCTGCTCAAGGAATTCATGATTGAGGCCAGACTGCCCGCTTCCGGGTTCAAGCTCAAACACGGAGATCTTATCCAGGTCACCATCCAGCATGCGGATGCCCGAAGGAACCAGCTCACCCTCTTCGCCGCCTAACCCACCGTCCGATTTCATTACTATTTTCTAATTATTTGACAAAGTAATGTTGGATCTTACTTTGGTGTTAACACCCTTTGGCAATGCCAGGGGCCGGGTATCGTACCTAAGTTGTCACCTTAATCAAGGAGGATGCCGTGAGAAACGCCACATACCTGACCCATAAATTCCAGACCCTGACTCTTTTGACAAGCATGGCAGGACTTCTGGGTTTCCTGGGCTGGCTCCTGGCAGGGCCGGCCGGTATAAAAGTTGCCATGATCATTACCATGCTGGCCTTTGTGTTTACCCCGAAACTTCCCAGCCGGATGGTGATGGGCAGCCTTAGGGCAAGGCCGCTGCATCCGGCGGCGGCACCGGAGCTTTACAGGATAGTCGAAACCCTGTCCCGCCGGGCGGGATTGGAGAAAATGCCAACGCTCTACCTGACGCCGTCCCGCAAGTTGAACGCTTTTGCCGTTGGCAGCAGCGAAGATTCCGCAGTGGGTATCACCCACGGGCTTGTGTCTGCGCTGAATACGAGGGAGATGGCCGGTATCCTGTCCCATGAAATCACCCACATCAAGAACAGGGATATGCAGGTCATGGCCCTGTCCGCGGTGTTCGGGCGGATAACCAACTTCCTGTCCGTGACCGGGCAGATCCTGCTGCTGGTATCCCTGCCCTTTGCCCTGATGGGGCAGGTGACCTATAGCCTCTTTCCTCTGATGGTGCTGATATTCGCTCCGATGATGAGCATGCTGCTTTACCTTGCCCTTTCCAGAACCCGGGAATTTGAGGCGGATAAGGGGGCGGCGGACCTGTTGAACGACCCGCATGCCCTGGCATCCGCCCTGTCCAAGGTGGAACAGTACAATACCCGGACCTGGCAGCGGATGTTTTTTCCGGTTGCAGTGAAACCGGACCAAACCCCGCTGCTCCAGAGCCATCCCCCAACAAAGGAGCGTATCAAACGCCTGTTGGCAATGGCACCGCCGCCCCGGATGCATCGGTTCACACCCGGCGGCGGCAGACGGATCATGGTTATTTGATCGAATCCAGAATGTCGTTGAAGGTTCTTGACGGACGCATGGCCTTGGCCAGCAATTCCTCTGACGGATGGTAGTACCCCCCCACATCCGCAGGTTTCCCCTGGACCTTGAGAAGGGTCTCCAGAATCTCTTGTTTGTTGGCCTCCAGCGCCACTGCTACCGGTGCGAATGTATCCTTCAGCTCCCGATCATCATCCTGAGCAGCAAGCGCCCTTGCCCAGTAAAGTGCCAGGTAGAAGTGGCTGCCCCGGTTGTCCAATTCACCAGCCTTTCTGGAAGGAGACCTGCGTTTCATTAAAAACTCCGTGTTGGCCTTGTCCAGTGCCGCTGAAAGGACTTGGGCTTTGGGATTTTCGCTGCCCATGCCCTCCAGGGATACGGCAAGGGCCAAAAATTCCCCTAAAGAATCCCAGCGCAGGTGGTTTTCCGCATTAAACTGCTGGACATGTTTGGGGGCGGAACCGCCCGCCCCAGTTTCGTAAAGGCCGCCACCGGCCAGCAGCGGAACGATGGAAAGCATTTTGGCCGAGGTTCCCAGTTCAAGAATGGGAAAAAGGTCCGTGAGATAGTCCCTGAGCACGTTTCCGGTGACGGCAATGGTATCTTTACCGGCTGTCACCCGATCCAGGGTAAACGCCATGGCATCCTCCGGCGACAGGATACGGATATCCAATCCCGAAATATCATACGCTTTCAGGTATTGGTTCACCTTACCGATGAGAACGGCGTCATGGCCTCTTTTTTCATCCAGCCAGAACACGGCGGCGTTGCCGGTGAGCCTGGCCCGCCCCACTCCCAGGCGGACCCAGTCACGGATGGCCACATCCTTGGTCTGGCACATGCGCCAGATATCGCCCTTTTCCACCGGATGCTCAAAGATCACCCGGCCGCTGTCATCGCTCACCTGAACCATGCCATCGGCCTCCAGGATGAAGGTTTTATCATGGGAACCGTACTCTTCAGCCTTTTTGGCCATCAGCCCCACATTGGCGACATTGCCCATGGTGGTGACATCAAAGGCCCCGTGGGTCTTGCAGTACTCAAAGACCTGGCTGTAGATCCCTGCATAGGAACGGTCCGGAATAACGGCTTTGGTGTCATGGAGCTTTCCGTCCGGCCCCCACATCTTGCCCGAAGATCTCAGGCAGGCCGGCATGGAGGCATCGATGATCACATCGCTGGGCACATGGAGGTTGGTGATCCCTCTGTCCGAGTCCACCATGGCAAGGGCTGGCCTGGCATCATAAACCGCCTGGATATCGGCCTCGATTTCTTCCCGGATATCCGCAGAAAGCCCCTGGATCTTTGCATAGAGATCCCCCATGCCGTTGCTGGGATTCACGCCGATCTCCTTCAAAAGCGCCCCGTATTTTTCAAACACATCCTTGTAATAGACGGTTACGGCCTGGCCGAACATGTAGGGGTCGGAGACCTTCATCATGGTGGCCTTGAGGTGGACGGAGAGTAGCAGGTCCTTTTCCCCAGCATCCCGAATCTGCGTTTCCAGGAACTCCCGGAGGGTCCGGATATTCATGACCGAGGCATCGATGACTTCCCCTGACTCCAAGGCCAGGCCTTCCTTGAGCCGGGTACGGTTACCGTCGGTGTCGGTAAAATCGACATTTACGGCGCAGGCCTCTTCCATTGCCGCAGAGACTTCTGAGCCATAGAAATCCTTTTCTAACATATGGGCCACATGGGAACCGGAATCCGCAGACCACTCTCCCATGGCATGGGGGTTTTTCCTTGCATATTCTTTCACTGCGGCGGCCACCCTGCGGTCGGAATTGCCTTCCCTTAGCACAGGGTTCACCGCAGAGCCCAAGACGCGTGCATAGCGGGACTGAATGTCAGCTTCCCCGTCATTTTGGGGATCTTCGGGATAATCCGGCACCTGGTAGCCCTGATCCTGAAGCTCTTTAACGGCAGCCTTAAGCTGAGGGACGGAGGCGGAAATATTGGGCAGCTTGATGATATTGGCTTTCGGATCCTGGGTTATCTGACCCAGTTCGGCCAGGTGGTCGCCGATCTTCTGGTCTGCTGTCAGGTGCTCCGGGAAATTGGCCAGGATCCGTCCGGCAAGGGAGATATCCCGGGTCTCCACCCGGATGCCGGCAGGTGAGGTAAAGGCCTCTACAATGGGGAGCAGGGACCGGGTGGCCAGGGCCGGTGCTTCATCGGTAATGGTATAGATCATATCAGGTGTTGTCATATATCCTCACTTTCATATTTTTCTGACGATTCACTTTTTGGTAAGCAATCAGGATAGCATAGTTTCCAAAGAATTTTACACTAAAATTTCAAGAAGATAGGAACAGCTTTTGGTTTAACCATTTAAATATCTGTCCTTGAACGCAAAACGCCGGACCGTATCCGGCCCGGCGTTTGAATTTAAAAAAACTGTCTGAACTTAATGCTTGAAGCTTCTTTGCCCCGTGTACACCATGGTGGCCCCGTTTTCGTTGCAGGCCTGGATGGACTGGTAATCGTTGAGAGAGCCGCCGGGCTGGATCACAGCCTTGACGCCCTGGCGCAGTCCCACGTCAATGCCGTCCCTGAAGGGAAAGAAGGCATCCGAAATCATGGAAGAACCGATCAGGCCGCCTTTGACTTCGGCCACATCCGCTTCTATTTCCGCCCGTTTGTCCGCGTCGGTCATATCGGCAAAGGCGGTGTTGTACCGTTCAAAGCAATAGCGGTCACAGAGTTTTCTATAGGCTTTGTCCACAGCAATTTCCGCAACCCCCACCCGGTCCTGCTCACCGGTACCGATACCCACGGTGCAATTGTCTTTCACGTAGATCACTGAGTTGGAGGTGATCCCGGATTCCACCAGCCAGCCAAAAAGCATGTCTTCGTATTCCTGTGCGGTGGGCTTGCGGTCCACGGTAAAGGTTTCCCCCTTATACTCGGTGGAGGCCACGGTCAGGTCTTCTTTTTTCAGGGTTTCGGGCACAAAGGACCACTGGGCGACAATACCGCCGTCCATCAGGCTTTTAAAATCCACCACCCGGTCTCCGATGAAGGACTGGAGGCGGTCGATGGCGTTGATGCGGATCACCCTCAGGTTCTTTCTGGCACCCAGGATGTCAATGACACCGTCTTCAAACTCAGGGGCCACAACCACTTCGGCATACTGGGAGGCAATGGCTTCCGCCGTTGCCTTGTCCACGGCCTTATTCAGGGCGATACACCCGCCGAATGCTGCCACGCGGTCCGCCATATAGGCTTTGTTGTAAGCCTCTTCAAGGCTCGCCGCACGGGCCGCACCGCAGGGATTGTTGTGCTTGACGATGACAGCACAGGGGGTATCTGTAAAATACCTGAGGATATTCAGGGAATTGTCTGCGTCGGTGAGGTTGGTTTTGCCGGGATGTTTGCCGGACTGGAGCAGTTCGATGTCGGATACCAGGTATTTACCGGGGGTGATGGTTTTGGCATCCCCCAGTGCCAGATTCCCGTTCACCAGGCGGTAGAGGGCAGCCTCCTGGCCCGGGTTTTCCCCGTAGCGCAGTCCTTTTTCCACCTCTTCAATCACCCAGGAAACCTTTTCATAAAACAGGGTCTGGCGGTTATCACCGTCCACAAAGGAAATCTCCATTGCCGGGGTGAAATGGTCGTCCATGATGGTTTTGTACATCTGCTTTAAATCTTTGGCCATGATTATTCTCCTTCTTGGAAACGCCTGAAGTTTTTGAGTTCGGTACCGGTGTTACGCCTTGCCGGGCATCGTGTTATAGCAAGATTTCACCTGGTCAAAAGCCTGGGCCGCCAGGTATTTTGAAATGGCCGTGTCGTATTCGGAAGTGTGGGCAAAGGCTTTTTTAGCAAGTTCATACCGGTCTGCAAGGCTTAGTGCGCCGTCCTGGGCCTTTACCTTATCAAGGATATCGCCATAGGAGGCCGGGTCCACCACAGAGGCCACCCGGATGAAGTTCTTTGCAGAGGCCCGGATCATGGTGGGGCCGCCGATATCGATGTTGCCGCGGGCGTTTTCCACCGTCACCCCGTCTTTGGCAATGGTATCGCTGAAAGGGTAGAGGTTGACCACGACCATATCGATGGACAACGCCCCGGTCCGTTTCAGGTCCTCCTGATGGGCGTCGTTATATGTCTCGGTCAACAGCCCCAGGTAGATCTTGAAATCCAGGGTTTTCACCAGGCCGCCCTGGGTTTCCGGCTGTCCGGTGTAGGCCGAGACCTGTTCAAGCACACCGTCTGCCCGGTCCCCGAGAATCTCTTTTATCTTACCGAAAGTACCGCCGGTGGACAGAATCTTAAGACCTGGGTTGGCCGCCACCATTCCCGGGATAAAGGTGTCAAGCCCGGTTTTATCGGATACACTCACCAGCATGGTGTTGATCCGCACCTTGTCGTCTATTTTATCTACCACATTCATTCCCATGATCCGTCCTCATCAAAGTGTTTAGGTTAACGCAATTACGTGTGGCTGTTACTTAAACCATCCCCGGCAGGCAAGTCAAGAAGGAGTCGCAGACCTTCCGCTTAGGACCGCTTATTTTCTACCCGGCAGTGTTCAATTCTTTGAGAACAGGGACGGCCACGTCTCTGTGTTCAGGGGGAATCATCCATGCCGGCACCGGCCGGTTGCCGATGAATACTCCTTTTTTATCAAAATCTTGCAGTTTTTCAAAGGACAAGTACAGAGGAGCGGATCCGCCAGGGCCAACCGCTGCCCCGGCGGTGATATAAAGGTCCAGCATATCTGTCAAGTTGCCAGAGAATCCACAGGTATCCATCCCTTCGACATATTGAAGAAAAAGGTTGTTCAGGGTCAGGGCCATAGGCGGCATGTCCGCATAACCGGTTTTACCGCACGATGATTTTGACACCATATTCCGGCATCCCAGGGGACGGACCGGGTAAATGGAGCACATGCCGTTTTCCAGCAGGGGACATGGGCCCCAGGACGGATCATTTTCTTCTTCAGGTACCTTATCTTGCGACATGCAGGCCGCGGCAAATCCGTTGGTGGTCAAGGCCGGCCGGAACCGTGGGCCATCCTTGGCAGCCGATATCCGCTTCTCCAGAGCCTCAATCCCGGCCTGATCCAGCCGGGCAAAAATAAATGCAGCCTCAAGGCTGGTGAGCGTCACGTTGCAGGTACAGCAGTGGGAACATCCTTTTTGGCAGGCCGCAGCAAATTGTCCGGTTTTCCGTTGGAATATGCCGTATACGCGTTCCAGGGTGTTCAGCCCCAAAAAAACTGAGGGTAAATTTGTCATTCTCTTTTTCCTTTCAGCCTCTTCCATTATCTTAAATCCCATTCCCAGTCAAACCTGCGGAGCCTGCCCGCCGATCCAATAATTTTGCGCCGGAGTAAAATTTCAGATGAAACCCCTCAGATCTTTGTGCTATAAACACAAAAAACTGCCATGACTTTAAAAAACCACAATTTTCGTAACCTTCTTGTCTTCGCTGCGGGCGGCTTAGGGTTCAGTTATCTGCTGTCATCCCTGCTGCCCCAGCAAAGCTACATAAATATCTCTGCCCACTCTGTCCTGGAAGCCTGCGGGGCACTCACAGCGATTGTGTCAGCCATCATCCTGTATCAAAGGCAGGCCATAGAAAACCGGGACGAACTAAAATGGATGATCAGCGGTCTTTTTATCATGGGCATTATGGACGGCGCCCATTGCTTTACCGCCCCGGGTAATGAATTTGTGATGTTTCACTCCCTGGCCGTATTCTGGGGAGGACTTTTCTTTGCCTATTCGTGGATTCCGGCCCCAAAGCAAGCAAAAGAAAACCGGCGCCGCTTTTTTACGATCATCGGCATAACACTTGCGGCAACCCTGGTGACGATCAACATGCTTTCCGCAGATGTCACAGCCATGTTGAAAAACGGTGAATTTACGGCCACCGCAAAGCTCTTCAATTTCGTGGGCGGCATGGGATTTTTCGCCGGTGCACTCTATTTTTTCCAATTTTTTTCACAGACCCGGGACCGCCGATACTTCTGGCTGTCACTGTTTTCATGTTTTCTTGGCCTCAGCGGAATTTATTTTCTATACGGGGAAATGTGGACCGGCGGTTGGTGGCTCTGGCATATGCTCCGGTTGGCCGCCTTTACGATACTAATGATCACGGCATTGGTGGCCCACCACCAGAGCATCCGGCATCTTCAAAAGGCACTGGCGCGGGTGGAAAAGGGCAGGCAGGCACTGCAAACCAACGAAGACAAACACCGGTCCATGCTTGATGCAATGGTTGATCCGGTTTACCTGTGCAGCCCCGACCTTAAAATCGATTATATGAATCCTGCCATGGCGGATCGCATTGGCAGGGACGCAACCGGAGAACCCTGCCACCTTGCACTCCACAATTTGCATAAACCCTGTGACTGGTGTGTTTTTGAACAAATCAAAGGGGCTTCCCCCAAGGACATAACGATCAAAAGTCCGCTGGACAACCGGACCTTCCAGATCACGAACATCCCGATTCCCAACCCGGACGGCACCGTATCCAAAATGACCTTCTACAGGGATATCACCGATTATCTGGATGCCGTATCCGAAAAAGAACAGGCACAGCTTCAGCTCCGGCAGGCCCAGAAGCTGGAAGCTGTAGGGACCCTTGCCGGCGGGATTGCCCACGACTTTAACAACATTCTTTTTCCCATCATAGGGCTGACTGAAATGCTCCTGGAAAAAGAAGATGATGTCCGGTCCCAAGAGGACCTTCAGGAAATTCTCACCGCCGGCCGACGGGCCCAAACCCTCGTATCACAGATATTGGCCTTCAGCCGCAAACGCCAGGGCAGTCTCGATGCCCTGGACCCGGCCCCCATCGTCAAGGAGGTCCTGAAACTTGCCCGGTCCACCCTGCCTTCCAATATCACCATCATCCAAGAAATAGCCGCTGATGCAGGCCCGGTCATGGCGGATGCAGCCCAGCTCCACCAGGTGGTCATGAACCTCATCTCCAATGCATTTCACGCCATGGAAACCTCCGGCGGCACATTGACCGTTGTTCTGGGCAAGCCTGCGGATATACCCGGCCACCTGTCCGGCAGGCTTAGCCAATGGCTGTGCCTTTCCGTGGCAGATACCGGTACGGGCATCCTGCCGGACATCATGGACCGGATTTTCGACCCCTATTTCACGACAAAATCCCAGGATAAAGGGTCCGGGCTCGGCCTGGCCGTCACCCACGGCATCGTCAAATCATTTGGCGGAGAAATAAAAGCCGACAGTGTTCCAGGGGAGGGCAGCAGCTTTAACATTTACCTGCCCCTCACAGATGTAAGGGAAACCACGCCCGCAGATGAGCCGCCGGCAATGGCTCTGCACAACCTTGCAGGAAAAGGCGAAACCATTCTGGTGGTGGATGACGAACCTCCCATTGTCCGGCTGCTGAATGCCCAGCTGACAAGCGCAGGCTACCGGGTGGCCGCCTTCACATCAAGCCGGGAGGCACTGGACAGCCTGGCCTCATCCCCGGACCGCTACGATATGGTCATCTCGGACCTGACCATGCCCGAGATAACCGGCGACCGGCTCAGCTTCGAAATACGGACTATCCGGCCCGATATTCCGTTCATCCTGCTGACGGGCAAAAATACGGTAAACCGCCTGTCCCGGAAGATTACAGACAACATCAGCGCGCTGCTGACAAAACCTGTGAACAAACAGACACTGCTGAAAACCATCAAAGAGAGTTTCCGATGAAACAGGACCAGACACCGCGGATAATGATCATTGACGATGACAAAGGCGTGATTCACACCCTGTCCAGACTCGTGGAAAAAATGGGATTGGAAGCGGACCACAGCCTGACTTTGACCCAGGGGATGGAAAAAGCCGCCACCACCCGCTACGACATCATCCTTCTGGACGTCCGCCTGCCGGACGGCAACGGCCTGGATGCCATAGAAATCCTTATGGAAACAGACCCGCCGCCCCAGGTGATCATCATGACGGCCTATTCAGACCCCGATGGCGCGGCCCTGGCCATTGAAAGCGGTGCCTGGGATTACATACGGAAACCCGCATCGCCCAAGAATGTGGAGCTTCAGATCCTTAGAGCCCTCCAGTATCAGGAGCAAAAACGGCAGTCCGAGCAACTGCCTAAATTCGACGACAGCCAGATCATCGGGTCCGGAAAACGCATCCGGGACTGCCTTGGCCAGGCCGCACGCATCGCCGGATCAGATGCCAATGTATTGATCACCGGAGAAACCGGCACGGGCAAAGAATTGTTTGCCAAAGCCATCCACCGGAACAGCCGGCGAAAGGACCATGATATTATTGTGGTGGACTGCAGCGTGCTTACCGACAATCTCATTGAAAGCGTCTTGTTCGGTCATGAAAAAGGGGCGTTCACAGGGGCAGACCGCAAACGGCACGGCCTGGCCAAGCTGGCGGACGGCGGCACCTTGTTTTTAGATGAAGTCGGAGAACTGCCCGAATCCATCCAGTCATCTTTCCTGCGCATGCTTCAGGAAAAAAAATTCAGGCCTGTGGGCAGCAGCAAGGAGATCCACAGCGATTTCAGGGTTATTTCGGCCACCAACAAGGATCTTGACGCCATGGTTTCCCGGGGACGGTTCAGAAGGGACCTGCTTTTCCGCCTGAATTCATTTACCCTGCCCCTTCCGCCCCTAAGGGAAAGAACCAGTGATATTCTCGACATTGCCCGGCATTATACAGACCAGTTCTGCCGCCAGAACCAGGTGCCGCCCAAGGAATTTTCCCAGGATTTTGAGGAGACGCTCCAGCACTACGACTGGCCCGGTAATGCCCGGGAACTGGTGAATACCATTGACGTGTGTGTGGCTTCAACTTTTCAGGAGGATGTCCTCTTTGCCTATCATCTCCCCCAATCCATCCGTTCCAAGGTAACCCGGATGGCAAATACTCCGGCAGCCGCCCCCCAATCCGACATCTGCGAAACACCCCTTTTTACACGGGATGAAAAATTAAAAGATGTGCTGGAAAAAACCGAGAAAGCCTACCTTGAAACCCTTTATGCCAGAGTCAACGGGGATATCCCTCAGTTGTGCCATATTTCAGGCATCTCACGGGCCGTTCTTTACAGAAAACTTAAAAAATACCGTGTCCACTGACGCCGGATGCGAGGCATGGCCACGCGTTTTGGACTCTCCCATCGGATACCGGCACGTATCTTTGCCTTCGCCACCCGTCTCGATTTCGAGACGGGTGGGTATCATTTGCGATACAGCACCGGCCAAAGCATTTTTTACGCCCACCCGACACGCCCAATAACCCACTGTATTAAAACGTTATTTCAAAACAACTGATTTCTTTTTGCATCCTGGCATACAACTTGTAATCATGTATCGAAACGCCTAAAAAAAGAAGATGAGGGAGCGGCAGATGACATCTATCACCCATTCTCCGCACCTGATCGTTTACAGCAAAAAAACTCTCGGAACAATAACCATGGAGGGATTTATGACGGACAATGCAGATACCATTGACTCGGCAGTGGCCGCCGTTACAATCACCACAGGGAAGTACCTGACCTTTTCCCTGGCCAAAGAAGAATACGGCATCGGCATTCTCAAGGCGAAAGAAATCATCGGCATGATGCCGGTTACACCGATTCCCAGAACCCCGGCCTTTGTCAAAGGGGTGATCAACCTGAGGGGAAAAGTGATTCCGGTGGTAGATCTGAGGGCCAAATTTGCCATGCCCGCCCTCTCCTATACCGAACGGACCTGCATTATTGTGGTTGAGATCGATTCCGAAGCGGAAACCGTCCTCATCGGTATCGTCGTGGACAGTGTATCCGAGGTGCTCAATATCAAAAAAGAGGAAATTGAACCTCCCCCGTCATTTGGCAGCCGGCGGTTCAAACATGATTTCATCCTGGGTATGGCCAAAACCGACAGCGGGGTTAAAATCCTTTTAAACATAGACCAGGTGCTGTCCTTTAACGAATTGACAGAAATCAAACAGGTGGCCTGACCCAGACCGGTGCAGCCCCATGATTTTTTGACATAAGGAGGTATTGATGAAACGTCTTGGATTAGGTTTTAAAATTGCACTGGGATTCGGATTGCTGATTCTCATTTCCTGCGCATTAGGGGCCATGGCCATATGGAACATGAACACCGTGGAAAGCCAAAGCACCATATTGGCCCATGAATACGTCCCGGAAGTGGATGTGGCGGTGGAACTGCGGGGGGCGGCCAACCG
>MDTD01180344.1_pt1 | contig 25433 bp, 23 predicted proteins | sample 811221 | NCBI WGS metagenome assembly MDTD01 (sample SAMN05326646, study PRJNA326480) | marine metagenome | isolation source: seawater | place: Pacific Ocean: South West | collected 2011 | reverse complement strand
TCTATCTAAATTTTCAAACCTGTGACCACTATATATCAATGAAATTAATTTTCTGTAACCAAGCATATCAAAAAATTCCAAAAAACCTATAAGGATGATAAATATCGCACCATATTTAAAAAATGAATGCATTTTTTTTAAAAGCTTTTCAGAATCACAATAACTTACTGCTATTATAATTAAGAAAGGTTTTAATACTCTAAAAAATTCGTTTAAATCTCGAAGAGAGTGTGGAACGTCAAGATATAAGTATCCGAAAAGTGTAGACACAAAGAACAGAAATAAGATTAATGAGTAAGAAATTATTAACCTATTTATTTTAAAATTAGGTCTTACCATTAGCAATAAAGGGATTAAAAAAAGTGCCATTAAATCGTCTATTCTAATGTCAATTCCAATTGGTAAGGTTGGAAAAAACATTGACGTAATAATCAGTATAATAATGAAATTTTCAGTAAAGTGACTTGAACTATTCATTGTATAGCTGAATTAACTTATTTGCAATAATATCTTCAGAAAAATGGTCAAGAACGTAATCTCTTATAAGTTTAGAATCAAACTTCTTTTTGGTTATCTCCATCAAGCCTTTTTCTAATTCCTCATGTTCACACAATATACCAAGTGCATCATTAGCTATTATAGACTCAGGACCACCTGATTTGGTGGATAAAACTGACAATCCACACGACATAGCCTCTATTAAAACAACTCCAAATGTCTCAAATTTACTAGCTAGAACAAAACAATCAGAGCTATGAATAATTTTTTTTATTTCTTCTCGAGATTTCTTACCTAATAAATGAACTTGATTATTGATTTTTAATTCATTAATTAAATTTTGTAGTGTGGTAAACTCAATACCCTGTCCCACAATCTTAAGTTGATATTTTTTATTCCCATTGAACAGATTAGAAAATATTTTTATTAAATCAGCTTGATTTTTTTTCTTATCTAAATGTCCAATGTTTAAAAAAACAAACTCACCATTATTACTTTTCTGCTTTAGCGTAAAAAAAGATGTGTCTACTACATTAGGTATATATTGAAAGGGCATTTTAAATAAATCTGACATTAGATTGCAAAATGGCTCGCTTACAGCAATACAAGCTTTACTATTTACAAAAACTTTTTTAGCAAAATTTACTTTTTTTTGGGAGTATATCCTTCTTGAAAATCCTGTTGAATGTTCTGTTATTACAAAAGGTATTGAATAGTTTTCTTTAATCCAAAGTGCTAATTCTCCAATTAAAAAAGAATGAACATGGACAATATCTGGCTTACCATTATTAGCAATATATTTTTTAAACATTTGCTTACCTAAAATAAGCCTAATTTTTTGGCTTATCTCAAAACACTTAGGTATCGATAAAAAAGGACTGACATGTGTATAAATACCATTGTCATTATACACTTCATCATTAAAATTAATGGATTTTCTTTGCCATACTGCCTTAAGAGATATTGGCAAAGGACAAATCACACCAACTTGCATTTTATTATTTTTCAAAGCTAATGCTTGGTCTCTAAAAAATAATGCACTAACTGTATTAAATTCACTTTTATAGGAGGATGTCAAAAGTAAAATGTGCATATTATCTTTTTAAGTATTTATTAATTTGATTTTTATACAATGTCAAATCTGAAAATTTAATGATATAAAACTCACTAAATGAGATATTATTCTTGGATGAAAAGTAGCAAGACTTCATTAGGGCGTCTAATAGGTAAGATGAGGTTGTAGCGATTGCTGCCCCTTTGATACCATATTTTGGAATGAGCCAAAAATTAAGCCCTAAGTTGCATAATGCTGTAACGAACGCTATGTAGGTGTTTATCTGTGGATATCCTCGACCTATGAAATCATTTGCTAAGACTTTGCTCATTGAAAATATAACTACACCTGGAATCAAATATAAAAATGGAATGACACTCTGAGAATATGATTCTCCAAAAAACAAGTTTATAAACCAATTACAAACTAAAGCCAAAATAAGGCCTCCAACAAATGTTATCATTAAGGTATTTCTTGATGCTAATGATGTAAATTTATTTCGTTCTGCATCATCTGACAAATTAGCTACTCTAGCAAATAAAACTGAAGAAACAGATTGAGATACTAGCCATATTCTTTCTGAAATTAAAACTGCAACAGAGTAAAGTCCAACAGCAATATCATCTAAAAAATAGGCAATGATAAAAATATCTATTCTATAATTAATGAAGGATAAAACATTACTTATATGCCCCTTTAATCCAAAGATCAAACTATCCTTAGCATAATTCATAGATACTTGACTAGGAAGTAATAAGTTATAATAAACCTTTAAAAAATAAAAGGAAGCTAATAACATTAAGAATTGTGACATAGCAAAACTCAAAACAGCACCAAAAACCCCCATATCTAATACTAAAACAAAAAGTATAGCAAAAAGTAAAAGACCTAATTGATTTAGTATAACAATCATATTAAATTTCTCAAAATCTTCTTTTCCTTGAAAAATAGTTTGAAGATTTTTTTGTGTGAATAGAAGAGGTATTATGAGTAAAGTGTATAATAATAACTTTACAGTCATACTTTCAAAAAAATAATCTTTAAAAAAAAATATAATTATTAATCCAATGAAAATTGATACAATACTTAACAATAATGATGTAAATAAATTAGTGGAATAAATTTGGCAATCAGAATATTTTTTTTGACCGATATAAAATACTGTTGAAATAGATAAACCAGAGTTTAATAATGTGTAAAGCATGGTGGGCAGAAGTATTGCTAGTGTATATTGACCTTGTCCAGAACTACCCAAAACCCTAGCAATTATAATCATTGCAAATAAGCCAAAAATTATGCTTAAAACTTGTCTAATGACTGTCAAAAATGAATTATAGAATACGCCTTTACTCATGCTAACTCATGTTATTTTTAGAAATTCTTAAAATTATTGCAATTCTGAAAATATAAAAAATTGACATCAATACGCTAAACAACAGTAAATAATGCTCAAAAATCCACAAATTAATATATGCATATAATAAACTCCCCATAGATAAGACAAACATAATCAATTGTAAAGTGAAACTTAATTTTTGCTTCTCAAATGCAGTATGAATACTCGTCAAAGGAGAGGCAATAAATTTGAACATAAAAAAAGGTATCAAATACTTAGCATAAACCCCTGACACTCTCCAATCTTCGCTAAATACAAAAGCAAATAAATCTTCAATTATAAAATAAGCTGTCCCAAAAAATACGAGAGATAAAAAAGTCAATTGTATTACCATTCGTTTTGTTAATTTATAAGCATGACCTAATTCGTTCTTTTGACGAACAGCATCTTCCAAAAACACTTGATTGATGGTATTGCCTAAAAATACAAAAGGAGCCCCCAAAACTTTATACATCAATGAATATAGACCTAATAATTGGGTTGAATATAAAACAGGTATTAATAAGTTAATCGCATTTATACTAAGGTTATTAAGTAAAATTGAAAAATTTGTATATTTAGGAAAATCAATAAATCTTTTAGCTAGAGCTAATAGTAAAGAAGTATTCACTTTTCTTATTTTAAAATTTGAAGTTTTACATAAATATATTGGAGCAATCAAAGAAGAAATTAACTTTCCAATTAGCAAACCAAATATCCCGGATTTTATTAATGGAAAGCTTAGTTGAATAGCTGCAAAAGAAGTAGAGCGATAAATTTCAGAATTAGATATCTTTTTAAAATGCTTTTTTCTTAATTCATAATAATTCAATGTGTTATAAGTACCTATTGAAAATATCACAAGAGGAATTAAATAAATCCAAAATGCTAAATCTGGTTCATTAAAAAAATTTAGTAATTGAGGTGTAAAAATAATAAAGAAAAGAAAAAGTAAAAGACTCACAACAAGGCTTATAAACAAAGAAAGTATAGTTAAATGATTAGCTTCGTTTTCAGTTTTTACCAATACTAGCGCCTGTTCATATCTACCATTTACTACTGAGCCTAGAATAACTGAGATAGATGAAAATAAGGCCAATATACCTAATTCTTTAGGAGAATATAATCGTGTTATAAAAGGTGATATTATTAAAGGAATTAGCTGCGCTAAAAAAGAACCTTTCAATAAGGTAAGTATATTCTTGTAGAATACGGTACCATTGTAAGTTGTTTTAAAATTAAACATAGGTTAAATACTTATCAGATTTAACCCACTTATAATAAATCAACAATAAAATCTTGTTGTTTTTCAGTTAAAAATGGGCTCATTGGTAAAGAAAAAACCTCATTAGCTGCCTTTTCTGAAATTGGGAAATCTCCAACTTTATAATTTAACGACTGATAACATTTTTGTAAATGTAATGGCGTAGGGTAATGAATTGCTGATGGTACATCTTTATCTTTTAGGAGTTGCATTAATTTCTCTCTTCTATCAGATTGTACTGTAAATTGTGCAAAAACACTAGTTCTGCCTTCTCTAATAACAGGTAATTTAAGTTGTTTATCCTTAAGTAAATTAATATAGCGGTTTCCTATACTTTCTCTTTTTTGAACTTCATCATCGAAGTATTTAAGCTTTACTCCTACAATAGCAGCTTGAATGGTGTCAATTCTACCATTTAAACCAATTACTTCATGAACATATCTTTTCTTTGATCCATGGGCAAGAAACATTCTTGCCTTTTCTGCAAACTCATCATTACACGTAAATAATGCACCTCCATCTCCATAGCAACCCAATGGTTTGGATGGGAAAAAACTAGTACAACCTATATGACTTAAGTTACAGCTTTTAATTCCTTTGTAGGAAGCACCAAAACTTTGTGCAGCATCTTCTATTACTAACAAATTATTTCTATTGGCTATTTCATTAATCAAATCCATATCAGCTGTCTGCCCGTACAGTGAAACAGGTATTATTGCTTTAGTTCTATTAGTAATCTTTTCTTCAATTTTATTTGCATTGATATTGTATGTATCTTCTTCTATATCAACAAAAACTGGAATTGCACCCAATTGACTTATGACTTCACTAGAAGAAATAAAGGTAAATGGTGTCGTAATAATTTCATCACCAGGCTTAATCCCAATAGCTAATAAAGCAATTAAAAGTGCATCCGTACCGCTAGCACAGGCGACAGCATGCTTAACGCCTGTATAATTTGCTAATTTAAGTTCTAATTCTTTGACAGCAGGCCCCATTATGTATTGGGAAGTATCAAGTACAGCCTGTATTGCTGCATCAATTTCTTCTTTGTAAGATTGATACTGCGATTGTAAGTCAATAAAAGGAATTGTCATATTTAAAGGATTAGTTTAACCATATTATTCGAAAGCTTGTATTTACTATTATCGAACGAATCTTCAGCTATATTATTTTCATTGAAATTAAGTTTATTTCCCGCAATGCTAACCCAACCTTGATGCTTAGCTGGCACACCATAGACCATTTCAAAAGGTTTTACATTTCTAGTAACTACAGTGCCGGCCCCTATCAATGCATACTCTCCTACAGTCAATCCACAAACGATTGTAGAGTTAGCGCCAATAGAACATCCCTTCTTTAATAGTGTCTTTTTAAATTCATCCTTACGAACAATAAAACTTCTTGGATTCACCACATTTGTAAAAACCATAGAAGGACCTAGAAAAACATCATCTTCAATTTCAACACCTTCATATATAGAAATATTATTTTGTACTTTCACTCCATTTCCAATCTTTACTCGAGGTCCAACAACACAATTCTGACCAAATGAACATCTCTCACCAATAATAGTTTCAGAAAGAATATGACTAAAATGCCAAATTTTTGTATCGACTCCTATTGATACATTATTGTCAATAACGGTTGTATTATGGATGAATATACTCATAACTTACAAAATGGATGGTAATCACCCTTGAGACCAATAGGCTCAGAGTTTCTAATATCATGAACAATTTTAATTGATGTTTTTGCCTCTTGTAATCCAAAACCATTACCATCAATTATAGCCTCGTAGCTTTTTGTGTGTAAATCAGTAAAGCCTCCACTAAACTCTATTTCATCACCCTCAACAGTAATTGATCGATAAGTTCTTTGACCATTTTCTTTTATGTTTTGTGGGATTAAATCATAATTAACGCTTAAAAACCACCTTACCCTAGCTCTCTCTAACTCTAAAAACCCCGAAGCTCTATCTTCTTTTGATAAGTGACATTGATTAATTTTGACATTTCCAAAAATCCATGTTAGCATATCAAAAAAATGTATACCTATATTGGTTGCAATACCACCCGATTTAGTGATATCACCTTTCCAAGAAGTAAAATACCAATTTCCTCTACTAGTTAGATAACTTAAGTCTACATCATATATTTTATTTTCAGGTCCCTTATCTACTTTGTGTTTTAGCGCAATAATAGATGGATGAAGTCTTAACTGAAGAATATTATTTATTTTTTTATTGTAATCTTTTTCAACTTGTTCTAATGCATCAATATTCCATGGGTTCAATACTAACGGCTTTTCACAAATTGCATGAGCACCATTTCGAAGAGCTAATCTGATATGAGCATCGTGTAAATAATTTGGAGAACAGATACTTACGTAATCAATAGATTTTTTTGATTGCTTAAGCTTATAAATGTGTCTATCAAATCTTTCTGGCTCTGTAAAAAAATGCGTGCTTGGAAAAAAACTATCAATTATCCCTACACTATCAAATCTGTCCAAAGCAGCAACTAAATTATTATTAGTTTCTTTTATAGCTTTCATGTGGCGAATAGCAATATATCCGGCGGCACCAATTAATGCAAAGTTCTTATTCATTACAATCTCCAGGTTGGTTCTTCTACAATTCCTTTTATATCTATTATAATTGGTTTACCAATCGAAATAGATTTATATTCCTTGTTTTTTATATTTATAAATTGATTGTGCGAAACACAAACTATAATAGCCTCGTACTTCTTGGAAGACTCAAACGGATTTGAAATAATTTCTCTTTTATGCGATATATTAAGTTCAGATGAGTCTACCCACGGGTCATAAATGTCTATCAAACAACCATAATCTTCTAATTCTTCAATAATATCAAACACTTTAGTGTTTCTAATGTCAGGACAATTTTCTTTAAATGTAAGTCCTAAAATTAGAATATTTGATCCTTTAATATTCTTATCACTATCGACTAAAAAACGTATGGTTTTTTTCGCAATATAAGCAGACATTCCGTTATTAATTATTCTAGATGAAAGAATAAGATTTGGTTTATAACCCATTTTCTCTGCTTTAAATGTTAGATAATAAGGATCTACTCCTATGCAATGACCTCCTACTAGACCAGGTTTAAAATTTAAAAAATTCCACTTAGTTCCTGCCGCTTTGAGTACTTCATTAGTAGGAATATTCATAGTATCAAAAATCAATGCTAATTCATTAATTAGAGCAATATTAACATCACGTTGAGTATTTTCAATTACCTTAGCTGCTTCAGCTACTTTAATTGAAGGTGCTTTGTATGTGCCTGCAGTAATAATTGATTTGTATAAATCATCAATAAAATCAGAAATTTTTGGAGTTGAACCACTCGTGATTTTCAAAATTTTAGTTAATGTTTTTTCTTTATCTCCGGGATTGATTCTTTCTGGACTATAACCACAATAAAAATCAACATTAAACTTCAAACCAGAAACTGACTCAAGAATTGGAACGCACTCATCTTCAGTCACCCCTGGGTAAACTGTAGATTCATAAATTACAATATCATCTTTTTTAAGGACTGTTCCTACTGACTCACTTGATTTAATCAGTGGAGTTAAGTCAGGTTGATTTTTACTATTAATTGGGGTAGGTACAGTAATAATATAAATATTACAATTTTTAGTATCATTAATATTAGTAGTATATTCTAATTTTTTTGAAGAAAATAAGTCTTCCTTTGACATTTCAAGAGTTCTATCATAGCCAGACTTTAATTCTGCAATTCTAGATTTATCTATATCAAAACCAATTGTTTTTATTGATTTACCAAATTCTACAGCAAGAGGTATACCAACATAACCTAAACCAATAATTGCAATTTTATTATTCATTTTAAATAATAATTTTTAATTAAAAAAAGTCTTCAAAGGAAGACTTTTAAATTAATCAGAAAATATAAAGATTAATATTCCCATAAATCATGTTCTAAGTTAAAGATTTCTTCTTTAATCTTTTCAGCTTCTAACAACGCATCTATACCTTCTTTATACTCAGATATTTTTCGATCATATTTATTGGATTCCTTTACAATTCTACTACTAAAAAATCTTTTGTGAAATATGTCATCATACGTTAAGCGCGCAGCATCATTTTTTCTATGATTAAAAACTTCAGCTTTAGAAAGAATTTTTCTTGCTTCAGGAAAATATACCCAAAATAAAGATGTTTCACCAGTATAAATTCCATCTTCATCTCTTCTATCTATAACTGGACAAAGTCCTATAATTCTAACTTCCATTACGGATCTCTGTTTATCAAAAAACCATTCTTCTTTGACTCTATATTTTTTAACATCGTGTGCATAGTCAGAAAAATCATTATATGTAGTATCTAAAATCGCATCTCCTGTTTCAGGATCTTCTATTTCTTCAACAAACATTGGCTGTAAACCAAGCTGATTTAATCCAATATTTTCAACTTCAGATGGGGACATTGGTGATTGAAATTCATCATCATTTGATGCATTACCATAAGCTGTAAGTGTACCTTCTTTGATAGCTTGAACTAAAACATCTATTAAATTTTGTCTGTCATTTATAGGTCTTAAAGGATAATAAAATACCTGATTCATTTTTTCTCTTAAATCAATAACTCTTTCAATTTTTGTAGACCACATAACATCAGCTTCTCTGACGTGTTGATAGGACTGAATTAATCTTTCATTGCTTCCGTCTCTAATATCTTTTTTATACGCTCCATCAAGAATATCTTGTGCAAAAGAGAACTGTGTAAAACAAATTATTGTAATAATATATACTAAATTCTTCATAATAAATATCTAAATTTTAATTGACTGTTAGTTTGATAGATGGAAGTGATTTTGGGGCACCATCAGGTCCTTTACAAGAAATATTGTTAAAATATATTGGAGATCCAACAGGTAAAGCTTCAAAAAGCTCCTTCATTTCAGATGTAACTTTATTTCCCTTAGCATATCTAGTCACTAATTCTCCTCTTTGATTAACATCAACTGAAAATCCTGTAATGTTATATTTAATATCAAAAACAAAGTTATTCAACTCGGCATACAATTTCGCATTACTCGATGTTAACTTACCTTTTTTGACCTTGTTGTTGGAAGAGCCAAAAAATTTAGGCTCAGGCTTTGGTGTTCTCATCACTCTGTACTCAAGTGAACCCATGTTTCTTCTTTTTCCTTCAATTTGAGCTGAAACACTAATTTTTGCCTTACCGGGTTTTTTAGGAAAAACTTCCCAACCACCACTAACTTTTTTAACTATACCATTATCACAACTCACACTTAATTTGTCTTTGGGAACACCAGGAACAGAAACATCAATAGGGTTTCCTAATGCACCATCTTTTAGAGGATGACTAGCTAAAATATAAAATACATTCATTTTAGTTGGGGAGACAACTAAACTAGTTTTTGCAACTTGATATTCACCATTAAAAGGATAAAATTTTGTGCCGGCATCAGTTTTCATAGAAATTAAACCGCCCCATTTTTTATAACCTTCGGAATTTGCTTTAATAGAATATTTACCTTTACCTGAGACAACCGGGATAGAATCATAACTACCTACCATGTAATATTGACCATTTTCGTCAATATCATATTCGCCTACGAAAATCAAAGGATTTTGAGTTGTATCTTTAGCGGCTAAAAAAACATCTGCTTTAAAAGAGTCGCCTAAAAAAACATAATTAGAAGTTGCAATTTGTATTGCATCAGCTGATGTAAACTTCAAAGAACCCGCATCAATTTCTTGCTTTAAGTAATTAATAACGTCCGATTCTGTATTTCTAATATCAGTTTGAATTTTTGATAAAATTGTAACAGCGGCAACTAAAGGCATATCAAAAAAGTTTCTTTCAAGCCATGTTTGATTTACATCTTTTGTTGCACCCTTAACTTTCTCGACCTCATATTTTAATGTTTGTTTAATTGAGTTTGACAGAAGTTCATCGTCTATAAGAGAAAGGGAATAGTCTCTGTAGGATTCTAGTTTATCAACAAGAAGTTGACCATTGGGTTCTTTTACAAGAAAATTTCCAGAAGATAGTCTGTCTTTTTTCTTTTTAATATTAATAATATTTTTATTTTTTTGTGAACTATTTAAATCATCAAATTTAATATCTCTTATTGGTTGGGGTTTGCCATCAGCATCAAGATTTTCTCCTTCAAGTGTTACTTTTTTTTCAGCTAACATTACTAATCCGAATTTTAAACTTTGAATCAAATCAACTAGTGAATCTGATTTTGATTTAATACTAAAAGCTTTGTCTCTCCAAGGTCCAGCTTTAGTTGGATTTGTCTCAGCTGCTAAATTAAATTCATTGTAAACATCATCATTTTTTAAACTAAAATTTTTAGTTGTCTTAACAATTCCGTTATTAATTTTAGAAAAAGCATCTAATACTTGTTTTGAAACATTTAGTGCTAACAATGCAGTAAGCACTAAATACATCATACCAATCATTTTTTGCCTAGGTGAAAGATTGTTTCCAGCCATTATATGAAACTATTTAAAATAAATTTATTTATTTATTGCATTAAGCATATTTGAATACATCTTATTGAGGGCCTCAAGGTTGGCACCAAGTTTTGAAATTTCAACCTGAAACTTCTCTGAATCACTAACTGAATTTCCAATATTTTGCATTGTTTTAAGTTGTAAATCATAATAAGTATTCATTTCTGCTAATTTTCGAGCAGCTTCACGCATTTGGTCGCTATAATCACCTGTTGCGGACACTGCATCCATTGACTTATTTACTCCTTCTACAGTATCATTAAAACTCCTAAGGTTATCTCCCAATCTTGTAATTAGAGCTTGATCAACATTAGCATTTTCTAGCATATTATCTAATTCTTGAGTTGGTGTATTAGACTGATCTGGATCCTTCATATACGCAAGCTGAGGATAAACTAAACTCCAATCAGGTTCTTCATGAGGCTTTTCAAAGGCTGAAAAAAAGAAGATTATCGCTTCAGTTGAAAGTCCAATAGTAAGCATAGCACCGGCACCTGGCCAATCCATTAGCTTAAACAGTGCTCCTAAAATTACAATAGCTGCTCCAATACCATATAGCTTTGCCATTAAATTTTTAAATTTCTTTGAATTAGGATTTATTAATGCCATAAATTTATTTTTTAAAAATAGTTGTTAATTAAATTATCTAAAATCTGATTTATCTCTTCCTATAAATGAAATCACATTTCTAAAGCCAATATATGATTTTGCAGTATCTTGAAATTCGTAGTCTCTTGTGCCAACTTGAACAAAGTGAGAAATATCCTTCCAAGAGCCGCCTCTAATAACTTTTCTCTTTAAAATTTCTGGATCTGAGTCATTAGCATCATAATTAAAATCAAAATTCACATCATGTGCAAAATTAAAAGCTGATTCATCATAAGCATTATTTGTCCATTCAGCAACGTTTCCGGCCATATCATAAAGACCAAAATTATTGGGGTTGTATGATGCAACTTTAACCGTTCTCAATCCACCGTCAGCAGTATAATTACCTCTTCTTGGCTTAAAGTTGGCTAAGAAACATCCAACATCATTTGTTGTATATGGGCCACCCCAAGGATAAGGTGATAGATCATATCCTCCTCTGGCTGCATACTCCCATTCTGACTCAGTAGGCAAACGAAACTGATCGTGCAAAGGCTCCTCTCTATCCGTTAAATAATTATCCAAAATGTGTGTCCTCCATTTGGAAAAAGCAACTGCTTGTTTCCAACTTACTCCAACAACAGGATAATCATCAAAAGAGGTATGATGAAAATAGTTTCTAGAAATTGGATCGTTATAAGAATAGGTATAATCTGATGTCCAAACAAGTGTGTCGGGAAAAATATTTATTTCAGGCTTTTCAATAAAGACTGACCTATCTTCTTTACCTTGAACCTTGTTAGTTCTTGAAGATGCTCTAACAATATCAACATTTTCATATCGGTAATTATATTTTCTAGTATCAAATTGACGTCTAGAATAGAAACGTTCATGTTCAGGAAGATACATTTCATCTTCGAGAACTTCTCTTACTTCAATATCATCCCAACGAATTGGTTTATCCCAATCAATATTTGGAGGATCAATAAAGTTCCCAAATTCATCTTCTTCGATTAATTCATATCCTTCAACACCATTTTCACCTAAAATTTGTCTAGCAATTGAGTCACGGACCCAAGAAACAAATTGTCTATACTCATTATTAGTAATTTCAGTTTCATCAATGTAAAAAGCAGCTACAGAAACAGTTTTGTGTTGAGTAACATGAGCATAAGGCACGTCTTGATCTCCTGTACCCATATTAAAACTTCCTTGAGGAATATAAACCATTCCATAAGGATCAGTAGGATTCCAAATTGGTCTATTCTGAACGCCTATCAGCTCACCGTTACCTGTTGATGAACAACCCGAAATTATAATTGCTAATAAACCAAGTAAAAATAAATTTTTCATAATACTCATATTTTAATATCCTTTAGAAGGATTCTTTATCTAAGCCACAAAATCACCACTAATTAAGTGATGATTAAGATCGAGAAAGCCACAAATATAACAATTTTTAAAGGAATCTAGGATTTTTAAACCCTTTAACAACTTTGTTATAATCTATTTTAAAACTATACCCCAACATAAACTCAAAAGTCCCTGAATTAGAAACACTAATTGTTGGCACATCATAAGAAAATCCAAATCTTAGATCTTCATTAATATTCATACCTAATAGAATTACCGCTCTAGTACTTGGTCTATATGTAACGCCACCCCATAGCTTTTTATTATATTCAAGCAATGAAGTTAAATCTACGGTTGAAGTAACACCTTCAGTTTTTATCAAAATAGAAGGTTTTAAATCAAATTTATCGTTCAAGCTATGTATATAGCCTGAAGTTAGGTAATAATGTCTTTTAAAATTAATAATATCTACAGATGTTGATATGGTTGGCTCATTTAAATGTTTAGATGAAACTCCTACATATAATTTTTCTGAACTATAAAATAATCCTAACCCAAAATCTAATCCAGAAGCCTTGTCAACAGAAGAAGGAATAGATGGATCAGGCTCTTGAGTAATGATACTAGAGCCATCAATTTCATCTTGAATAACACCAACTGAAAAACCAATTCCTAGCTTACCACCATAAATTTCATGTTGATATGCGTAAGAAAGATTTAAAGATAAAAATTCATTTTGACCTATTTTATCAGTTAGAATATTAAGACCAACACCACCATTTAGAATTGATAGCGGGCTTTGGACTGAAAAATTTGTCGAGACAGGAGCATCCTCAAAACCAACCCACTGAGAACGATGTAAGGCTGTAGCTAATATAGCTGATTCACTTCCTGATGAACCAGGGTTAAATGATAGATTATTAAAAATATATTGACTAAACTGAGGGTCTTGCTGCGCCTTAGAATTAAAAGCGAAAAAACACAACAAGAAAAGCAAAAAATATCTTTTCATAAAAGTTTACGTAAAAACGTATATCTCAATTAATATTCGGCTAAAATAACTATTTTTTTTTAGTAGAAAAATAGCTTTACTAAGTAATTATTATTCTTGATTCATTTTTTGAAAAGCTTTCCACCATCTCTCTGGAATTTCTCCCTTAACGGCAGTTTTGTAGTCATTGTATGAGCATGGAATAAAATAATTCTCATTTGGAATTTGAGACTTTAAGTTAATTAAAGGGATTTCTACCCACCATTTATCTAGTTTTTTATTTTTATAAAAACATGTATTAAATTCTCCATCCCTTAATGAAATATGGTATTTAACCATATCATCATCATTAGGCTTAAAACGTTTCATTTTATGAAAAAAGCCTTCAAAGAAACACCAAATCATTTGTGCTATTAATTTTTCAGATTGAAAATTTGTATCTTTAGAACGAACGTAGTTAAAAATACCTAATGATTTTAAACGGCCACTAATTCCTGCATAACGCATTATCTGACACGCTTCTTCAGAAGTAAACCCATTAGGTGAGCCAGAAATAACTGAAGGATTATCAGATAAACGAACACAACCCATATCAAAACTAACAAAATCTGCATTTCTAAGTGAAGGCTCTACTTCTTCAATATTCTTTCTAATTTCTCCTAACCTGTAAGCGTCAAAATAAAGTTTATCCAATAATTTAATTGAGTCTTGGTTATTAAAATAAGTTTGATAACCCAAATTTGTAAAATTGAATAATACATTTGGTTGAATCTTAATAATGTCTGATAAATACGTGAGTGAAGCTACGCCACTTTGATTATGATCAATATCAAAACGTGAATCAAAGCACACCATATTAGACAATTTGCCTAGCTCAACACAAGATCGATATTGAGAAAGCGTCAAATCTTGACCGCCACCAATAATTAATGTAAATAAATTTCGTTGCTCACACTCTACTAACACATCAGTTAGCAACTGATAAGTATCATTAATTTTTTCGCCTAAAATCAATTGTCCTAAATCCGCAATTCTAAGTCTCTCTTGACCTTCAAATAATTGATATAATTGATGTCGAATATTTTCTATTGAATCAATATCACATTCGTGTTTTGTACCTCTGTATTCAGGCACACTAAAAACAACCAAATCAGCTTCAGCAAGGTTCGGAAAATCTCCTTTTGTATAAGTCATTATACTTTGTCCTAGCTGACTATTATGAAAATCTTTGAATTGATTAATTATGGGCTGAAAACTTAACTCAAATTCCATTTACTTTTTCTTACTTTTTTCTGCCAGATCAAGGCAAATTTTTCTAGTTAAAGATTTAGGGTCTAAATCTTTTGGTATTTTGATGTTAGTTTTATTTTTTCGGGCGCCCTCACCAATTTGAATAAAAGGACCATACCTTCCATTTAAAACTTGAACTAGAGGCTGTCCTTCAAATCGATTTATTATTTTTTCTGCTTCGGCTTTTCTATGAGCCAAAATTAACTCAATTGCCCTATCAATTTCAATAGATAGTGGCTCGTCACCATCGGCTTTTTTAATGGACACAAACTTATTTTTGAACCTTAAATAAGGCCCAAATCTACCTATAGATGCCACAACATCTTCCCCTTCAAACTCCCCTACAGTTCTCGGTAATTTGAACAACTCTAAAGTTTCTTCTAATGTTATTGTAGTAATACTTTGCGATGGTAATAAAGAAGCAAATCTAGGCTTCTTTTCATCACTAGCTTCACCAATCTGAGCCATAGGACCGAAACGGCCTATTTTAACGTAAACATTTTCACCTGATATAGGTTCAACTCCAAGTAGTCGCTGACCTTTTGCTGCCTCAGAAGTATCTGCAACATCATTGACTGTTTTTACAAAACCGTTATAAAATTGACTAATCATTTCATTCCAAACTTTTTCACCCTTGGCAATAAAGTCAAATTCTTTTTCTACATCAGCTGTAAAACCATAATCCATTACATCTGCAAAGTTAGTTTCTAAAAATTCGGTTACAACTATTCCAATATCTGTGGGTTTAAGCTTAGATTTATCTGAACCTGTCTTTTCAGATTTTTGTGTTTCATTTATTGAATTATCAATTAAAGTAAGACTAATATAGGGCTTGAAAACTCCTTCGCTTTGCCCCTTTTCGACATAACCTCTATTCTGTATTGTTGTAATTGTGGAGGCATAGGTGGAAGGACGGCCAATACCAAGCTCTTCTAATCGCTTAACCAAACTAGCTTCTGTAAATCGAGGCTTAGGCTTACTAAATCGTTCAACAGCATTTATCTCTTTAAAAAAAACTACTTCGCCTTTGTTTAATTTAGGTAACATACCATCTTGTTCTTCAAATTCATCGTCGTCTTTGCTTTCCATATATAACTTCAGAAAACCATCAAATTTTATCATTTCTCCTTTAGCAACAAAATGTTGTGAGGAATTGGATAGTGCTATTTCAACGGTAGTTCTCTCCAATTGAGCGTCTGCCATTTGAGAGGCAATAGTTCGTTTCCAAATAAGCTCATATAATCTCCGATGATTACGCTCTCCATCAACCTCAGCATTGGCTAAATTAGTAGGTCTAATAGCTTCATGAGCCTCTTGAGCCCCTTTGGCTTTTGTGGAAAATTTTCTACTCTTGAAATATTCGCTTCCATAATTTACTTCTATAAATCCACCCGCAGATTTTATAGCATCATCAGAAAGATTCATACTGTCAGTTCGCATATATGTAATTTTACCTGATTCATAAAGTTTTTGAGCTATACTCATAGTTTGACCAACAGTAAAACCTAATTTTCTAGATGCTTCTTGCTGTAAGGTCGATGTAGTAAAAGGAGACGCTGGTGATTTTTTTGCTGGTTTTTTATTTAATGAAGATATTGCAAATGTAGAATTTGAACAAGTTTTTAAAAAAGAAACTGCTTCTTCCTTTAATTTAAAGCGCTTTGGTAAATCTGCTTTAAAAACTTTTTGATCGGTGTTTAAAAAAAGAGCTGAAACCTTGTAACTTGATTCACTGATAAAATTGTTGATGTCTTTTTCACGCTCAACAATCAATCTAACGGCTACAGATTGAACCCGTCCAGCAGAAAGACCATATTTTACTTTTTTCCATAAAACAGGAGATAATTCAAAGCCTACTAATCGATCAAGAACTCTTCTAGCTTGTTGGGCATTCACTAAATTAATATCGATCTCTCTTGGATTATCTACAGCTTTAGTAATAGCTGATTTTGTAATTTCATTAAAAACAATTCTTCTAGTATTTTCTGCTTTTAATTTCAAAGCTTCTTGTAAATGCCAGGCAATGGCCTCTCCTTCACGATCCTCATCAGTTGCGAGCCATACCGTTTCCGATTTTTCAGATAGTTTACTTAATTCATCTACAACTTTTGTCTTATCGGCAGAAACTTCATAAGTTGGTGTGAATCCATTTTCTATATCGATAGCCATTCCACCTTTTTTAGGTAAATCTCTAATATGACCTACACTGGATTTAACCAAAAAATCTTTTCCTAAAAATTTTTCAATAGTTTTTGCTTTTGCTGGTGACTCAACAATTACTAAATTTTTTGCCATTAAACAAGTTATTTTAGTTAAAACGGGTGCAAATATAGAACACCTTTTTTTAATTTACCAAATGACTGACAGCATCAATTCAACTTTATATTATAAATAATATAATAATTTTGAAAAAAAAAATTTTTTCTGTCAATTTGTCAGTTTTTATTAATTTTGCATTCTGTTTAGAAGATAATTTTTATGAAAGACACAGAAAAGTTAATTGATTTTACTAGACAAGGCGAAACCCTAGAACTTAGTCACACAAAAGATAGTAATAAGAAAATGTACATTGAAAGTTATGGCTGTCAAATGAACTTTTCAGACAGTGAAATTGTAGCTTCTATACTTACTAAGGAGGGCTTTTCTACAACACCAAATATCGAGGACGCTGATGTAGTATTTGTTAATACGTGTTCTATTAGAGAAAAAGCTGAGCAAACAGTAAGAAACAGACTAAAAGTTTATAATGCCATCAAGAAAAAACAAAATCCTAAAATGCTTGTGGGTGTTTTAGGATGTATGGCAGAACGCCTAAAAGATAAATTTTTAGAAGAAGAAAAACTTGTTGACATTGTTGTTGGACCAGATGCATATCGTGATCTTCCAAATCTAATTGATGAAGTTTATGATGGTCGTAAAGCAGTTAATGTTATTCTTTCCCAAGAAGAAACCTATGCAGAGATTAACCCTGTTAGGCTAGGGGGAAATGGTATTACTGCATTTGTATCTATTACAAGAGGTTGTGATAATATGTGTTCATTCTGTGTTGTGCCTTACACTAGAGGAAGAGAAAGAAGCCGAGATCCAAAAAGTATTGTTGATGAATGTAAACAATTAGTACTTGACGGTTATAAAGAAGTTACCTTGCTTGGACAAAATGTAGATTCTTACCTATGGTATGGGGGTGGTCCAAAAAAGTATTTTAACAAATTAAGTCAAGAAGAAAAAGATAAAAGCATCAATTTTGCAGAACTTTTAGCTATGGTAGCTGAAGTTAGTACTAGTCTAAGAGTTCGTTTTTCTACTTCACATCCTAAAGATATGCAAGATGATGTACTTTATACTATTGCCAAGTATGAAAACATTTGTAATTATATTCACTTACCTGTTCAATCCGGAAATAGCAGAATTCTTAAGCTTATGAATAGAGGATATACAAGGGAATGGTATTTAAATAGAATTGAAGCAATAAGAAAAATTATTCCAGATTGCGGTATATCAATGGATATCATCTCTGGATTTTGCACTGAAACAGAAGAAGATCACAAAGATACATTAAGTCTTATGGAAGCCGTAAAATATGACTTTGGTTATATGTTTAGCTATTCTGAAAGACCAAATACACAAGCACAACGTAAGTTAAATGATGATGTTTCTAAAGAAACTAAAAAAAGAAGATTACAAGAAATTATAGATCTTCAAATGAAACACGCCTTAATAAGAAATAAAGAACAAGTTGGTAAAATACATAAAGTTCTTATAGAAGGAGTTTCCAAGAAATCGAAGGAAGAATTATTCGGCAGAAATTCACAAAATACTGTAATTGTATTTCCAAGAGAACACTATAAGCCAGGAGACTATGTTTTAGTCAATGTTGAAGACTGTACGTCAGCAACTCTCAAAGGAAAAGTAACAAAAATTATATGATGAAACACCAAGAAATTAAACAACGATTTGGAATTGTTGGCAATTCAAGTAAGTTAGATCAAGCAATTAGTATTGCTTTACAAATAGCGCCTACTGATATTTCAGTATTGATTACTGGAGAAAGTGGTGTAGGTAAAGAATCTATGCCAAAAATCATACATTATAATAGTCAAAGAAAACATAATAAATATATAGCTGTTAATTGCGGAGCTATTCCTGAAGGAACTATAGACAGCGAACTCTTTGGACATGAAAAAGGAGCTTTCACAGGAGCCAGTGACAATAGAAAAGGTTATTTTGAGGTTGCGGACAGTGGTACTATTTTCTTGGACGAAGTAGGAGAATTACCTTTAAGCACACAGGTAAGACTACTAAGAGTGTTGGAAAGTGGAGAATTTATGAAAGTAGGCTCAAGTCAAGTAAAAAAAGTTGATGTTAGAGTCATTGCAGCGACAAATGTAAATATCGAAGATGCTATTAGTAAAGGTAAATTTAGAGAAGACTTATACTACAGATTAAATACTATTAATATTAAGGTTCCCTCATTAGCAGAAAGAATTGAAGATATTCATTTATTATTTAGAAAATTTTCATCTGATTTCGCTGATAGATATCACATCCCCCCCATTCGTTTAAAAGAAGAAGCAGTTGAAATATTACACAGTTACTCTTGGCCAGGAAATATTCGACAACTCAAAAATATAGTTGAACAAATATCTGCTATTGAACAAGATAGGAGTATTAGTTTAGAAATTTTAAAAAATTATATTCCAAAACATAATTCAACACCTATTTTGTTTAGAGACGAAAAATCAGAAAATGATTTTTCAGAAAGAGAAATACTTTATAAGGTTCTTTTTGATATGAAAAATGACTTGAACGATTTAAAACGTGTAACAAAAGAGTTAATGAGTAGTAGTCAACAGCAAATTAATGAAGAAAAAACCATAAATCACATAATAGAAAATTCTGATAAGATAATTCAAAAAAACAAAGAAGAAGACTTATTACTAACTCTTCAAGAACAAGAAAAAATTTTAATTGAAAAAGCTCTTAAAAGACATCAAGGTAGAAGAAAAGACGCGGCAGATGAATTAGGGATTTCAGAAAGAACACTATACAGGAAAATTAAAGAATATCTATTATGATAAAATCTCTACACATATTCTTAATTTCAATCTCATTTACTCTGATTTCATGTGGAATATATTCATTTAGCGGCGCATCAATTTCTAATGATGTTAAAAATATTACTATAAATACTTTTCAAAATATTTCTAGTTTAGCACCACCTACACTATCAAACTCACTAACTGAGGCATTAAAAGATAAATTTTTATCGGAAACACGCCTTAGTCTAATTGATAATGATGGGGATTTAATGTTTAATGGACAAATCACTAATTATACAATTAATCCAATTGCTATTCTGGCCAACGAAACAGCCTCTAAGAATCGATTGACCATAAGCATCAAAGTTAATTTTATAAATAATATTGACGAAGAAAGCAACTATAATAAAACTTTTAGTAGATACGTTGACTACGAAAGCTCAATAAATTTTACAAGTATTGAAGAGTCATTGAACGAAGAAATTGTGTCGCAATTAATCGAAGATATATTTAATGAAGCATTTACAAATTGGTAGAGATAAAAGAAACATATTCGAATTGGCTCAATAAGCCAAACAAAATAAATAGTGATGACACTATTCTTATTAAAGAATTAATTGATAATTATCCCTTTTGTACTACATCAAGAATATTATATTTAAAAAGTCTTCAAAACACAAATAATATTAATTTTAATCACACGCTAAAAAAAACAGCAGCATACAGCCCTGACAGAAAACAACTTTTTTATTTTTTAACTAAAAATAAATCTAAAATTGCAAAGATTATTCCGAATAAAAAAGATGTAATTGATAAGATACCAATTACTAAAAAAAATATTCAAAAAAAGTTAAAAATTGGACAACCACTAGAATTTCAAAAAGAAGAGAAGCATTCGTTTAATGAATGGTTAAAACTAAGTCAGGTTAAACCAATAAACAGATTAAAAGATACTGAAAATCAACTTCATAAAAAAGTAAATTTAATTGAAGATTTTATAGTTAATAGAGACAGAAAAATTAAAAAAGATGCATATATATTTGAAGATAAAGCCAATGAAAGCATCAAATTTCAATTTGATATAGTAACTGAAACACTAGCAAAAGTTTATTTAGAACAAGGGCATTATGAAAAAGCAAAAGCAGCTTATCATCAACTTATCTTGAAATATCCCAAAAAAAGTTCTTTATTTGCATCCCAAATTGAATTAATTGATCAGTTAATAAATAAATAATCAATCATATGTATACAATTTTCTCAGTTTTAATAGTAATAACCTGCATTTTATTAGTTTTGGTTGTATTAGTACAAAACCCTAAAGGTGGCGGTTTATCTGCTACATTTGGAGGCGGAAATCAGGTAATGGGAGTTAAAAAAACAGCTGATTTTTTAGAAAAAGCTACATGGTATTTAGCAATTTCATTACTAGTTTTTTCCTTAGCATCAAATTTCGTAATCTCATCTGCTAACTCCTCAGGATTACAAAATAAATCCATAATGCAAGAACAACTTGATGAAACAGCTATTCCAACTCAGGCTCTTCCATCTTTACCATTACAAGAAGTTCCTAAAGATTAGTTTGACAATATTTCATATTGAACTGTAAAAAAGTCATTATTATACCTAATTAATTTGTTTGGCACAATTTTTGAATTAACAATTTATAAATATTAACAATAAATTAAAAAAAATGAATATAAAACCTCTTGCAGACAGAGTAGTTGTTGAACCTGCATCAGCAGAAACCACTACTGCATCCGGAATTATTATCCCAGATACTGCACAAGAAAAACCCCAAAAAGGTAAAGTTGTTGCTATCGGCGATGGCAAAAAAGATGAGCCGCTAACGGTAAAAGTTGGAGATACCATTCTTTATGGTAAATATTCAGGAACTGAATTAAAATATGAAGGTAAAGATTTTATGATAATGCGTGAATCTGATATACTAGCAATCATTTAAAAAATTAATTATGGCAAAAGAAATTAAATTCGATATAGAAGCAAGAGACGCACTCAAAAGAGGTGTAGATGCTCTTGCCAATGCAGTTAAAGTAACTCTTGGTCCTCAAGGAAGAAATGTAGTTATAGATAAAAAATTTGGAGGCCCATCAATAACAAAAGATGGTGTTTCCGTAGCTAAGGAAATAGAATTGGAAGATACTATTGAAAATATGGGTGCACAAATGGTCAAGGAAGTTGCTTCAAAGACTGCAGATATTGCAGGAGATGGTACAACCACCGCTACTGTTTTAGCGCAAGCTATAGTCTCAAATGGCCTTAAAAATGTCGCTGCAGGTGCAAATCCAATGGATTTAAAAAGAGGTATTGACAAAGCTGTTTCGGTAGTTGTGAAAGATTTAAAATCTCAATCACAAGAGGTTGGCGATAGTAATGAAAAAATTCAACAAGTAGGTGCTATCTCGGCTAATAACGATAACACTATTGGTTCTCTAATAGCTGAAGCAATGAATAAAGTAAAAAAAGAAGGAGTTATTACTGTAGAAGAAGCCAAGGGAACTGATACGTATGTTGAAGTAGTTGAAGGAATGCAATTTGATAGAGGTTATTTATCCCCATACTTCGTAACAAATGCGGACAAAATGTTAACTGATTTAGATAATCCACAGATTCTTTTGTATGATAAAAAAATATCAAACATGAAAGATTTGTTGCCTATTTTAGAGCCAGCAGCACAATCAGGTAAGCCACTATTAATAATTGCTGAAGATGTTGATGGCGAAGCACTAGCTACTTTAGTAGTAAACAAAATGAGAGGATCTTTAAAAATCGCAGCAGTCAAAGCACCGGGTTTTGGTGACAGAAGAAAAGAAATGCTAGAAGACATTGCTATCTTAACCGGGGGTACAGTAATTTCTGAAGAAAGAGGCTTCAAATTAGAAAATGCTACTTTAGAAATGTTAGGAACTGCAGAAAAAGTAACTATCGATAAAGATAATACAACTGTAGTTAATGGTGCTGGTAATAAGGAAAATATCACAGCTAGAGTCAATCAAATCAAAGCTCAAATTGAAAGCACAACATCTGACTATGACAGAGAAAAACTTCAAGAAAGATTAGCTAAATTAGCAGGCGGCGTCGCAGTTCTTTATGTTGGCGCTGCATCAGAAGTGGAAATGAAAGAAAAGAAAGATAGAGTCGATGATGCTTTACATGCTACTCGAGCAGCTGTTGAAGAAGGAATTATTGCAGGTGGTGGTGTTGCTCTTGTAAGAGCAGCCGATGCACTTGCTAAATTAAAAGGTGATAATGCAGACGAAACAACAGGAATTCAGATAGTTACTCGTGCTGTTGAAGAGCCACTTCGTCAAATTGTAGCCAATGCAGGTAATGAAGGATCAGTTGTTGTTTCAAAAGTTAAAGAAGGTAAAGCTGATTTTGGTTATAATGCCAAAAAAGAAGTGTTTGAAAACATGTTTGAAGCAGGGATTATAGACCCAACTAAAGTAACACGTGTAGCATTAGAAAATGCAGCATCTGTTGCAGGCATGTTACTTACTACTGAATGTGTTTTAGCAGACATTGCGGAAGAAGCGCCTCCTATGCCTCCAATGGGTGGCGGAGGCATGCCCGGAATGATGTAAAAATATTTCCTCATAATAAAAAAGCTCAAGAATTCTTGAGCTTTTTTTATGATAGTAATTAAGCTTAAAATTATTGAGAAAGTATTTTTGTTCTGAATACCATCATAAATAGTATGCCGAATAAAATGGAAGCGAACAATAAGTGAGCATTCTGTATTAAGCCAATCATATCAATATGAGCCAATAAAACACCACTTAAAAGTTCAATAGCCAGAATTAAAAATAACCATCTTATAATTTTGTGCTTGGATTCTCGTTCGTTTTTATAGGCCAAATAAGCTAATAATCCCAATACCAACCAAGAGAAACTTCGGTGAATAAAGAATGGCAACGCAAGATATTCTGCCCATTGCTCACGGCCAATTCCAAGACGTGTCAAGGCATCTATGGATTCTCTGACTTGTGTGCCCAAAAACATTTGAAAAGCCGTAATAACAAAACACAGCCACACCAAAATATAAAGTTCTTTAGACAAATGGATATTTTGGGTTTGAGAAGGGCTTACTAGTCTTATAACATACAACTGTAAACCTATAATGACTAATGCAAAAAATAGATGCAAGGTTATGGTCCATGGAACTAAGTTAGAAGCGACTACAATAGAGCCAAACCAAGCTTGAAAAGCAATTAAGATAAGATTGACAAAAGACACTAAAAACAAGCGTTTGTTTTCTCGGTAATACAAGGTAATCCAAAAGAAAATAATCAACAAAGAATTACCGGCTAAAAAGCCAAACAACCTATTGATATACTCCGTCCAAGTTTTGCGAACATTAAAATCTTCCTCTTTGAGCAAGTTAGGATCGTTTTTAAGTTGCTCTGCCACATCGGACATACCAAATACAGAAATTATATCACCAAACTTTTCTACTTTTTCTGCTCTTTGTTGACTGAACCTTTCTTTGTAGTTTGGAGGTATCTGGCTACTATCAGTCGGTGGTACCCACTGTTCAAAACACTTGGGCCAATCGGGACAACCCATACCACTACCTGTTGTACGCACAAAGCTACCAGCAATAACAACTAGAAAGATAAAAACCAATGCCCACCAATTGAAACGAACAAAACGCCTAGAGAACGGATTCATTTTTTAGTGGGTATCGATTTTTTTCTTTTCAACGGTTTTCAAAATTTCGACATCTACAGAAGCTACAGAATAAGCACTGTCTTTCAAAGAATTAATTAAACTTACAATATCGTATTCGCTAATCAAACTGTTATCGTAATTAATCAATGCTAACTTATTTTCGAAACTTACATCAGCAGAAACCACACCACTAACTTTTTCTAATTCTTCATGAATGTGAGCGGCACAACCGACTTGACAGCTCATACCATCAATTGTCATTTTAGCTTTTGTATCAGCAACAGCAAGAACTTCTTCTTTGTATTCAGATGAATTAGTCTGATTACAGCCGATTATAAAGAATACTAGTAAAAAGTGAGTCATAAATAATTTTAACATAATTGGATAATTTTTATAATTACAAAAATACTAACATATCTTTGCAAAAATTATTGTAAATGAATTTTTCTTCCAAAAAAATTTATCACTGGGTCTTAATGATTCTCTTAGCATTCATATGGGGTAGTTCTTTCATATTGATGAAAAAAGGTTTAATAATATTCAACGACTTGGAAGTAGCACAGCTCAGAATGGGTATTGCTTGGTTAAGTCTTCTTCCTTTTGTTTGGAACAAACTTTTTTCCTTAGAAAAAAAGCATATAATTCCAATAATTATTGTGGGTTTATTTGGAAACGGCTTTCCAGCTTTTTTGTTTACTAAAGCACAGACAGAATTAGATAGCTCACTCATTGGCATATTGAATGCCTTAG
>MDTD01146838.1_pt1 | contig 25433 bp, 21 predicted proteins | sample 811221 | NCBI WGS metagenome assembly MDTD01 (sample SAMN05326646, study PRJNA326480) | marine metagenome | isolation source: seawater | place: Pacific Ocean: South West | collected 2011 | reverse complement strand
GCATTGGCAGGCGCTCTCGGAGAGTTTCGACAGCGCGCGGCAGGACAGCCGGTTCCGCGATGCGGGCGATGTGGAGGAGGCGCTGGCCGGCGGAGCCGATCTCGAAGCCGAGTATCGCGCGCCCTATCTGGCCCATGCGCCGCTCGAGCCGCTCAACGCCACGGTGCTCTACACGCCCGAACGCGTCGATATCTGGACCGGCACGCAGGTGCCGCGTTTCGTGCAGAGGAACGTGGCCGCGATCACCGGCCTGCGGACCGAGGCGGTGCATGTCCATGTCGAGATGATCGGCGGCAGTTTCGGGCACCGTCTGGAGGATGAGGCCGTGCGCCATGCCGCGCGCATCGCCATGGCGGTGCCGGGGCGGCCCGTCAAGCTGACCTATTCGCGCGAAGAGGACATGACCCATGACTTTCCCCGTCAGATCGCCATGGCGCGGGGGCGCGGGCGCGTGGCGGGGGGGCGGGTCGAGGCGCTCGATCTGGGCATTGCCATGCCCTCCATCGTCGCCTCGCAGATGGGACGGCAGGAGATCCCCGCCCCCGGCCCCGACCTTCAGATCGTGGCGGGGGCCTGGGATCAGCCCTATGCCATCCCGCATTACCGGGTGACGGGCTATCGCGCGCCCGAGCTTGCACCGATTTCCTCCTGGCGGTCGGTGGGGGCCTCCACCAACGGGTTCTTCCACGAGAGCCTTCTCGACGAACTCATTCACGCCGCCGGGTCCGATCCGCTGGAAGAGCGGCTGCGGCTCTGCGATCACGCCCCCTCGCGCAAGGTGCTGGAGGCGGTGGCCGAGATGTCGGGCTGGGGCACCGCGATGGCCGAAGGGCATGGGCGCGGCGTGGCGCTGTGCCTCTCGTTCGGGGTGCCCTGCGCGATGGTGGTGGAGGTTAGCGTGACGCCCGACGGCATCCGCCTTGACCAGGTTCACGTCGCCGCCGAGGTCGGCCGCGTGCTCGACCCGGTGAATTTCGACGGGCTGGTGAAGGGCGGCGTGGTCTTCGGTCTCGGCCATGCGATGCATGGCGAGATCACCTATCGGGACGGCCTGCCCGAGCAGACGAATTTCGACACGTTCCGCGCCATGCGCCTCTATCGGTGCCCCGAGATCGTGGTGCGCGGGCTGGAGAACGGCGACCGGATCCGCGGGGTGGGCGAGCCGCCGGTGCCGCCCGCCGCCCCGGCCCTGGCCAACGCGATCTTTGCCGTGACCGGCACGCGCCTGCGCGAGATGCCCTTCGACCGGCAGATCGGCTTTGCCTGAGACGCGGGTGCGGCCCATTGCCCTGCGGCGGAATGATCCAGATCAAAGATTACTTTCCGACTCTCCTTCATTCTGGACCGGCAGAACAGGGAGAGCTTCATGTCACGGAAAGACCTCGAGATCGCCCGGCACTCGGCGTTCCTGTCCGGGCTGCCGGAGGGCGTCCGCGCGCGCCTGCTGTCGCGCGCACATGTCCGGCGCCTTGGCCGGGGGGTTCCCGTCTTTCTGCAGGGCGACGAGGCGCTGTATTTCCAGATCGTCGTGGAGGGCTGGGTCAAGCTCTACCGGCTGACGCGGGGCGGGGACGAGGCGCTCATCGACGTGCTGGGCGCGGGGCTGTGCATCACCGATCCGCGTGCCCTCGACGGCGCGCGCCATGCGCTCTCCTGCGAGACCTGCGCGGAGTGCCGGATCGTGCTGCTCGATCCGGGCGCGGTCCGGGCCTGCCCCGAGGCACGCGCCGCGCTGGCCGATGCGGTGCTGCGCCTGCGCGACGGGCAAATGGAGCGCATGATTCGGCAGCTTGAACGGCTGAAGCTCATGTCAGCCTCGCAACGGCTTGCGACTTTTCTACTCGAGACCGGACGCTTTCTGGGTCAGCCGGTCGAGTTCATCTTGCCCTACGACAAGCACCTGCTGGCCGCACATCTGGGCATGAAACCAGAGAGCCTGTCGCGCGCCTTTGGCCGGTTGCGTGCGTTCGGTGTGACGGGCGCGCAGAAGCAGGTGCGGATCTCCGATGTGGGCGCGCTGCGCGCCCATTGCCTGCAGGAGGCCGAGGTTTTGGCAGCCGCCTGAGCCCCCCTTGCCCCCGCCCGCGCGCGGTGGTTCAAGAGGATCATGCCGTCCGTTGTGACCACCCTCGCGCTGCTGGCGCTCGCGGCTCTTTCGGGGACCGGAGCGCAGGTCATCGGCCTGCCCCTGCCCTATCTCAACGGACCGCTGATTGTCTCGGCACTCGTCGCCACCACGCTGCCCGGGCACCTGCCCGAGGGCTATCGCTTTCCCGAGCCGGTGCGGCTGGTCTTCATCGCCATCATCGGGCTGATGATCGGGGCGCAGGTGACGCCCGCGCTCTTTGCCGAGGCGCATCACTATGCGCTGACGCTCGGGGCGGTGACGCTGTTCGTCGGGCTGGCGCATGGGCTGGGCTACGCGGTCTTTCGCCATCTCGGCGGCTATGACGCAACGACCGCCTTCTACGCGAGCACGCCCGGCGGGCTATACGAGAGCATCGAGATGGGCACGGCCGCGGGGGCGGATCCGACACGGCTGATGATGCAGCAATTCCTGCGCATCATCGCGGTGGTGACGCTCCTGCCCCTGGGCCTCTCGCTCTGGCTCGGCACCCCGGTGGGGAGCGCGGCGGGCCTGAGCCTTGCGCGCGCAGAGGTCCCGTGGTCGGACCTGCCCCTGATCATGCTGGCGGGTCTGGGCGGGCTGGTGCTGGGGCGGGTGCTGCGCCTGCCTGCGGGGCAGATGACCGGGCCGATGGCAGTGGCGGCGGCGCTGTCCTTGTCGGGGCTTCTGGCCGTCGATATCCCGCAATGGCTGGTCAATCTGGCGCAGATGATCCTTGGCACGGCCCTGGGCATGCGCTTCACGGGGCTCAGCCGGGGGCTGCTTCTGCGCGGTGCCGGGCTGGCCGTGCTGTCGGTCGCCGGGATGCTCGCGCTCGGCCTCGGGCTGGCCATGGGGCTGCGGAGCGTGACGGAAGAGCCCGTGGATGTGCTGGTGATCAGCCTCGCCCCCGGCGGCGTCACGGAAATGGCGCTGGTGGCGCTCAGCCTCTCGGCCAACCCGGCCTTCGTCACGCTGCATCACATCTACCGCATCCTGCTCACCGTGCTGGTGATCGGCACGGCGACGAAGCTGCGAAATCGCCGCCGCGCCGCCCCGCCGGATGGCTGAGACGGCGGGCGGGACCGGGAATGACCCCGCCCCATGACCGGCAACGGGCAAGCCCCGCTTCCCGAGTGGCCAAGCCCGCATTTCCCCGCTAAGAGAGCGGCACGATTTCAAGGAGTTCGCGCCATGGCCGAAGCAGAGCGACCGCAGGTCTACCTTGTCACCCCGCCCGCCTTCGAGCCGGCGGCCTTCGCCGAGCGTCTTGCCGCCGTGCTCGACGCGCATGCGGTGGCCTGCCTGCGCCTGTCGCTGGCCGGCACGGATGAAGACGCGGTGGCGCGCGCGGCCGATGCCTGCCGAGAGGTCACCCATGCGCGCGACGTGGCGCTGGTGATCGAGCACCATCTTGGTCTGGTCGAGCGCCTTGGGCTCGACGGGGTGCATCTGGGCGACGGGGCGCGCTCGGTGCGCGCCGCGCGCAAGGCCCTGGGGCCCGACGCCATCATCGGTGCCTTCTGCGGGGTCTCGCGCCATGACGGGATGACCGCGGGCGAGGCGGGGGCGGATTACATTGCCTTCGGCCCGGCGGGCCGCACCGCGCTCGGCTCGGGCGCGCGGGCCGAACGCGAGCTCTTCGCCTGGTGGTCGGAGATGATCGAGCTGCCGGTGGTGGCCGAGGGTGCGCTCGACGCGGACACGGTGGCACAGCTCGCCCCCGTCGCCGATTTCCTGGCCTTCGGCGAGGAGATCTGGCGCGAGACGGATGCGAGCGCGGCGCTCGGGCGGCTTCTTGCCGCCATGGGCTGAGCCCCCCGGCCAGCCGCCGAGAGCCCGACGCGGCGGGCGCGCAGCACGCCCCCGCTGCGGGCCGTCGCGGCGGGGCCGCGTCAGGGCGTGAGGAACCGGTTGGGATCGACGCTTTCGAACCCGTCGCGCACCTCGAAATGCAGCGCCGCCGCGCCGTCCCGGCGGATCTCGGCGATCTTCTGGCCGCGCGCCACGCTCTGGCCCTTCTCGACGGTCAGCGCGCCCACGTTGGAATAGACCGTCAGCAGGCTGCCCTCGTGACGAATGACCACGATGGGGATCCCATTCGTGTCCTCGGTGATGGCCGCCACCGTGCCCGCATCGGCGGCCTTGACCGCCGCGCCGGGGGTGGCGGCAATGTCGATCCCGTCATTGCGGCCCCGCTCGTAGTCGCGGACGATCGCGCCCTCGACGGGGCGGACCATGCGCGCGCCCCCGCTCTCGGTCTCGGTCTTGCCGAGATCGGGGGCGGCGACGGGTTCTGCGGGGGCCGCGACGGGCTCGGTATCCTCTTCGGGCAGCGGGCGCGCGGCGCTCGGCGGCACCGGGGTGGGCGATCCGGCCCCCGGGGGCGTGACGACCGCCTCGCGCGGCGGGGCGGGTTGCGACGTTGCCTCCGGCAGGGCCACGGGGATGAGCAGATGCTGCCCCTCGCGCACCGCGAAATCGGGACCGAGCCCGTTCCACTCGGCCAGGCTGCGCACCGAGACATTGTAGAGCCGCGCGATGGAAAAGGCGGTCTCGCCGCGCTCGACCTTGTGGCGCACCGGCTCCAGGCCCGTCTGCGGTGCCGGGGCAAGCTCGGTCGTCTGCACCTGCTGCGCGTCGGCCCGCGCGATGGCCCCGCCCGCGACCGAGGCGATATCGACCTCGCCGGGCGCGCGGATCGGCCCGCCTTCCGGTTCGGCCACACGCCGCGGCAGGGCCACGATCTCGCCCTCGCGCAGGATGTCGCCGGTCTGGATGCCGTTGAAGCGGGCAAGCTCCTCTGCATCCGCGCCGATGCGCGTGGCCAGCCGCGCCAGCGTGTCGCCGCGCCGCGCCACCGCGACCTGATAGCCGGGATAGGAAATAATGCCGCGCGCATCGGGCTCGGGGCGCGCGGTGGTTGCCCCGCGCGCGGCCTCGGCGGTGCTGGGCGCATTGCCGAAGGCACCGCGCATGTCGATGTCAAGCGGCTCGCTGCACCCGGCGAGCGCCGCCGCCAGCCCGATGCCCATGACCAGTTGCCGCGGAAACTGTCGCATGCCCATACTCCTTCTGCCCCTGCCTCTGCCCTGCGGCAGCGCCTTGCCCCTGCGGCCCCTCAGCCGTCGCGCCCGAGCCCCTCGACCAGCGGCACGAAGCGCACCGGGCGCAGCTCGTCATACTCGTATCCGGTCTCGTGCCGGGTGACGCGGATGAGATGCTGCACCGTGTCGGACTGGCCCACGGGCAGCACCATGATACCGCCGATCCTGAGCTGGGCCAAGAGCGGCCCTGGCGGGTCCTCGGCCGCGGCCGTCACGATGATCCGGTCGAACGGGGCCTGTTCGGGCAGGCCGAAGCTGCCATCGGCGGTCAGCGCGATGATGTTGGTGAGATCGAGCGCCGCGAAGATCGCGGCCGCTTCGCGCACCAGGCGGCGGTGCCGGTCCACCGTATAGACGCGGCGGGCCAGCTGGCTCAGGATCGCGGCCTGATAGCCCGAGCCGGTGCCCACCTCCAGCACCTTGTCCCGCGCCGTGAGCCGCAGCGCCTGGGTCATCAGCCCCACCACCGAGGGCTGGCTGATGGTCTGGCCGCAGGCAATGGGCAGCGGCATGTCCTCATAGGCGCGGTCCGCGAAATAGCCCCGCACGAAACACCCGCGGTCGATCCGCTCCATCGCTGTCAGCACACGCGCATCCGTCACCCCCCGGGAGCGCAGGGCAAAGAGGAACTGCATCTTGCGTTCGGCGATATGATCGGCCTCGTCGCTCATTCGATGGCCTTCAGCGCCTCCAGCGCGTCATGCGCGGTCAGGTCCGCGCGCATCGGCGTGACCGAGATGTAGCCCTGGAGATTCACGTCCGCGTCCGAGCCGGGGCTTGTGGGCATGTGCTGCGGCGCGCCCGTGACCCAGAGAAACCGCCGCCCCGAGGGCGAATGCGCGGGCTGCACGCCGAAGCCCATGTCGCGGCGGAACCCCTGGCGCGCAACGCGAATGCCCTTGACCTCCGCCGCCGGAACGGGGGGGAAGTTGACATTGTAGAAGATGCCGTAATCGTCGCGCGTCCACACGCCGCGATCGAGAAGCCGCCGCAGCGTCGGCAGGCCATGCAGGCGCGCGGCCTCGAACGGGTCGGGGGCGTCGCGCATGGCAGGCCCGTAATACTGGCTCAGCGCCACCGCCGGCACGCCCTGGAGCGCGGCCTCCATCGCCGCGCCCACGGTGCCCGAATAGACCGCGTTCTCGGCCGCGTTGTTGCCGCGATTGACGCCCGAGAGCACGAGATCGGGGGCTGCGTCCTTCATCACGTCGTGGAGCCCCGCCAGAACGCAATCGGCCGGGCTGCCCTCGGCGGCATAGCGGCGGGGGGCCATCTCGCTGATCATCATCGGCCGCGTGTAGGAGATGCAATGCGCCACGCCGGACTGCTCGAAGGCGGGGGCCACCACCCAGACCTCGCCGCCCTCGCCCGCAAGCGCGGTGGCGATCTCCTCGAGCACGGCCAGCCCCGGCGCGTTGATCCCGTCGTCATTGGTTATGAGAATGCGCATCTGCCCGCCCCTGTTGCCACGGCCCCTCTCTACCCCGGCACCGGGCGGGCAACAAGCGGCGCGCGCCCTCCGAGAGGCATTGCATGACGTGCAAGGCGGTCATGCGGGACCATGCGGTTGGCAGCGCCGCCCCGGACCGATAGGGGACAGGGCGGCCGGGTGAAGAGGCACAGCCCCCGGCCCCTCTTCGCCTGCCGGATATGCCGAAGGCACGGCACAAGGATTCCTCGGCTGCCCCGCGCGCCGACAAGGACGGGCTTCACGCATGATCTCACTCGATGCCTATCGGGCGCAATGGTTCGGAAATGTCAGGGCCGACGTGCTTGCCGGTCTGGTGGTGGCGCTGGCGCTGATCCCCGAGGCGATCGCCTTTTCGATCATCGCGGGTGTCGATCCGAAGGTGGGGCTTTACGCCTCCTTCTCCATCGCGGTGATCACGGCGATCACCGGCGGGCGGCCGGGCATGATCTCGGCCGCCACGGCGGCGACGGCGGTGCTGATGGTGACGCTGGTGAAGGATCACGGGCTGCAATACCTGCTTGCCGCGACGGTGCTTGCGGGACTTCTCCAGATAGGCATGGGCCTGCTGCGGCTGGGCTTTGTCATGCGTTACGTGTCGAAATCGGTGATGACCGGCTTTGTCAACGCGCTCGCCATCCTGATCTTCATGGCGCAGCTGCCCGAGCTCGACCCGCGCGCGGTGCCCTGGATCACCTATCCGCTGGTCGCAGGCGGGCTGGCGATCATCTACCTCTTTCCGATGCTCACGCGCGCGGTGCCCTCGCCGCTGGTCACGATCGTCGCGCTGACCGCGCTCGCGCTTGTCCTCGGGCTCGACGTGCGCACGGTTGGCGACATGGGCGCGCTGCCCGACACGCTGCCGGTCTTCCTGATCCCGGACATTCCGCTCAGCGTCGGGACGCTGGCGATCATCCTGCCCTATGCGGTGGCGGTGGCCGTGGTGGGCCTGCTCGAAAGCCTGATGACCCAGAACATCGTGGACGAGCTGACCGACACCAGATCGAACCGTTCCCAGGAAATGGTCGGGCAAGGGCTTGCCAATACCGCGACCGGGTTCATCGGCGGCATGGCGGGCTGTGCGATGATCGGGCAGTCGATCATCAACGTCAAATCCGGCGGGCGCGGGCGATTGTCCTCCTTCTCGGCGGGCGTCTTCCTGCTCGGGATGGTGGTGGGGCTTGGCGACGTGGTGAGCCGCATTCCCATGGCGGCCCTGGTGGCAATCATGATCATGGTCTCGATCGGCACCTTCTCCTGGTCGTCGATCAGGAACCTGCGCGAGCATCCGCGCTCTTCCTCCATGGTGATGATCGCCACGGTGGCGACGGTGGTCTATACCCACAACCTCGCCATCGGCGTGCTGGTCGGCGTGCTCCTGTCGGGGATATTCTTCGCCGGCAAGATCGCGCAGCTTTTCCGCGTCACGAGCATGATTTCGGCGGACGGGCGCGTGCGCACCTACGTCATCGAGGGGCAGCTTTTCTATGGCTCGGTCGAGGATTTCATGAACGCCTTCGATTTCCGCGAGGCGCTCGACAAGGTCGTGCTCGACGTGAGCGGCGCGCATATCTGGGACATTTCCTCGGTCCAGGCGCTCGACATGGCGGTGCTCAAGTTTCGCCGCGACGGGGCCGAGGTTGAGATCAGGGGCATGAACGCGGCCTCCGAAACCCTTGTGGACCGGCTTGCGATCCACGACAAGCCGGGTGCCATGGACAAGCTGATGGCGCATTGAGGAGAGCACGAGCATGACGGACAAGATCCTGGCCCTTGTGGACGGGTCGCTCTATTCGGCCTCGGTCTGCGAGCACGCCGCCTGGATCGCCGCACGCACCGGCGCGGCGGTGGAACTCCTCCATGTCCTGGGCCGCCGCGACGGGGCCGGGAAGCCGGACCTGTCCGGCGCGATCAGGCTTGGCGCGCGGTCCAGGCTGCTCGAGGAACTGGCGGCGCTCGACGAGCAGCGCGCCAGGCTGGTGGCGCATCGCGGGCGGGCGATCCTGGAGGATGCCCGCGCCATTCTGGAAAAGGCCGAGGTCAACGAGATCACCACCCGGCTGCGCCATGGCGACATCGTCGAGACGGTGGCCGATGTCGAGGAAGGTGCCAGCATGATCCTGATCGGCAAGCGTGGCGAGGCGGCGGATTTCGCAAAGGGGCATCTCGGCTCCAACCTCGAGCGCATCGTGCGGGCCGGCCACAAGCCGGTCTTCGTGGCCGCCCGCGCCTTTCGCCCCATCGACAAGGTGCTCATCGCCTATGACGGCGGCAGTTCGGCGATCAAGGCGGTGGATTTCGTCGCCGACAATCCCCTGTTCGCGGGCCTCACGGTCCATGTCGTCACGGTCGGCACCGCCAGCCCGGAGATCCGCCGGGGCCTCGACGAGGCGCGCGCGCGCCTGGAGGCGGCCGGAATCGCAACCGAGACGGGGATCGTCACCGGCCAGCCCGACACCGCGCTCGGCAAGCTGGTCGATGAGGCCGGGTTCGACCTCGTGGTGATGGGGGCCTATGGCCACAGCCGCATCCGCAACCTGATCATCGGCTCCACCACGACCGAGATGGTGCGCTCCTGCAAGGTGCCGGTCGTTCTGGTGCGCTGAGCGGTGACACGGCCGGACAACCGGTCTCGCCCGCCCTGCCCTTCAGGCCTTTGCCAGACCGATCCCCTGCAACGCGGTGCGGATCTCGTCCAGGATCGCCGGATCGTCGATCGTGGCGGGCATCTTGAACTCCTGCCCGTCGGTGATCCTGGCCATGATCGCGCGCAGGATCTTGCCCGAGCGCGTCTTGGGCAGCCGGTCCACCACGACCGCCAGCTTGAACGCCGCAACCGGGCCGATCTGGTCGCGCACCAGCCTGACACATTCGCCGACGATCTCTTCATGCGCGCGGTTCACGCCCTTGGTCAGGCACAAAAAGCCCACGGGCACCTGGCCCTTCAACTCGTCCGCCGCGCCGATCACGGCACATTCGGCCACGTCCGGGTGGCTGGCCAGAACCTCCTCCATCGCGCCGGTCGAGAGGCGATGACCGGCCACGTTGATCACGTCATCGGTGCGCGCCATGATCCACAGATAGCCGTCCTCGTCCTTCATCCCGGCATCGCCCGTCTCGTAATAGCCGGGGAAGGTCGAGAGATAGGACTTGCGATAGCGGTCCTCGGCGTTCCACAGCGTCGGCAGCGTGCCCGGCGGCAGCGGCAGCTTGACGGCGATGGCCCCGAGCGTGCCGGGGGCAACCTCGTGCCCGCCCTCGTCGAGGATGCGCACGTCATAGCCCGGCATCGCCACGGTGGGCGAGCCGACCTTGACCGGCAGCGCCTCGAGCCCCGCCGGGTTCCCGGCGATGGTCCAGCCGGTCTCGGTCTGCCACCAGTGATCGTAGACCGGCACGCCCAGCTTCTCGGCCGCCCAGTTGATCGTGTCCGGATCGGCCCGTTCCCCCGCGAGATAGAGCGCGCGCAGGCAGGAAATGTCGTATTTCGCCAGTTCCTTCGCCCCCGGGTCCTCGCGCTTGATCGCGCGGAAGGCCGTGGGCGCGGTGAAGAAGCTCTTGACCTTGTGCTCGGAGATCACCCGCCAGAAGGTGCCCGCATCGGGCGTGCCGACGGGCTTGCCCTCGAAGACGATGGTGGTGTTGCCGTGAATGAGCGGCCCGTAGCAGATATAGCTGTGGCCCACGACCCAACCCACGTCGGAGGCCGCCCAGAAGACATCGCCCGGATCGACATTGTAGATGTTCTTCATCGTCCAGTTGAGTGCGACAAGATGCCCGGCGGTGTCGCGCACCACGCCCTTGGGCGCGCCGGTGGTACCGGAGGTGTAGAGGATATAGGCCGGGTGATTGCCCTCGACCGGCACGCAGTCCGCCGGCTCCACCCCGTATTGAAAGGCGTGCCAGTCGAAATCGCGCCCCTCGACAAGCCTGGCCACCTCTTCTTCACGCTGAAAGATGACACAGAACGCGGGCTTGTGCGCGGCCTGTTCGATGGCCCCGTCGAGCAGCGGCTTGTAATGCACCACGCGCCCCGGCTCGATCCCGCAGGAGGCGGCGATGATCGCCTTGGGCGCGCAATCGTCGATGCGCACGGCCAGTTCATGCGCCGCAAAGCCGCCGAACACCACCGAATGCACCGCGCCGATCCGCGCGCAGGCCAGCATCGCCTCGAGCGCCTCGGGCACCATCGGCATGTAGATGATCACGCGGTCGCCCTTCTCCACACCGTGGGCGCGCAGCGCGCCCGCAAGCCGCGCCACGCGCGAGCGCAGCTGCGCATAGCTGATCCGGTGCTTCGTTCCGGTCACCGGGCTGTCATGGATGATCGCCGCCTGTGCCCCGCGCCCGGCCTCCACATGCCGGTCCACGGCGTTCCAGCAGGTGTTCACCAGCCCGTCGGCAAACCATTCGTAAAGCGGGGCCTTGTCGTCGAAGAGCGCCTTCGAGGGCTTGCGCACCCAGTCGATCTTGTCTGCCTCTTCCATCCAGAAGCCTTCGGGGTCGGTCAGCGACCGCGCGTAGATCTCCTTGTATCCCATGGTATCCTCCTCCGATCCGTTGCAGCCCTGTTACGAGTCCCCTGCCCTTGCGGCAAGCCCGATGCGCGGACACGTGGCAGAAGGCCGCGAAAAATTTGCAGATACCGTCTCGGTTGCCTGCAAATTTTTCCAGACTCAGCTCCGGTTTAACAAGCGGGAACAGAGACACGATGGCTTGCAAACCCGTCCCGGGAACCCTGATAATCCCTGATTCTATCCGTAATGGGCCACCGGCGTGCCGGCGATGGCGGCCATGTTCAGGAGGCCCCGCGCGGTGATCCCCGGCGTGACCACATGCGCGCGGTTGCCCATCCCCATCAGGATCGGCCCCACCTCCAGCCCGCCCGCCTTCATCTTGAGGATGTTGCGCACCCCCGAGGCAGCATCGGCATGGCCGAAGACGAGCACATTGGCCGCCCCCGCCAGCCGGTTGCCGGGCAGAAGCCGCTCGCGCAGCTCGGGGTCGAGCGCGGCATCCACGTTCATCTCTCCTTCATAGGCGAAATCGCGCGGTGCCGCGTCGAGCAGCGCGATCGCCTCTCGCAGCCGCCGCCCGGACCCCTCCGCCTGGTTGCCGAATTGCGACTGCGAGCACAGCGCCACCTTGGGCGCAAGGCCGAAGCGGCGGACATGGCGCGCGGCCCCGATGGCGATCTCGGCCAGGTTCTCGGGCGTGGGCAGCGTGTAGACATGGGTATCGGCGATGAAGAGCGGCCCGTCCTCCAGGATCATCAGGCTGAGCGCGCCGTGGGGATGGTGCGTCTTGTCCGCAAGAACCTGCGTGACATAGTTGAGATGCCAGCGGAACTCGCCGAACGTGCCGCAAATCAGGCTGTCGGCCTCGCCGCGATGGACCATGACCGCGCCGATGGCGGTGGTATTGGTGCGCATCACCGCCCGCGCGATGTCGGGCGTCACGCCGCGCCGCGCCATGATGGCGTGATAGGTCTCCCAGTAGTCGCGGTAGCGCGGGTCGTTCTCGGGGTTGACGATGGTGAGATCCCGCTCGGGGCGGATGGTCAGCCCCGCGCGCTCGCAGCGCCGCGCAATCACCTCGGGCCGGCCGATCAGGATGGGCGTCTCGGTCGTCTCCTCTAGGATCGCCTGCGCCGCGCGCAGCACGCGCTCGTCCTCGCCCTCGGCAAAGACGATGCGGCGCGCGGCCGAGCGCGCGGCCTCGAACACGGGCCGCATGAGCAGTGCCGACTTGAACTGGCTGGCATCGAGATCGGCCTTGTATTGCGCCAGATCGTCGATCGGCCGCGTGGCCACGCCCGTCTCCATCGCGGCGCGCGCCACGGCGCTCGAGACGACGCCCGAGAGGCGCGGATCGAAGGGCTTCGGGATCAGGTAATCGGGGCCGAAGGTCATCTCCTCGCCGCGATAGGCCGCCGCCGCCTCGGCGCTTGTCGTGGCGCGGGCCAGATCGGCGATGCCCTGGACGCAGGCCACCTGCATGGCATCGTTGATCTCGGTCGCGCCCACGTCGAGCGCCCCCCGGAAGATGAACGGAAAGCAGAGCACATTGTTGACCTGGTTGGGAAAATCCGACCGGCCCGTGGCGATGATCGCGTCCGGCACGGCGGCGCGCGCCAGATCCGGCATGATCTCGGGCGTGGGATTGGCAAGCGCGAAGACGATGGGCCGCGCCGCCATCCGCGCGACCATCTCGGGCCGCAGCACGTTCGGCCCCGACAGACCCAGGAAGAGATCCGCGCCGTCGATCACCGCCTCCAGCGTGCGCAGGTCGGTCTTCTGGGCAAAGGCCGCCTTCTCGGGGTTCATGTCCACCTCGCGGCCCGCATGGACCAGCCCGTGAATGTCGCACAGCCAGACGTTCTCGCGCTTCACGCCCAGCTTCAGCAGCATGTTGAGACAGGCGATTCCCGCCGCCCCGCCGCCGGTGGAGACCACCTTGATTTCATCGAATCGCTTGCCCGCGACATGCAGCGCATTGACCGCCGCCGCCCCCACCACGATGGCCGTGCCGTGCTGATCGTCGTGAAAGACGGGGATGTTCATGCGCTCGCGGCAGATCCGTTCGACGATGAAACAATCCGGGGCCTTGATGTCCTCGAGGTTGATCGCGCCGAATGTCGGTTCCAATGCGCAGACGATCCCGGCCAGCCGTTCGGGATCGGCCTCGTCCAGCTCGATGTCGAAACAGTCGATATTGGCGAATTTCTTGAACAGGACCGCCTTGCCCTCCATCACCGGCTTCGAGGCGAGCGCGCCGATATTGCCCAGCCCCAGCACCGCCGTGCCGTTCGAGACCACCGCCACCAGATTGCCGCGCGCCGTGTAGCGCCGCGCCGTCTGCGCATCGGCCTTGATCTCGAGACAGGCCTCGGCCACGCCGGGGCTGTAGGCGCGCGCCAGGTCGCGCCCGTTGGCGAGCGGCTTGGTCGCGCGGATCTCGAGCTTTCCGGGCCTGGGAAATTCGTGATAGTCGAGCGCCGCCTGGCGCGGGGTCTCTGCCTGGCTGTCGGTCATGGCCATCCTCCCTGCCGCAACTGGTTTAACGTTAAACCATCTTCGGGAGCGTCATAGCATCCCGCCGCCACGATACAAGCCGAAGCTTGCACCCCCGGGCGCGCGGCCGCAATCCCGGCGTTGCCACCCGCCGCGAATTCTGGAATGACGGAACGATCCGACAGTCCGAGACCGCCATGACCCAGCATCTGACCATCGTCGATCATCCGCTCGTGCAGCACAAGCTGACCCTGATGCGGCAGAAGGAGACCTCGACCGCCGTCTTCCGCCAGCTTCTGCGCGAGATCAGCCAGTTTCTTGCCTATGAGGTGACGCGCAGCCTGCCGATGACCACCCGGACCATCGAGACGCCGCTGATGGAGATGGAGGCCCCCGTGCTTGCCGGCCGCAAGCTGGCGCTCATCTCGATCCTGCGCGCGGGCAACGGGCTTCTGGACGGGATGCTCGAGCTTATCCCCTCGGCGCGGGTGGGGTTCATCGGGCTCTACCGCGACGAGGCGACTCTGCAACCTGTCAACTATTACTTCAAGGTGCCGGACCAGCTCGGCAAGCGCCTCTCGATCGTGGTCGATCCGATGCTGGCCACGGGCAATTCCTCGGCCGCCGCGATCGACATGCTCAAGCAGGCGGGCGCGCGCGACCTGCGCTTTCTCTGCCTTCTGGCCGCGCCCGAAGGTGTTGCACGGATGCGCGAGGCGCATCCCGACGTGCCGGTCGTCACCGCCGCGCTCGACGAGCGGCTCAACGACAAGGGCTATATCCTGCCGGGACTAGGGGATGCGGGCGACCGCATGTTCGGCACAAAATAAGCCATTCACTGTTTACTCGTTGCGGAAAATCGGGCACTCTCGGCGTGGCTTGTTCGGGGGGACGCCATGACGATTTCAAGACTTGCGATTCTGTCCGTGATCGTGGCCCTGTCCGGCGGCGCGACCGCCTCGGCGCAATCGCTGCGCAGCGTGGCGGCCCCGGCCGAATTTCCGCCGGCCAGTTACACCGCGACGCAATACGTGGACAGCCAGGGCTGCGTCTTCGTGCGCGCGGGTGTCGGCGGCAACGTGACCTGGGTGCCGCGCATGACCCGCTCGCGCCAGCCGCTTTGCGGCTTCACCCCGTCGCTTGCCCGCGCAACCCCGGCACCGGAACCGGCCCCGCAGAGCCGTACCGCCGCCGCCCCGGCCCAACCGCCCGCCACCGCGCGCCCGCGCACCGCCCTGGCCCCGGCCCCCAAACCCGCGCCGCGCACTGTCGCGTCCGCCAAACCCGCGCCGCGCATCGCCGCTGCCCCGGTTCCGCGCCCGGCGGCGGCCGCGCCCGCGCCCCGCCCTGCCGCCACGGCCCCGCGCGCCATTGCCGCCGCCCCTGCCCCGGCCCCGCGCAGCGCGCGCGTCATCACCCCGCCCGACCCGAACAAGACCGCCTGTGCCGGGCTGACCGGGGTCTCGGCCGCCTACATGGTGCAGCATGGCGGCTCGCCCGTGCGCTGCGGCCCGCAGACCACGCCCTATGTCACCTATGCGTCCGGCAGTGCCGCGACCGGCCGCACCACCCCGCCGCCGGGCAGCCGCGCCACCCCGGAGAGCGTGCCACCGCGCACCTATGTCGCCCCGGCGCGGGTCTATCGCAGCCAGCAGAGCAGCCGCGCGGGCATCTCTGTGCCGGAAGGGATGAAGCCCGTCTGGGATGATGACCGGCTCAACCCCCGCCGCGCGCATCAGACCTTCGAGGGCAAGGCACAGATGGAGGTGATGTGGACCAATACCGTCCCGCGCCGCCTCATCGACCGGCGGACCGGGGCGGATGTGTTCCACAACTATCCCGGCCTGCAGCCGCCCTTCACCAGCTTCGAGGCGCAGCGCGCCGCGGGGGTCCGGGTGGCCACGCGCGGAGTCTATGTGCCTGACCCGAAGGCCGCGCGCAGACCGACCGCGACGAAGACAGAGGTTGTGCAGGCGGCCCGTCGCGCGCCCGCGCCGACGGCCACCGTCTCGACCCGCTCCGCGCCCGCGCCCGCCCGGCCCCGCTATGCCCAGGCCGGCATCTTCGCAGATCCGGCGCAGGCGCGCGCCGCCGCCGGTCGTATCGCCAGGGCAGGGCTACCCGCGCGGCAGGGCAGGCTCAGCCGCGACGGGCGTGATCTGACCCTGGTTCTTGCCGGCCCCTTCGCCTCGCAGGCCGAGGCCGAGCGCGGCGTGGCGCGGCTGCGCGGCCTTGGCTTCGGCAACGTGCGCCTGCGCTAGCGCGCGGCCCCCCCGCGGCCCCGTTCCCTGCGCCCGATCAGCGCGGCCATGTCGAGCATCCGGGCCGCGAACCCCCATTCGTTGTCATACCAGCCGAAGACCCGCAGAAGCCCGCCAACGGATACGGATGTCTGCGGCCCGCTGACGATCAGGCTCTCGGGCCGCCCGCGCAGATCCGAGGAGACGAGCGGCGCTTCCGTCCAGCCGAGCCAGTCATGCTGCGCCGCGGCCGCGCGCAGGAGGGCGTTGACCGCCGCCGCGCTCACCGCCTCGCGGGTCTGCACCGTCAGGTCGATGCACGAGACCGAGGCCACGGGCACGCGGATGGCGCGCGCCTCGATCCGGCCCGCGAGCGCGGGCAGCACGCGGCCCGTCAGGCGCTGCGCGCTGGTCGTCGTCGGCACCATCGACAGCGCGGCGGCGCGGCTGCGCTCGGGCGCGCCGCGCGGCTTGTCCACCGTCGGCTGGCTGCCGGTGTAGCAATGCACCGTGGTCATCTGCCCGCTGACGATGCCGAAAGCCTCGTCAAGCAACCGCGCCAGCGGCGCGAGCGCATTGGTGGTGCAGGAGGCGTTCGAGATGATGCGGTGATCCGCGATCTCGGCCTCGTTCGCCCCCAGGACCACGGTGACATCGGCCTCTTCCGACGGCCCCGAGACGAGCACCGCCGCCGCCCCTGCTGCCAACCCCCGCTCGGCCACCGCGCGCGCACCGGCCATGCCGGTGCATTCCAGCACGACATCGACGCCCGAGAGGTCAAGCGTGCTGAGATCCGGCGCGGCATGGAACGGAATCTCGCGCCCGTCCACGACAAGCGCGCCGGGCCGGGTTTCCACCGTGCCGGGCCAGGGTCCGAAAACGCTGTCATAGTGAAAGAGATAGGCGCAGGTCTCGAGCGGTTCGATCTCGTTGATACAGGCAAGCTCGAAACCCGCCCGATCGCGCAGCAGGATGCGCAGCGCGGTGCGCCCGATGCGGCCGAAGCCGTTGATGGCGATGCGGACGGGTGGTTCGGTCATGGCGCGCTCCCTCGGGCAAGGTCAACAAGGCTGACATTGTGCCAGCGCCGCGCGCTTGGCCAGAGGTGAAACAAGATTTGATCAAATTCCGGGCTCAGAAGGCATAGCCGAAGCGCGCGATATCCTCGGCGGCAATGGCGGCAAGGGTCTCGGCGTCCCGGTCGGTGTAACAGGCGCGATAATCGCCCCGCGCCGAGGCGTTGAGACGCGGCAGCGAGAGCCGGAAGCCGAGATGCTCCCAGAGCGGGGCCGCGTCCTCCTCGAACCGTTCCAGCCGGATATGGAGACGGCAGCGTTCCACCCCGTCCGCCGTGCTCATGTAATGGCGGGCTGGCGCGGCGGCCCAGGCGGCGCGCGTCTCGGGGGCGGCGAGGAAGGCCGCGAAATCGACCGAACGCGCCAGCCGCACCGCCGGGTGATCAAATCGCTGCGCGCGCGCCCAGGTGTAATAGCTCACCATCCTGTCCCAGGGGTTGCGCACGAGGGTGAAGGTGAACATCCCCGCGATCTCCTCCGTCGTCACGATGCCCTCGATATCGGCCAGGGTGCTGTGTTTCCACAGCCGCCCGCGCGCCTGCCCGCGCAAGCCCGCGAGCCGCCCGCGCCTGCGCCGCGCCTTGGGCGTGTCCCCGATCAGCAGATCGCCCACCGTCGCGCGCCCCTCGAGTGCGGCGGCCATCGAACTGCCCCCGGTCTTCGGGATGTGGACAAAGATGTAACCCCGGTCGCGCGAAACGATCATGCCCTCATCCTTGCGCCTTGCCTGCGCCGCAAAAGCCCCCATATTGCCGCCGTCAGCAAGGGGACGGGCCATGACGGGATATCTGAGAACGGCGATTCTCATGGCGGCGATGACCGCGCTTTTCCTCGGGATCGGCGCGCTGCTCGGCGGCACCGGCGGCGCGATGATCGCGCTCGTCGTGGCGCTGGCGATGAACGCCTTCACCTGGTGGAACTCCGACAGGCTGGTGCTCAGGATGCACAACGCCCGCCCCGCCGACGGGCCGGAGGGCCGCGTGCTCACGCAGATGGTGCACGAGATGGCCGATGCCGCGGGGATGCCGCGCCCGGCGGTCTATCTGCTCGACAGCGATCAACCCAATGCCTTCGCCACCGGGCGCAACCCCGCCAATGCCGCCGTCGCCGCCACGACGGGCCTTCTGCGCAGCCTCACGCGCGAGGAGATCGCGGCCGTGATGGCCCATGAGCTCGCGCATATCCGCAACCACGACACCACCATCATGACCATCACGGCGACCTTCGCCGGGGCGATTTCCATGCTGGCGAATTTCGCGCTCTTCTTCGGCGGCAACCGCAACAACGGTCTGGGCTTCATCGGCACGCTGGCGCTCATGATCCTGGCCCCGCTGGCGGCGGCGCTGGTGCAGATGGCGATCAGCCGAAGCCGCGAATACGAGGCCGACCGCGTGGGGGCCGGGATCTGCGGCAACCCGCTCTGGCTTGCCTCGGCGCTCCGGAAGATCTCCGGGCTGGCCGCGCGCATCGACAATGACGCCGCCGAGCGCAACCCGGCGACCGCGCATATGTTCATCGTGAACCCGCTTCATGCGCACGCCCATGACCGGCTGTTTTCCACCCATCCCGACCCGGAAAACCGCATCCGCGCCTTGCGCGAGATGGCCGGGCAGGACGCGCCGCGCGGCCCCTGGGCCTGAGCGCCGTCCTTCCTCGTCTTGACAGCCCGCGCGCCCCGCGTCATCAGGGGCCAAATGAACCCGCAACCGGGCGTTCCGTGGGCGCCAGACCGACGAGGAGACGAACCATGTCGCAGATTTCCCTGACATTTCCCGATGGCAATGTGCGCGCCTACCCGGCGGGCACCACCCCCGCCGAGGTGGCCGAGAGCATCGCGCCCTCGCTGGCCAAGCGCGCGATTTCCGCCCATGTGGACGGGCAGCACTGGGATCTGCAATGGCCGATCACCGCAGACGCCAAGATCAGCATCAACACGATGAAGGACGAGGCCCCCGCGCTCGAACTCATCCGACATGACCTTGCCCATATCATGGCCCGCGCGGTGCAGGAGATCTGGCCCGATGTGAAGGTCACGATCGGCCCGGTGATCGCCAATGGCTGGTATTATGATTTCGACCGCGCCGAGCCCTTCACGCCCGAGGATCTGGGCCGGATCGAGGCCCGGATGAAGGAGATCGTCGCCGCCCGCGATCCGGTGCGCACCGAGGTCTGGGACCGCCCCCGCGCCATCGCCCATTACGAGGCGACGAACGAGCCCTACAAGGTCGAGCTGATCGAGGCCATTCCCGAGGGCGAGCCGCTACGCATGTACTGGCACGGGCACTGGCAGGATCTTTGCCGCGGCCCGCATCTGCAACATACCGGCCAGGTGCCTGCCGACGCCTTCAAGCTGATGAACGTCGCCGGGGCCTATTGGCGCGGCGATTCCTCGCGCCCGATGCTGCAACGCATCTATGGCGTGGCCTTCCAGACCCGCGACAAGCTGAAGGACTACCTCAATTTCCTGGAGGAGGCCGAACGCCGCGACCATCGCAAGCTGGGCCGCGAGATGGACCTTTTCCACATGCAGGAAGAGGCCCCCGGCCAGGTCTTCTGGCACCCCAACGGCTGGACCATCTACACCACGCTTCAGGATTACATGCGCCGCCAGCAGACCCGCGGCGGCTATGTCGAGGTGAACACGCCGCAGGTGGTGGACCGCAAGCTGTGGGAGGCGTCGGGCCACTGGGAAAAATACCAGGAGCACATGTTCATCGTCGAGGTGGACGAGGAGCACGCCCGCGAGAAATCGGTCAACGCGCTCAAGCCGATGAACTGCCCCTGCCATGTGCAGATCTTCAACCAGGGGCTCAAGAGCTACCGCGACCTGCCCCTGCGCATGGCCGAATTCGGCTCGTGCAACCGCTACGAGCCCTCGGGCGCGCTGCACGGCATCATGCGGGTGCGCGGCTTCGTGCAGGATGACGCGCATATCTTCTGCACCGAGGAGCAGATCGAGGCCGAGACCGCGCGCTTCATCGAGTTTCTCTCGACCGTCTACCGCGATCTCGGCTTCCCCGAGTTCGAGGTGCTCTTCTCCACCCGCCCCGAGACCCGCGCGGGCAGCGACGAGGTGTGGGACCGCGCCGAGGCGGCGCTTCTGTCGGCCACCCGCGCCGCCGGAATCGAGCCGCAGGTGAACCCCGGCGAGGGCGCGTTCTACGGGCCGAAGCTCGAATTCACCCTGACCGACGCGATCGGGCGCAAATGGCAATGCGGCACGCATCAGGTGGATTTCGTCCTGCCCGAACGGCTCGATGCCACCTATATCGGCCCGGACGGGGCAAAGCACCGCCCCGTGATGCTTCACCGCGCCTGCCTTGGCAGTTTCGAGCGGTTCATCGGCATCCTGATCGAGGAACATGCCGGGCGGCTGCCCTTCTGGCTCGCGCCCCGGCAGGTGGTGGTGGCCTCGATCGTCTCGGATGCGGACGGCTATGTGCAGGAGGTGGTGGAGACGTTGCGCGCCCATGGTGTGCGCGCCGAGGCCGACATCCGCAACGAGAAGATCAATTACAAGGTGCGCGAACACTCGGTCGCCCGGGTGCCGGTGATCCTCGCCTGCGGCCAGCGAGAGATCGAGGAGCGCACGGTCTCGCTGCGCCGTCTTGGCGTGAAGGAGACGCGCAGCGTTGCGCTCGACGAACTCGCACCGGAGCTTGCCCGCGAGGCGACACCGCCCGATCTGCTCTGAGCGACGCAATCCGCACCCGTTCCCGTTGCCTTTCGGCCCGGCACTTGCCACATTGCAGATGATCCCCGCTGCCGCAGGTCCCCGGATGCGCCTTGCCCTCGTCGCCCTTGTCGTGCTCGCCTCCTCTGCCTGGGCCGAGCCGCGCGGCACGTTCCGGCACGCGCATAACGTGGGCTTCGGCGCGCAATCGAGCCTCGATCCGGCCTCCAAGGGCCGCGTCCTCCAGATCCTCGAGAAGATCCAGAGCCGCCTCGTGCGACCGGGCCGTGACGGCACGCCCGCGCCGGATCTTGCTACCGCGTGGTTTCCCAATGAGGATGGCACGGTCTGGACCTTTCATATCCGCGAAGGGGTGCGGTTTCACGACGGCAGCGCGCTCGACGCCGCCGACGTGGTCTATTCCATCGCCCGCGTGATCGACCCCGATTACGGCAGCCCCGCCCGTGCCGCCGTCAAGATGATCGAGACGGTCGAGGCCACCGGGCCCCACACCGTGCGCATGACGCTTTCCTCCACCTTTGCCGATTTCCCGCTGCAGCTGATGGACCCGCGGCTGCGGATCATTCCCGAGGGATCGGGCGACACGGTGGACCGGACGGGCATCGGCACAGGACCGTTCCGGGTGGAGAAATTCGATCCCGACGGGATCACCGTGCTTGTCGCCAACATGGATTACTGGGAAGGGCCGCCGCGGCTCGCGCGGATCGAGGTCATCGGGGTGCCGGACGCGCAGGCGCGGCTTCAGGCTTTTCTCTCGGGCCAGCTCGACATGGAACGCGGCATCGCCCCGGTGCTGCGGCGCGCGCTCGACAAGTCGCTGCGCTACCAGTTGCTCGAGATCCCCACCGGCAACTGGATGGGGCTGAGCTTTCGCAACGACGTTGCCCCCTTTGACGATGTGCGCGTGCGCCGGGCGCTGCGCCTGGTCGTGGATCGCGCGGAAATGCTGCAACTGGCACTCGATGGCGGGGGGGTGATCTCCTGCGATACGCCGGTGGCCCCCAATGACCAGTATCGCGCCGAGATGGACTGCCCGCCCGATCCCGAGCGCGCCCGCGCGCTGCTGTCAGAGGCGGGATACCCGGACGGGCTCGACATCAATGTTTACGTCTCCGCGCTCGATCCGAGCTGGCCGGTGATCGGCGTGGCCTTCCAGGAACAGGCGGCCCGGGCGGGGATCCGCGTGTCGCTGGTCAATGCCGCGGCCGATGGCTACTGGTCGAATGTCTGGATGAAGAAGCCCGCCTTCGCCACCGCCTGGGGAGAGCGGCCCGCCGACCAGGTGCTCAACGAGGCCTTCCATTCGGACTCGAAATGGAACGAGAGCCATTACAGCAACCCCGAGTTCGACCGGCTGCTGGAGGCGGCGCGCGCCGAGCTCGATTTCGACAGGCGGCGGCAGCTTTACCTCAAGGCACAGGACTACCTGGCGATGACCTCGGGCACGCTCATCCCGTTCCATGTGACCCAGCTTGTCGTTCTGTCCAACCGGGTAACGCATTTCGACCCGGTGCAGAACGACGCGCTGCGCTGGCACCTTGTGGCGGTCGCGGACTGAGGGACGAACCATGCCGGTTGCGGCAGAGCGCAGAGAGAAGGTGGACGCCTTCGTGCGGCGGCATTTCCTGTGGCCCGGAAGCCTGCGGCTGCATCGCGCGGCGCTTGGGGGCGACATCCTGCGCGCGCCCGTGAACGTGCTGCTCTCGCCGGTGCTCTTGCTGGCGCGGCTTTCTGGCTGGCTCTGCCGCAAGGCGGGTCTGGGACGGGCGGGCGACTGGCTCGGTCGGCGCCGGATCCTTTTGCGCACGGCGGTCGTGGCGCGGCTCGAAGCCGCGATCCGGGCCGAGCTTCTGGACGGCGCGGCGCGGACCGCGCAGGGCAACGCGGCGATTGCCGATTACACCGGCAGCCGCTCGGCGGTGGCCGAACTCACGATCGCGCTTGTGGCGCTCGCCGTGGGCGCGCTCGCCTTCCGGGCGCTGACGCCGGGCATGGTCTCGATGGCCCCCGGCGTCGCGGAGACGGTGGCGCGCGCGACGGCGGTCGCGGCCTTCCCGCTGGGCGAGACGCTGGGCGGGCTCTGGTATGGCATCTTTCCCGCCGGGCCTTCGCCGCTCTTGACCGGGCTCACGATCCTGGGGCTGGTGGTGCTGGGTTCTGTGGCGGGGGCCTTCGCGGGCATTCTCGCCGATCCGGTGCAGGCCTGGCTCGGCGTGCATCGGCGCCGCCTCCTGCGCCTGCTCGACGCGGTCGAGGCGGGGGCGGACGGGCAGCGGCCCGTCGTCGCACACGAGCATGTGCTGGCCCGGCTGGTCGATCTGTCGGACGCGCTGCTTTCGGCGCTGCGGCTCTTTCGCGGCTGAGCGCAATGCGCAGGCTCAGGGCGCAGCGGCGGGGGGCAGTCCGGCCCGCACCGCGCGCTCGCAGGCCAGGGCCAGCGCCTTGCGATCGGGGAAATCGGCCACGCCGAGCGGCGCGTGACAGATCACCCGCACCCGCCCCTGCCGCGGCGCGCCGAGCACCTGAAGGAGATGCGCGCCGAACTCCATGTCCCCCCACCAGCCGTAGAATCGCGGATCGGTCCCCGGCGGTGCCTCGTAGACCAGCGTGACCGGCTGCACCCGGGTCTGCGGCCCGAGCCCGCGCAGCGCCTCGAAGAGGGTGGAGCGGAACGGCAGCACGCGCAGCCCGTCGGTGCTGCTGCCTTCGGGAAAGAAGAGAAGCCGATGCCCGGCGGCAAGCCGCGCGGCCAGAAGCGCGGTCTGCGCGCGCGCCTCTCGCGGGTCGCGGCGGATGAAGATCGTGCCCACCAGCCGCGCCAGAAAGCCGATGCCGGGCCAGCCCGCCACCTCCGCCTTGGAGACGAAATAGACGCGCTTGCGCGCGTTGAGAACGAAGATGTCGAGCCAGGAGACGTGATTGGCCACCACCGCGCCCGGTCCGGTCATGGGCCGCCCCTCGAGCGTGAGATCAAGGCCCAGGATGGCCACCACGCGCCCCATCACCCAGACGGTGACGGGTTGTGTCCAGGGGCGCTGCATGCCGTGCAGCGTGCGCTCGGGCAGGCGCAGGAGCAGCGTCAGGAGCAGCCCCGCGCCGATCACCGCAAGGATCCGCCCGCCCCGCCAGAGCAGGCGCCGCCAGTGCCCCGGCGCGCGTTCCACGACGGGCGGCGGCGCGTCGGAGCGCCAGGTCATGCTCACGGCGTGCCCTCGCCCGCATAGAGCGCCCGCTGCCGCGCGCTGAGCCGCGCGGTATCCATCACCAGGCAGACATCGGTGGTATTGAAGGCATGATCGACAAAGGCCCCCTCTCCCACGCAACCGCCGAGACGCAGATAGGCCTTGATGAGCGCGGGCACCGCGCGCATGGCCGCCAGACGGTCTATCTCTTCGGCCGGAACCAGATCCATGCGCTGGAAATGCGGCGCGCGCGCGCGGACCCGCAATTCGGGCGGGGCAAGGTGACGGTGATGCAGAAGCGAGAGCGGCTGCGCCAGCGCCAGCGGATCGGTGCCGTGAAAGCTCGCCACACCGAAGAGCACCTCCACGCCATGCGCCGCGACATAGCGCGCAAGCCCCTGCCAGAGGTGATAGAGCCCGGCCCCGCCGCGATAGCCGCGCGCGACGCAGGACCGGCCCAGTTCCAGAAGCGGGCGCCCCGTGGCCTTGAGCGCGGCAAGGTCGTATTCGTCCTCGGAATAGAACTGCCCGGCGCGCGCCGCCGCCTCCTGCCGCAGGAGGCGATAGACCCCCACCACCGCGCCGCCGCGCGTCTCGTCCCGCAGGAGCAGGTGATCGAAGAACGGATCGAACCGGTCGCGTTCCAGCCGCGCCTTGTGATCCACCATCGCGCCGTCGCCGCCCAGTTCCTCGACGAAGACCTCGTAGCGCAGGCGCTGTGCCGCCATGACATCGGCCTCGCTGCGGGCCAGCTCTACTCGGAATCGGGGGGCTGCGTTCATCGGCCTCGGCTTTCTGCGGATGCCCGCATGTAGCGCAGGATGCAGGGCGCGTGCAACGCGGCGATGGCGCGCGCAACGGGCGCGTGTTAACCTTGCGTCATCCGCTACCCGTCAGAAGGATGGGGCACGAGCTCCACGCGGCTGCCGTCGATGACCATCTTGCCCGCTTCCCGAAAGTTCACCGTGATGCGCCCGGCCACGTTCGATTGCACCTGTCCAACGCCCCAGTCGGGGCGCGCCGGGTTGGTCACCAGCATGCCCGGTTCGAGCAGCGCATTCATCCCTGTCATCCCGTCGCCTTGCCCCCGGTCCTGCCATGCCGCATGATCCGTCCGATCTTGCCACGGCGCTAGGCTCGCGCATCTGCCACGATCTGGCAAGCCCGCTCGGCGCGCTCATGGCCGGGCTCGACCTGCTGGAGATGTCCGGCAGGCCCTCGCCCGAACTGGCGCTGATGCGCGAGAGCGTGGAGGGCGCGCGCGCGACGCTGGACCTTCTGCGCCTTGCCTTCGGACCGGCGGGCGCGGGCGAGGCGATCGGCGCGGAGGCGCTGCGCGCGCTCTGCGCCGCGCCGCTGGCCGCGCGCCCGCGGCTGACGCTCGACTGGACGCTTGCGGAGGCGCTGCCACGGCCCGAGGCGCGGCGGCTGGCGCTGGCGCTTCTCTGCGCGCTTCACGCCCTGCCGCGCGGCGGCACGCTGCGCGTGGCGCGCGAGGGGGCGGCGCTCTGCCTTGCCGCCCGCGGCGAGATCGCCGCCGATCCCG
>MDTD01066589.1_pt1 | contig 25446 bp, 14 predicted proteins | sample 811221 | NCBI WGS metagenome assembly MDTD01 (sample SAMN05326646, study PRJNA326480) | marine metagenome | isolation source: seawater | place: Pacific Ocean: South West | collected 2011 | reverse complement strand
GGCATCGGCCTGGGTGAAGCGGTCGAACAATGTGGGCAGCGCGGCTTCCGGGATGCCGATGCCGGTGTCGGTGACGTCGAACTGCAGTTGCAGGGGCACCGCCCGCGGGTCGGGGCAGGCGATGTCGAGGGCGATGCGGCCCCGCTCGGTGAACTTCACCGCATTGGCCAGCAGGTTGCCCAGCAGTTGCCGAAGGCGCAGTGCGTCGCCGTCGATCCAGTGCGGCACCTCCGGCGCCACCGTCACCTGCAGGGCCAGCTGCTTGTGGTCGGCGAGAGGCTGGAAGCGCTCGCGCAGGTCGTCCGCCACCGCCAGCAGGTCGAAGGGCTGCACCTCCAGGACCAGGGCACCCGCCTCCGCGCGGCCATAGTCCAGCACGTCGTTGACCATGGCGAGCAGGTCGCTGCTGGCGTTCCGGATCTGCTTCAGATGCGCCTGCGTCCGCGGCGGCAGGCCCTCCTCGTCCATCAGCTCGGCGAAGCCCAGGACCACGTTGATCGGCGTTCGCAGTTCGTGGCTCATATTGGCCAGGAAGCGGGACTTGGCCTCGTTCGCGGCCTCCGCCGCGTCGCGCGCCTCCTTCAGCTGGCGGCTGGTCCGGTCGATCACCCGGTGGAAGCCGCCGACAGCCAGGGCCAGGCCCACGGCCATCATCACCATCACGAAGGCGAGGTTGCCCTGCCAGGGCTGCGGCTGCGGTCCGGGCGGCAGGATGCCGGCATGCGGCAGCACGACGGCGTGCAGAAACACGATGCCGATCACGACGCCGCCCACCGCCAGGGCGGGGCGCAGGCCCAGCAGCAGGCCGGTCCCGACCGGCGCGGCCAGCAGGTACACGGAATAGACGGTCAGCAGCCCGCCGTTGAGGCTGTTGATCAGGACCACCGTGCCCATCTGCAGGGTCAGGGCGACCCAGACGCTGCGCCGGAAGGCGCCGGTCCGGTGGAAATAGACCGGTACGGCCAGGATCGCCAGGGAGCCCGCCAGGCCGACGGCGGTCGAGACCGGGAAGCGGTCGATGGTGGCCAGGCCGTTCAGGGCGCTCAGCGTGCCGCCCAGGCCGGTGATCAGGGCGAACAGGACCAGCAGCCGTTCCCGCGCGGCCCGCACGATGTCGCCGTCACGCACCGCGGGCCAGACGAACGCCAGCGCGCGACGGCGCAGGCGCTGCCAGCCGACCGGCCGCTCACTGGCGGCGCGCTTCCGGGCTTCCGCCCCCGGAGCTGTATCTCCGCCCATGTCCTGCTGGTTTCCGTAGCGGCCTGCGCCTGATCGCCGCTAAGCCTGCCGGCGACCGATCCAGCTGTCCACCTTCTCGAGCAGGTGCTTCAGGTCGACGGGCTTGCCCAGGAAGTCGTCCATGCCGGCTTCGTCGAAGGTGGCGCTGTCGCGGCCCAGAAGGTTGGCCGTCAGGGCGATGATCGTCACCTGCGCGAACGGCGCGCCGGAGGCGCGGATCGCACGGGCCGCATCCAGGCCGCCCATGACCGGCATCTGCCCGTCCATCAGGACCAGGTCGAAGGGCGCCCGCTGCAGTGCTTCCAGCGCGATGCGGCCGTTCTCCGCCACCTCCACCTGATGGCCGGCTCCCGCCAGGACGGTGCGGAACAGAATCTGGTTGGTCTCGCTGTCCTCCACCAGCAGCACCCGGCCGGGATGGCGGGCGCGCGGCAGGCTTTCGGCTGCGGCGGGCGCCGGCGCCTTCGCCGCCACGATCTCGGCGGCGGGACCGGAGGCAGCGCCCCCGGCGGCCGCCGCCTCGGCGGCCTGCAGCGGCAGTCGCACCTGGAAGCGGCTGCCCCGGCCCGGTTCGCTGCTGACCGTGACCTCCCCGCCCATGCGCTGCACCAGCGCCCGGACGATGGCGAGACCCAGGCCGGAGCCGCCATAGCGGCGCGTGGTGGAGCTGTCGGCCTGGGTGAAGCGGTCGAACAGGGTCGGCAGCGCCGCGGCCGGGATGCCGATCCCGGTGTCCGCGACCGCGATCAGCAGCTGTGCCGGCCGTTGCGGATCGTCGCAGTCCACCGACAGGCGGATCGTGCCGCGGTCGGTGAACTTGACCGCATTCTCCAGCAGGTTTCCCAGCACCTGCCGCAGCCTCAGGGGATCGCCGACGATCGTCCGGGGCACCTGCGGGGCGATCCCGGTTTCCAGGCGCAGCCCCTTCGCCTGGATGCGCTGCGCGAACCGCTGCTGCAGGTCCTCCACCAGGGCGGGCAGGTCCAGCGCCAGCCGCTCCAGTGCCAGGGCGCCGGTTTCCGCCCGGCTGAAGTCGAGCACATCGTTCACCAGCGCCAGCAGGTCGGCGCCGGAACGCCGGATCTGCCGCAGGTGCAGGCGGCCGTCGGCGGTCAGCGGCTGGTCGGTCAGCAGGTCCGCGAAGCCGAGGATGCCGTTCAATGGCGTCCGCAGCTCATGGCTCATGTTCGCCAGGAACTGCGACTTGGCCTCGTTCGCCGCTTCCGCCTGGTCGCGGGCCTGGCGCAGGCGGCGGTTGGTGCTGTCCATCACCGCATGGAAGGCGCCGGCAACCAGGGTGAGGGCGATGGTCAGCAGCGCCAGCACGAAGGCCAGGTCCCGGCTCCACAGGTCCGGGTCCAGCGCATGGGCCGGCAGGCCGAGATGGTCGCGCAGGCGGTCGAAGGCCAGGAAGATCGCGATCGTCGCCGCCCCGACACCAAGCGCCGGCCGCATGCCCAGCAGCAGGGCGGTGCCGATCGGCGCCGACAGCAGGTAGAGGGCCGGCGCGGCCAGCAGCCCGCCCGACAGGGCGGCGGCGGTCGCAATGGTCGCCAGGTAGACGGCAACCAGCATCCAGGCGCTGCGCGCGAACGCCCCCGTCAGGTGGAAGTGCAGCGGCACGGCAAGCATGGCCAGGGAGCCGATGACCGCGACGGCGGCGACCTCCGGGATCTCGCGCCAGCGGTCCAGCTGTCCCAGCGCGGTGATCAGGCCGCCGCCGCCGGCGAAAAGGGAGAAAAGCACGAGCAGCCGCTCGCGGGCGGCGCGCACCAGGTCGCCATCGCGGACCGGCGGCCAGACGAAGCGAATCAGGGCTGCGGCCGGCGCGGCCCCGGGCCGGCGGTCGCTCCCAGCGCCCTCCTGCGGCGCAGGCTTCCGGCCGGCGTTCAGCTCTGCCCCCTGTCGATCCAGTCCTCGACCTTGTCGAGCAGCCTGTTCAGGTCGACCGGCTTGGCGAGATAATCGTTCATCCCCGCCTCGCGGAACTCGGCTTCATCGCGATCCAGGGCATTGGCGGTGAGGGCGATGATCGGCACGTCGGCGAAGGCCTCCCCCGAACCGCGGATGGCGCGCGCGGTCTCCATGCCGCCCATCACGGGCATCTGCCCGTCCATCAGCACCAGGTCGAAGCGCTGGTCGCGCAGGCAGTCCAGCGCGGCCTGCCCGTTGGCGGCGATCCGGACCCTGTGGCCGGCGCCGGTCAGGACGGTGCGGAACAGGTTCTGGTTGGTGATGCTGTCCTCCACCAGAAGGACCTCCCCCGGCTGCCTCGCCCGCCGCCGGGCCGCGGCGACCGGCACCGGCTCTGCCGGTGCGGCCGCCGGGTGCAGGCCGGACGCCGGCGGCAGGCTGGCGGTGAACCAGAAGCGGCTGCCGGCGCCGGCCTCGCTGCTGACACCGACCGCGCCGTCCATCAGCTCGACCAGGGCCTTGACGATGGCGAGACCCAGGCCGGAGCCGCCATAGCGTCGGGTGGTGGAGCTGTCGGCCTGGGTGAAACGGTCGAACAGGCGCGGCAGCGCCGCCTCCGCTATCCCGGTGCCGGTGTCGGTGACCTCGAAGCGGATCCGGGGCGCGCTGCCGTCCGCGCCCGCCGGCGGGGCGCCGCCCGCAGCCGTGGCGACCCTGACCGCAAGGGTGACGGCGCCGCGGTCGGTGAACTTCAGTGCATTGTCCAGGAGATTGCCGATCACCTGCCGCAGCCGCAGCGGATCGCCGCGCACCAGCCGCGGCACCTGCGGGTCGATCACGGTGGCGAAATCCAGTCGCTTGGCCGCCATGCGCGGCCGGAAGCGGTCGCGCAGGTCGTCGACCAGGCCGTACAGGTCGAAGGAAGCCTGCTCCAGCCGCAGCGCGCCGGTTTCCGCCCGGGTGAAGTCCAGCACGTCGTTCACCAGCGAGAGGAGGTCGTGCCCCGCCGCCCGGATGTGCCGCAGATGGTCGCGGGATTCGGCATCCAGCGGGCGCCCGGCAAGCAGGTCGGCGAAGCCGAGGATGCCGTTCAGGGGGGTGCGCAGTTCGTGGCTCATATTGGCCAGGAAGCGGGATTTCGCTTCGTTGGCGGCCTCCGCCTGGTCGCGCGCCCGCTTCAGGTCCAGGTTCGTCGCCTCGATCACCCGGTGGAAGGTGCCGATGATGACCGTCAGGCCCGCCGTGAGCAGGATCAGCACGAAGCCCATGGAATAGTTCATGTGGGCGGGGTCCATGCCGTGCACCGGCACGCCGACACGATCCTGCAGCGCGTAGAACAGGGCAAAGACCAGGATCAGCAGCCCGCCGACCCCCATCGCGGCGTGGAGGCCCAGAAGCAGGCCGCCGACGATCGGCGCGGCCAGCAGGTAGATCGAGCCCGCGGCCAGCAGGCCGCCGGTCATCGCCATCGCCATGACGATCGGCAGGATGTACAGCACGACCAGCGCCCAGGCGCTGCGGCGATAGGCCCGGGTGAGATGGAAATGCAGCGGCACCGCGAACAGCAGCAGGGCGCCGGCCAGGCTGCTGCTGATCGTCGCCGGCAGCTGGCTGAAGCTGCCCATGGAGGCCAGGGTGGTGATCAGCCCGCCGGTGCCGGCGGTCAGCGAGAACAGCACCAGCAGCCGTTCGCGTGCCGCCTGCACGAGGTCGCCGTCGCGCGCCGCGGGCCAGGCAAAGGCACGCAGTCCCGCGATGCAGCGGTTCGGCAGGCGACGGCTTTGCGTCACGACAGGCTCCGGGGTGTCGGTTTCCGGCCGCAGTCTAGCAGAGGCGGGGGCGGCGGACAGGCGTGCCGGATCCGGCCGGTTCCGCGACATCAGCTCCGCTGACGGCCGACCCAGCTCGCCACCTTGCCGAGCAGCTCGCGGAGATCCACCGGCTTGGTCAGATAGTCGTCCATCCCCGCGTCAAGGTAGGTGTTCCGGTCGTCCACCAGGGCGTCGGCGGTCAGGGCGATGATCGGCACCCGGGACCAGGCCGCCCCCGCGGCACGGATCCGCTGGGCGGTTTCCAGGCCGTTGAGGACCGGCATGTGGCCGTCCATCAGCACCAGGTCGAACCGGTGCTGCCGCAGGGCGTCGAGCACCGCCTGGCCGTCGGCCACGATCTCCACCTCGTAGCCGGCGGTCGCGAGGAGGGTCTCGAACAGCCGCTGGTTCGCGGCATTGTCCTCTGCGACGAGGACCCGCCACGGCATGGCGGCGGCGGGGCTGGCGTCCGGATCGGCGGCGGGACGCTGCCGCGCCGCCGGCAGCTCGTCGGGTTCCGCATGCCGCAGCACCACCGTCGCGCGGAAGGTGCTGCCGGCGCCGGGGGTGCTGATCACCGTGACCTGCCCGTCCATCAGCAGGACCAGGCTGCGGACGATGGCAAGGCCCAGGCCTGACCCGCCGTAGCGGCGGGTCGTCGAGCTGTCGGCCTGGGTGAAGCGGTCGAACAGCGTGGGCAGGGCCTCCGGCGGGATGCCGGTCCCGGTATCGGCGACCGCAAAGCGCAGTTCGACCTGCCCTTCCCGCCGGTCGACCAGTTCCGCGGTCAGGGTCACCGCGCCGCGGTCGGTGAACTTCACCGCGTTTTCCAGCAGATTGCCCAGCACCTGCCGCAGCCGCAGCGGGTCGCCGCGCACCGCGCGCGGCAGGTCGGCGGCGAATTCCGCCCGCACGGCAAGGCCCTTGGCCGCGGCGCGGGGCAGGGCACGCTGGCGCAGCTGCTCCAGCAGCCCGTGCAGGTCGAAGGCCACGCTCTCCAGCCGGACGGCACCGGTCTCGACCCGGTTGAAGTCCAGCACGTCGTTGACCAGGGCCAGCAGGTCGCTGCCGGCGCCCCGCATGTGCTGCAGATATTCGCGCGCCTCGGGATCCAGCGGCCGGTCCGCCAGCAGGTCGGCGAAGCCGAGCAGGCCGTTCAGCGGGGTCCGCAATTCGTGGCTCATATTCGCCAGGAAGCGGGACTTCGCCTCGTTGGCCGCCTCCGCCGCGTCGCGTGCCTCGTTCAGGCGGCGATTGGTCCGCTCCACCACCCGGTGGAAGCTGCCCAGGATCACCGAGACGCCTGCCGTCAGGACGACGAGTACGGTGATCGCGTCGTCGTTCATGCGCGCCGGATCCATCCCATGGACCGGCGGGCCGAGCAGGTCCCGGCCGAAATAGAAGGCCAGGTAGAGCAGGATCAGCGCCCCGCCGATCGCCAGGGCCGGGCGCAGTCCCAGAAGCAGGCCGCCCAGCACCGGCACGAAGAACAGCCACATGATGCCGCCCGCCAGCAGGCCGCCGGTCAGCGACAGGGCGATCGCCGCCGGGATCGCATAGCAGCCGAGCAGCAGCCAGGCACAGAGCCGGTAGTTGCGGGTCAGGTGGAAACAGGCGGGCACCGCCAACAGCAGCAGCAGCCCGACAAGGCCGCTGGAATAGACGACTGTGCCGGCGAAGCCCTGCTGGAAGGACACGATGCTGGTGGCGATCCCGCACAGGCCGGCCGTGACGGAGAAGACCAGGAGCAGACGCTCTTGCGCGGTCCGCACCAGATCGGTGCCGCGGTCTTCCGGCCAGACCCAGCGGCGGAAAACCTGCCAGGGGGTTGCGCGGCGCCGGCCGTTGCCTTCGGGGGCATCCCGCCGGGCCGTGGCGGCGCGCACGTCGGTCGGCGACACGTCGGTTACTCCCGGATACGGCGTTCGGATGCCTTTACTACGGTCCGCCGGCCGGGGACACAACCGAAGCGGCGGGCGGCCGTTCAGGCCTCCGGCCGGGCGGCGCTGCTGCCCAGCAGTGCCTCGAGCGCGCCCCACAGGGTCGTCTGGTCATAGGGCTTCGCCACCCGTGGCCGATCGCGATGCGCAACCGGGAAGTCGTCGGTCTCGCCATAGCCGGTGGCAAAGAAGAAGGGGACCCCGAGGGCGCCCAGCCGGTCGGCCACGGCAAAGCTGGACTCGGTGCCCAGATTGGCGTCCAGCACGGCGACGTCGGGACGGTTGGCGCCGATCAGGCGCAGCCCCTCCGAAACGGAGCCTGCCATGTCCACGTGGCGGATCCCGAGGCTCTGGAAGAAGCTCTCGATATCCATGGCCACCATCATGTTGTCCTCGACGATCAGGACCCGCTGCCACAGGCCGTCGGCGATCATCCGGCGCATCCGGGCGACGGAGGGACTCTCGTCGCGGCGCGCCAGCCGTTCCGCCGCGCCGGTCTCGTCGTCGGACGAACCCATCGCCACGTACTGCTCCGGCAATGTCAGGCTTGCGCGCAGGCCGTCGGGATGAAAGTCCAGCTTCGCCGCGCCGCTCAGCTGGTGCGGGATCGCCCGCTCCACGATCATCGAGCCGAAGCCGCGCCGCTCCGGCGGCTGCACCTTGGGGCCGTCGAATTCGCGCCATTCCACCACCAGCGGCCGCGAATCGCCGCCATGCCAGGCCACCTCGACCCGGCCGGACGTGTCGCAGAGCGCGCCGTATTTGGCGGAATTCGTGGTCAGCTCGTGCACCACCAGGGCCAGGGTCGAGAACGCTTCCGGCTGCAGCAGGACCGGCGGCCCGTCGACCTTCACCCGGTCCGCCTTCTGGCCCAGATAGGCCGCGGCTTCCGCCGTGATCAGGGAGCGCAGCGGCGCCGCCTTCCAGTTACGGTCGGTGATCAGGTCCTGCGCCCGGGCCAGCGCCTGGATGCGGTTGTCCAGGATGTCGACGAAGGCGTGCAGGTCGCCGGCGCGTTCGGCGCTCTGGCGCACCAGGCCCCGGATCAGGCTCAGCAGGTTGCGGACCCGGTGGTTGAGTTCCGCAATCACCACCTCCTGGCGCTCCTGCGCCGTCCGGCGGCCGCGTTCCACCCGGTCTGTCAGGCGCAGCATCACCTCCAGCAGGGTGATGCGCAGCCCTTCGGCCAGCGACCGTTCCGCCGGGGTCCAGGGCTGCGACTGGCCCTGCACCGTCTCCCGCCAGGCCTCGAAGCTCTTGCGCGGGGTCAGCCGGGGACCGTTCGGGCCGCTCGCCAGCGTCTTGTCCGGCTTGCCGCCCCAGGTGACGGTGTGGATCACCTCGCGCCGGAACAGCACCAGATAGTCGCGCGGGGTGCGGGAGATCGGGATCGCCAGCAGGCCCACCGCATCTTCCGCGAACGCGCGGGCCGGCGGATGCACGGCGGCGATGTCGCGCACGGCGTAGATCTGGCTGTTGGCCGCGCGGTTCAGGAAGCGCACAAGATCGGCGAACTGGTCGGGTTCCGGCGCCGCGCCCTGCAGGCTGCATTCGCCGTCGATCCAGATGCCGATGCCGTCGGCCGGGACGAGGCCCTCGATCTCCTGCGCGATCGAGGCCAGGGCATCGCTGTTGGTGAGGCCTTCGCCGCCCAGGGCGAGGTTGCGCATCAGCCGGTCATGGACCGCACGCGCGTCACGCTCGCGCTCCGCCTGCTCGTCCCGCAAGCGGGCCTCCAGCAGCAGGGAGAAGGTCTCCCCGAACAGCTCCAGCGCGGCGCGGCGGCGGAACGACAGGCAATGCGGCGCATAATGATGGCAGGCGATCAGCCCCCACAGCTCGCCCCCCTGGATGATCGACACCGAGAGCGATGCGCCGACCCCCATGTTGCGCAGATATTCCAGATGGATCGGCGAGACGCTGCGCAGCATGCTCATCGACAGGTCGAGGGGGGCGCCCTCCGGGTTGCGGGGCGGGACGACGGGCACCGGCTCGGAAGCGACGTCCGCGATGCTCCGCAACCAGTTGCGGCGATACAGGGCGCGTGCCTGCTTCGGGATGTCGGACGCCGGGTAGCGCAGACCGAGATAGCGTTCTTGGGCGCCGCGCAGGGCCTCCGACACCACCTCTCCCGAGCCGTCCTCGTCGAAGCGGTAGACCATCACCCGGTCGAAACCGGTGATGGACTGGACCAGCCGGGTCGCGTCCCGCAGGAAGGCGGGCACCGAACGGGAATTGCGCAGCCGCGACAGCACGGTCTGGACCCGCCAGAACTCCGTATCGTCCTCGGCCCTGTCGCGGGGCTCGCATTCCAGGATGACGCTGCGGCCGCTGATATGGACGGCGGCGTCGAAACTGCGGCCATCGCCGAGCAGGTCGATGCCGAAGATCCGCTCCACGCTGTCGGGCCCGCTCAGGCCCTGCAGCCGGTTGCGAATCGCGTGCAGCGCCTCGCCGTCGACCAGGTCGGTCAGCGGCAGGCCCAGGATGTCGGCCGCCGCTCGCCCCAGCCAGCGCTCCGCATTGGCGGAAGCATGCTGGATGATCCAGTCGGAAGAGGCCGCCAGCAGGAAGCCGAAATCCTGGATTCCGCCCAGGAGGTGGATCGGCTCCCGGTCGCAATTGCCCAGGTCGACCGGCCCTTGCCAGTTCTCTACCTCTTCCGATGTCAGGGAAGACAAGCTTGCTCGTCCTTACGGTCTGGTGTGCCGGCGTCGCCGGGCCCTCGACCCGGTGCGCGGGCGGGAGCTGCAGGTATGCGTCCCTGGCCGCGCCGGGTCGCGATCGGGCAGCAGGCCCGGAACGGGCGGCATCTGCTGCTGCAAACGCGATTGCTTCACCATAGGTCAGAAGGCGTAACCTGCCATTAACCTATGACAGCGGCCCCCTGGAGCAGGCTTGCAATGTCAACATAGCGGCCTGTGCGATAGAGCGGAAGGCATCATCCCGCTGCCGGCAAAGCCGGCGGGACGGCCAGGCAGCGGGCCGATTCAGGCCGACTGACGCCAGCTGCCGGGCGGACGGCCCGTCGCCTGCTTGAAGGCGCGGGAGAAATGGGCCTGCGACGCAAAGCCGCAGGCCGAGGCGATCTCCGCCAGGCTCAGGTCGGGGTCGCGCAGCATCTGGCGGGCGCGCTCCAGCCGTTGCGCCTGGACGAAGCGGTGCGGCGGGCAGCCGAAAGCCGCCTTGAAGGCCCGCGCGAAATGGAAGCGACTGAGGCAGGCCTGCGCCGCCATCTGCTCCAGGGTCAGGTCGCTGCCGAGATTGTCGAGGATGAAGTCGCGCACCCGGCGCTGCCGGTCCGGGTCCAGCGCGCCCTCCGCCCGGGCGACGGTCAGCGCCCCCGGGGACAGGTTGGAATGGTGCCGCAGGATATAGACCGCCAGCGCGGCAGACAGGCTCTCCGCCAGCAGGGCGCCGGCCGGTCCGGGCCGGCGCAGTTCCCCCAGCACCGCGCCCGCCAGCCCGGCGATGACCGGATCGTGGAAGCCGCCGTCATAGCGCAGCCGCAGGCGGTCGGGATCGATGTCGAACTCCTGCAGTGCCGCCGCGGAGAGCGGCGCGGCCGGCAGGTAGATGTGGATGCTCTCTTCCAGGTCGTTGTAGAGGCGGATCATGTCCTCCCGGATGCCGGCAGGACAGAGCCAGACCGTGCCCGGGACCGCGGCGGTGCGCTGCAGCCGGCCGTCGCCGCGACGCCGGACCTGCAGGCGGCCGCGGGTCAGCACGATGATCTCGGTCTCCCGCGGCTCGATGTCGGGCAGGTCGCCGGCGCGATGGCGCCAGGTTTCGGCGAACAGGCCGGTCCAGCCGCGGCCGGCGCTGCTGTCGAGCCGCGTGCTGTGGGGGTATTTCGCCTCGCCATGTCCGCAAAGCGGCACCGGTGCACCCTCCGGTCGGTCGCACCGCGCCAGGGTAGCACCGAAATGTCGCGCGCCGGAACGTCGTCCGGGCGGTGACCCGCCGGTCGCCGCTTTCAGCATGCCGGGGCAAAAGAACAGCAAGCCGGTGGCGTGACCCCTGCCCGTCGCCGCTCTAGCGTGACGGGATACGAACGACCGGCCGGCAGAGCCGGCGGCAGACAACGGATCGCGGGAGCTTCAGATGACCGACGGAACGACCGCCAAGGAAACGAACGGCAGCGAAAGCACCGTGCTCGCGGCCTGCCCGCACGATTGCCCGGACACCTGCTCGATGCTGGTGACGGTGCGCGACGGCCGCGCCGTCGCGGTGCGCGGCAATCCCGACCACCCGTTCACCCGCGGCGGCCTTTGCGTCAAGGTCAACAACTACCAGGACCGCACCTACAGTGCCGACCGGGTGCTGCACCCGCTGCGGCGGACCGGCCCGAAGGGCAGCGGCCGCTTCGAACGCATCGGCTGGGACGAGGCGCTGGCGACGATCCGCGACCGCTGGCAGGCGATCATCGCCGCGGACGGCCCCACGGCGATCCTGCCCTACAGCTATCTGGGGACGGAGGGGGTGCTGAACGGGCTGAATGTCGGCGACCCGTTCTTCAACCGGCTGGGGGCGACCGTCAGCGAGCGGACGTTCTGCGACTCCGGTTCCTCCACCGCCTATTTCATGACCATCGGCCCGACCGCCGGCGTCGATCCGGAGGCCTTCCGCTTTTCCCGGTACATCGTGCTCTGGGCCTGCAACACGATGAGCACCAACCTGCACCACTGGCCGTTCATCGCCGAGGCGCAGGCGCAGGGGGCGAAGGTGGTGGTGATCGATCCGGTCCGCACCCGCACCGCGAAGAAGGCGGACTGGCACATCCCGATCCGCCCCGGCACCGACGCCGCCCTGGCGCTGGCGATGATGCAGGTGATCATCGCAGAGGACCTGGTGGACCACGACTATGTCGCGGACCACACGCTCGGCTACGAGGCGTTGAAGGCGCGGGTCGCTGACTTCACGCCGGAGAAGGCGGCCGCGATCACCGGCGTGCCGGCGGCGGATATCCGCACCCTGGCGCGGGAGTTCGCCACCACCGACCCCGCAGTGCTGCGCATCGGCGTGGCGCTGGAACGCCATGCCGGCGGCGGCCAGGCCGTGCGGGCGGCCGCCTGCCTGCCGGCCCTGACCGGCGCCTGGCGGCATCCCGGCGGCGGCATCCTGCAGCTGCCGGTCTGGGCCTTTCCCCTGGACTGGGGGCGGCTGATGCGGCCGGACTTCCTGACCCCGGGGACCCGGGTGCTGAACCAGTGGCGCCTGGGCCCGGCATTGACCGGGGAAATGGCGCTGGACCCGCCGATCCGCGCCCTGTTCGTCTACAACGCCAATCCTGCGGTGGTCGCGCCCGAGCAGGAGAAGATCATCCGCGGCCTGCGCCGGGAGGATCTGTTCACGGTGGTCAGCGAGCAGTTCCTGACCGATACCGCGCTGCATGCCGACATCGTGCTGCCGGCCACCACGCAGCTGGAGCAGGAGGACATCATGTACTCCTGGGGGCATTTCTACCTGTCCTACAACAATCCGGCGGTGGCGCCGCTGGGGGAGGCGGTGCCGAATACCCAGCTGTTCCGCCGCCTGGCCGCGACGATGGGCTTCGACGACCCGTTCTTCCGCCGCGACGACCGGCAGATGATCGCGGAGGCCCTGGACTGGGCCAGCCCGGCGCTGGCCGGCATCACCCTGGAGGCCCTGCGCCGCGATGGCTATGCGCGGCTGAACCTGCCGCCGGCGGCGGATTATGCGCCGCACCGGGAAGGCAATTTCCCGACCCCGTCGGGCAAGTGCGAGTTCGCCGCCTCGATGGCGGCGAACGGCGACTTCGTGCTGCCGCTGTTCCGGCAGGGCTCGGAGGAGTTCCAGTCCGGCACCCCGGTCGACCCGCTGCCCCACTACATCCCGCCGAACGAATCGCCGTCGACCAATCCGGGCCTGGCGGCCAGCTACCCGCTGAACCTGATGTCACCGAAGAGCCATGCCTTCCTCAATTCCAGCTTCGCCAACCTGCCGCAGCAGCTGCACCATGCCGGCGAACAGAGCCTGATGCTGCATCCCGCCGACGCCCGCGAACGCAATATCGGCGACGGCATGCCGGTGGTGATCAGCAACGGCCGCGGCAGCTTCCAGGCGGTGGCGCGGCTGAGCGAGGATGTCCTGCCAGGGGTCGTCGTCGCGCCGATGGGCCACTGGCGTTCCCGCAGCCCGGGCGAGGCGACGGTGCAGGCGGTCAATTCCGGCGCCTTCGCCGATCTGGGCGCGGCGCCGACCTTCTCCGACAATCTGGTGGAGGTGGCGCCTTTGGCGGCGGCCCAGGCGGCCGAATAGGGCCCCGGAACGGGTTGTCGAACCGGGCCGTCGTCAGCTGGCCTGTACCGCAAGGACGGTCATATAGGCCAGGTAGCCGCCCAGCAGGACCGCGCCCGCGCCGCGCCCGAGCCGCCGCCAGGTCAGCAACAGCAGCAGCGCCAGGGTGGCGCCCAGCATCACCCAGATGTCCAGGAGCAGGATCTCGGCAGGGACCGGGATGGGCTGTACCAGCGCCGTGACACCCAGGATCGCCAGCACGTTATAGATGTTGCTGCCCAGCACATTGCCGATGGCGATGTCGCCCTGCCGGCGCAGGGCGGCGATGATGGAGGTGACCAGTTCCGGCAGCGAGGTGCCGACGGCGACCAGGGTCAGGCCGACCAGGGTGTCGGAGACGCCGGCCGCGGCCGCGATCTCGATCGCGCCCGTCACCAGCCAGTCCGCGCCGAGGAAGATCAGTGCGAATCCCGCCAGGGTGAAGGCGGCCGCCCGGCCCCAGCCGGGCAGCGGGCTGTCATCCGCCGCCGCCCCGCCGTCGCCCCCGGCCGTCCGTTCGTGCCGGTAGGCGAGGCCCAGATAAAGGGCCAGGCCCAGCAGCAGGGCGATGCCGGCCAGTCGCGGCAGCTCGCCATAGGCCACCAGCGCGGTGCAGGCCATGGCCGCGGCGAGGGTCGCGATGCCGTCCCGCCACTTGCCCGACACCGGCACCGAGAGCGGGCGGAGCAGTGCGGCCGTTCCCAGGATCAGCAGGATGTTGGCGGTGTTGCTGCCGACCACATTGCCGACCGCGATGCCGGGGGCACCGTCCAGGGCGGCGGTGACGCTGGTGAACAGTTCCGGCGTCGAGGTGCCGAAGCCCAGCAGGGTGAGGCCGATCAGCAGCGGCGAGACGCCCAGCCGCCGCGCGATCGCCGTGGCGCCGCGGATCAGCAGGTCGCCGCCGGCGACGAGCAGGACGAGGCCGGCGGCCGTTTCGACAATGAACATGTGGGGGGATGGCTCCGTCGCACCGGAAGAATTCGCGGTGCGCACCAAGAGGTTTGCGCCTTGTCGCCGTTTGCAAGGGGCGGGCGGACGGCGTCGCGGAATATTTCCGCTCTTAGCACCTTGTTGTCGCGGCGCTACTGTCGCGATGCCGCCTTCGCAGCGATCGCCAGGAATGCCCGATGTCCGATCAGACCCCCTCGATCCGACCTGGACGGCCACAAGATCGAGGCGGCCTACTGGGACCAGGCGATGGCGGCCGAACCGGCGCTGGGCTGACCCGCATCCGGTCGCATTCCATCCACGCTGCCCTGGGCGGCACCCAGTGTCCGCCCAGGTCCGGCCATCGTGCCAATGTGGAACGCGGCCGGGGCCGGGGCAGCTTGCGCTGTCGCAGACCGGTACGCTACGGCAGCGATGGGCGGGCATGCGTCTTGCTGGACCCGGTGGGGCCGATATCGCGACGGGACGGGACGGGACGGGATGGGCCGCGGGCCCGGTCTATGCTGCGGGGGAGTAACCAGACATGCCGGTGCGCTGGCTCAAGGCACGGCCGGAACGGCTCGAGAAGGAAGCCACGGTCCATGGCACCCGGGAGTTCCTGCATGCCGTGGTGGCGGGCGGCGCGCTCGTGGCTGCCGCCGACGGCGTGATCCTGGCGGTGGAGCGCAAGCGGCTGCACGACTTCGTGCAGGCCAACCGCGCCCTGTCCGGCTTCGATGCCAGCGATGTGGAGCAGGCCTTCATGGCGATTGCCGACAGACTGGAACGCGACTTCGTCAGCGGCCGGAACGAGGCACTGCAGATCATTGCCCGGCTGCGCGGCAATGCAGCGGCCGCGCGGCTGTGCATGCGGGCCTGTTGTGCGATCGCCGCGGCGGACGGCCTGTTCGACGAGGACGAGACCCGGGCGGTCGCCGAGATCTGCCAGGCGCTGGGGCTGGATCCGGAAAGCTTCGAGATCTGACGACGCAAGCCCTGGCGCGTGGATCTCCGTTCGCGGGCGGCCGGCACGTCTAGTCTCGGAATCGCCGCCGCCTCATGGTAGGAGACGTGGGCAATCGGCCGGCACCCGTTCCGTGCTGCCGCTCCCTTCCCCGCCGCACAGGGATTCCGCCAGCGCATGAGCGTCGACAGCGCGGTGCATACGCTTTCCAGCTATCAGCTCGCCATCCTGGCGGTCGGCAGCATCGCCTTCGGGCTCTTCCTGCTGTTCAAGGCCGGCGGCTGGACCGTCGGCGCCGCGATCTACCTGGCGCAGCGGCTGGGGCTGTCGCAGCTCTTCATCGGCGCGACGGTGGTGGCGTTCGGCACCTCCGTGCCGGAGCTGGTCACTTCCGTGAACGCCAACCTTTCCGGCTATCCGGGCCTCAGCCTGGGCAATGTCATCGGCTCCAACATCGCCAACATCCTGCTGGTGACCGGCGCCACCGCGGCGGTCTTCGCCCTGGTCGCCCGGCCGCGCAACCTGGTGAAGGACGCGGTGATGGTCTGCCTGGCCACCGGCGTGCTGATCGCGCTGATGATGACGGGCGAGATCGAGCGGTGGCACGGCCTGGCGCTCTTCGCGGTGCTGCTGGCCTATGTCGCCTTCGCCTTCGTCAGCGAACGCCGCGGCGGCGCGGAGCCGGAGTTGGAGGAGGAGGAGCTTCACGTCTCCACCACCTGGCAGGCGCTGCTGTTCCTCGGCGGCGGCCTGCTCGGCCTCATCGTCGGCTCGGAGATCCTGGTGCAGGGGGCCGTGGCCGCCGGCACGGCGCTGCGGGTGCCGGAAGCGGTGATCGGCGTCACGGTGGTCGCGCTGGGGACCTCGCTGCCCGAACTCGCGACCTGCCTGGTCGCCGCCCTGCGCCGGAAGGTCGACATGGTGGTCGGCAACATCCTGGGCTCGAACCTGTTCAACATCCTCTCGATCATCGGCCTGACCGCACTGGTCAAGCCGCTGCCGGTCGAACAGGACATGTTCGCCATCGACATGTGGGTGATGGCCGGAACGACCCTGGTCTTCGCGCTGTGGATGGTGACGGTGGCGCGGCTCGGCCGGGCCCTGGGCATCGCGATGATGCTGGCCTACCTCGTCTTCACCCTGTGGCAGTATCGCGACGCGATGCTGCACTGACGCAGGGGGCGCCATGTTGCACTGCGGCATGGGCCTTGACATTGCGCTTCGGCAGGCGCATGTACCTGCCAGCCCCGCAGGACGGCGCAACGCCGCCATGTACTGCGACCCCGGGCGAAACGACCATCGGCCACGACATGGCCGCCCGGTCGGACAACGCCCGGGTGTCCCGTGACCGGTTGGTCCTGCTGAGGCTTCTTTATCCCTCCGTTGGCTCCAGCTGCGCGTGGAAGGCGGATTAAGCGCTGAGACGCGTTCGCCCCGTGCCGGAATCCATCCGCCGCGGCCGATGCCTTGCGGCGCGAAGGAAGTTGTTTCTCTTGACTGAGTCCCAGTTCGATACGCTCGGCCTTGCCGAGCCGATCCTGCTTGCCCTGAAGGCCGAGCAGTATGTTTCCCCCACCCCGATCCAGGCCGATGCGATCCCCCACCTGCTGGCGGGCCGCGACCTGCTGGGCATCGCCCAGACCGGCACCGGCAAGACGGCGGCGTTCAGCCTGCCGATCCTGGACCGGCTGTCCCGCAACCGGCCGAAGCTGCAGCCGCGCAGCGCCAGCGCCCTGATCCTGGCGCCGACCCGCGAGCTGGTGCTGCAGATCCTCGATAGCCTGGCGGCCTACGGCAAGAACCTGCGGCTGCGCCAGACCGGCATCGTCGGCGGCGTGAACCAGCGTGCCCAGGTCAACGCCATGTCCCGCGGTGTCGACATCCTGGTGGCCACCCCGGGTCGCCTGCTGGACCTGGCTGGCCAGGGCCATGTGCGCTTCGACGCGGTGCAGACCTTGGTGCTGGACGAAGCCGACCGGATGCTGGACATGGGCTTCATCCGCGACGTGCGTAAGATCGTCGCCGCCTGCCCGGCCGAGCGGCAGACCCTGCTGTTCTCCGCCACCATGCCGTCGGAAATCGACCGCCTGGCGGCCGAGATCCTGAACGACCCCGTGCGGGTTGCGGTGGCGGCCAAGACCGTGACCGCGGACAAGGTCAGCCAGCAGGTGATCCATGTCGCCGCGAAGGAAAAGACCAGCCTGCTGATCGAGATCCTGGAGGATCCGGCAATGTCGCGGGTGATCGTCTTCACCCGCACCAAGCATGGCGCCAACAGGGTGACCGAGAAGCTGATCAAGGCCGGCATCCCTGCCGACGCCCTGCACAGCAACAAGTCCCAGAACGCCCGGCAGCGGGCCCTGGCGCAGTTCCGCAACGGCGAGGCGCGGGTCCTGGTGGCCACCGATATCGCCGCGCGCGGCATCGACGTCGACGAGGTCACCCATGTGGTGAACTTCGAACTGCCGAACATCCCTGAAAGCTATGTCCACCGCATCGGCCGCACCGCGCGGGCCGGCAGCACCGGCATCGCGATCTCGTTCTGCGACCCGACGGAGCGCCCCTATCTGCGCGACATCGAGAAGCTGACGAAGAACAAGATCCCCGCGCTGTACGACCGGGGCGCGGGCGGTGACCGTGCCGTGGACGAGGACCGCCCGGCGGCGCCGCAGGGCCGCGGCGACAACCGCCGGCGTCCCTCCGCCCAGGCGAAGCGGCCGTCCCGGCCGACCGGCCGCGGCGAAGGCCGTCCCTCCGGCACGCCGCATCGCGGCGGGCCCGGAATGACGGGCAATGCCGCCGCGCCGCATGCCGGCAAGACGGCCGGCGGCGGCGCGCCCCGCGGCACGGTGAAGTGGTTCAATGCCCGCAAGGGCTTCGGCTTCATCGCGCCCGACGATGGCGGGCAGGACGTGTTCCTGCACATCAGCGACGTGGAACGCGCCGGCATCGCCCACCCGACCGAGGGGCAGGCGCTGAGCTACGAGCTGCAGCGCGACCCGAAGAAGGGCAAGGTCTCCGCCGGCAATCTGAAGCTTCTCTGAGGACGTTCCTCTGATCGGGCGGGCGGTTCGCCGCCCGACCCGGGACCCGGAAGACAGCGGCCCGGCATGCGATGCATGCCGGGCCGTTCCGCTTTCAGGTGCCGGTGCCGGTCGCCGGCGCGAAAAGCCGCATGGCCTCGCTGCGGCCGGAGATCGCCTGCCGGCCCAGATCCTGCCAGCCGTCCGCCGCCGTCGCGCCGGCCGCCGCCAGCACCTCGGCCGAGGCCAGCATCGGCCGCTGCAGCTGCTTGCACATGGCTTCCAGCCGGGCGGCCACGTTGACCGCGTCGCCCAGCACCGTGAACTCCAGCCGTTCGGCATCGCCGACCGTGCCGCAATAGACGCTGCCGGCATGGACCCCGACCCCGACGGCGACCGGCGGCTCGCCGCGCTGCGCGAGGTCGAGGTTCCAGTCGGCGATGGCGTCCAGCAGGGCTTGCCCGCAGGCCAGCGCATCGCGAGCGCTGGCGGCGATGGGCGTGTCGGCTGGGCCGGTCGCCCCGAACAGCAGCATCGCGGCATCGCCGATGAACTTGTCGATGATCGCGTCATGCGCCCTGGCGGCGGCCTGGACCCGGCGCCGGTAGTCGGTGACGAAGGCCGAGAGCCGCTCCGGCGACAGCTGTTCGGCGCGTGCGGTAAAGCCGCGGATGTCCACGAACAGGATCGCCACGGCCCGGCGCTGGCTCAGATGCAGGCCCGAGCCGTCCTCGGCCAGCAGCCGGGGCGCCAGCTCCGCGGGCAGGAAGCGGGTCAGGGCGGCGCGCCGCCGGGCCTCCGCCAGCATCCGGTCCAGCAGCCGGTGGGTACGCGCCACCGCCAGCGCGATGGTCAGGCCGGCGGCGACCACCATGACCCAGCGCATGATGTTGGGCGGCAGGGCGAAGAACAGGTCCACCAGGCCTTCGCCCTCCGCGAAGATCCGCCAGCCGCCGGCGAGGGCGGGCACCACGACCAGGCCGGCCGCCAGGGCGGCGGTGACGGAAAGCTGCAGTGCCGTGTTGAAGCGCTGCGCGCCCAGGCAGAGGATCAGCGGCAGCAGCCAGGCCACCGGCATCGCCGCGACGTAGTTCGTGCTCATGCCGGTATTGGCCAGGCTGAACCACAAGGCCGACAGCACGAAGGCCACGTCCAGGGCGGAGGAGACCCAGGGAATCCAGGGGCGGAACAGCGCCGGCCGGGCCACCGCGACGGCGGCTGCGCCCAGAAGGAAATAGGCCGCCTGGGTTGCCAGCGCGACCGTGTACTGGCGGTGGAAGACCGGCTCCAGACTGTCGCCGGCATCGGGACCGGTGCCCGACACCGCCAGCATCAGTGCGGCGGCCAGCAGCGCGGCGGCCGCCATCCGGACCATGCCGACGATGCGTTCGGCGGCAATCTCCGCCTCCCGCAGCGGGCCGCCGGGCCTCTGCCGGGGTGCCGGGTGCGGGGCCGCTTCCGCGGCCACGGAAACCGGGGTATCTGTGCCTGGGCTTGCCGGTCGGACCATCGCGTCGGGCGCCTGTTCGTTGGGAGGATGCTGGAATGGATGCGGATTCGGGCGTGTCGGGCGGGTTGATCCTGATCCTCGTCCTCGCCCTGGTGATACTGGTCACCATCTGGCGGGGCATTAAGATCGTCCCGCAGAGCGAGAAGTATGTCATCGAGCGGCTGGGCCGGCTGCACAAGGTGCTGGGCCCGGGCCTGAACCTGATCGTGCCCTTCCTGGACGTCGTCCGCCATCGCGTCTCGGTGCTGGAGCGGCAGCTGCCGCACATGCAGCAGGACGCGATCACCCGCGACAATGTCCTGCTGCAGGCGGACATGGTCGTGTTCTACCGGGTGCTGGAGCCGGAGCGCACGGTCTACCGGATCCGGGATATCGACGCGGCGGTGGGCACCACGGTCGCCGGCATCGTGCGCTCCGAAATCGGCCGGCTGGAACTGGACGAGGTGCAGTCCAACCGCGCCATCCTGAACGGCGCGATCAAGCAGCATCTGGCGGAGGCGACCGACGACTGGGGCATCGCCGTCACCCGGGCGGAGGTGCTGGACATCAACCTGGATGCCGCCACCCGGGAGGCGATGCTGCAGCAGCTGAATGCCGAACGCGCGCGCCGTGCCGCGGTGACCCAGGCGGAGGGCGAGAAGCGGGCGATGGAGCTGCGGGCGGATGCCGAGCTCTATACCGCCCAGAAGCTGGCGGAGGCGCGCCGCATCTCTGCCGAGGCGGATGCCTATGCGACCGAGGTGGTGGCGCAGGCGATCCACACCCACGGCACCGCTGCCGTGGAATTCGAGATCCGCAAGCGGCAGGTCGAGGCCTTCGCGAAGATGTCGGACAACCAGGGGCGGCAGACGATCGTCCTGCCCGCGGACCTGGCGGAGGCGTTCGGCACCGCCGCCCGCCTGTTCGGCGGCACGCGGAGCTGAGCGGCAGGGGGGCGGAGCGATGACCGCGATCCTGCTTGGCGGCGAATACTGGCTGATCGCCGGGCTTGTGCTCGGCGCGATCGAGATTTTCGCGCCAGGCTTCTTCTTCCTGGGCTTTGCCGGCGGGGCCGCCGTGACCGCCCTGTTCGTCTGGCTGTTCGGCGGCGCCTTCGCCGGCACGGCGCATGGCTGGGCCTGGCCGGTGCTGGTCTTCGCGCTGTTCAGCCTGGCCAGCACGTTCGCCCTGCGCCGGCTGTTCGGCACCAGGGGGGCGCGCAGCCGCCGCTTCGACGATGTGGACGTGAACGACACGCCCTACAAGGGCGACAAGAGCTGAACCGGCCGCCGCGCCGCCGTCAGGCGGCGGCCTGCTGCTGTGCCAGCAGGACGCGGAATTCCTGTTCCAGCATCGGCCGGGCGTAGAGAAAGCCCTGGCCGAAGTCGCAGCCGATGTCGCGCAGCATCGCGTGCTGGGCATCGGTCTCCACCCCCTCGGCGACGGTCTTCAGGCCCAGCTTGCCGGCCATCACGACGATCGCTTCGGTGATCGCCTTGTCGTGGTCCGAGGCCTCGATGTCGTGGATGAAGGAGCGGTCGATCTTCACATAGTCGATCGGGAACCGCTTCAGGTAGGACATGGCGGAATAGCCGGTGCCGAAATCGTCGATGGCGATCGCCATGCCGGCGTCGGAGAAGGCCTGCAGCTTGCGCAGGGTCGAGGGGTTGCCGTCCAGCAGCAGGCCTTCCGTGATTTCCAGGGTCAGCGCATCGGCGGGCACGCCGGCCTGCTGCAGGTGGGACAGCCATGGCTGCACCGGATCGCGGGTCATCAGGTGGCGTGGCGAGACGTTCAAGGTCAGGCGCAGGCCGTCCTCGGCCAGGCCGCTGCCGCGCAGGTCCTGCAGCACCGACACCGCCTTCCGGAACACCCATTCGCCGATATCGATGATCAGGTCGCTGTTCTCGGCGATCGGGATGAAGCGGGCCGGGGGGACCAATGTGCCGTCCGGCCGGCGCCAGCGGATCAGCGCCTCCGCCTCCGCGATCCGGCCGCTGCGCAGGTCGTAGATCGGCTGGAAGCAGAGCAGGAATTCGTCGTTGCGGATCGCCCGGCGCAGGCGCAGCAGCATGTCGTTGCGCTCGCGCGATTCCTGCTGCAGGTGCAGGGTGTGGAAGCGGAAGGTGTTGCGGCCCTCTTCCTTCGCCAGGTACATCGCGCGGTCGGCGCTGGCCAGCAGGGTGGCGGCATCCTCCCCGTCCGTCGGGTAGCAGGCGATGCCGACGCTGGCGGAGATCTGGACCTCTTGCCCGGCGCACTGGATCGGCTGGGCCAGGGACCGGATCAGCCGCTGGGCGACCGACACGGTCACCGGGTCGCCGGATCCGTCGCGCCCCGGGCCGCGGTCCATGTGGGTCAGGATGACGAACTCGTCGCCGGCCAGGCGGGCGACGGTATCGCCGGTGCGGACGCAGGATTCCAGGCGACGGGCGGTTTCCGTCAGCACCTGGTCGCCGGCCACATGGCCGAGCGAGTCGTTGATTTCCTTGAAATGGTCCAGGTCCACGAACAGCAGGGCGAAGGCGCCGCCTTCCGCGGCGCCGCGCAGCACTTCCTGTTCCAGGCGGTCGAGGAGCAGCCGCCGGTTGGGCAGGCCGGTGAGCGCGTCGTAATAGGCATGGCGCTCGATCAGTTCCTCCTTCTTCTTCTGGTTGGTGATGTCGGAGAAGATGCCGACATGACGCACCACCTTGCCGGCCGCGTCATGCACGACGCTGATCGACAGCCATTGCGCATAGACGGTGCCGTCCTTGCGCCGGTTCCAGACCTCGCCACGCCAATGGCCTTGCTGCTCCAGCCTTTGCCACATCGCCTGGTAGAAGGCGCGGTCCTGCCGGCCGGCGCCGATGAAGCCCGGGTTGCGGCCCAGCACCTCCGCCTCCTCGTAGCCGGTGATCCGGGTATAGGCGCTGTTGATCTTCACCACGCGGTTCTGGTCGTCGGTGATGACCACGCCTTCCGCCGCCTGGGAGAACACGGTCGCCGCCAGGCGGGCATCCAGGTTGGCCTGCTCCTCCTCCGTCACGTCGGCGAAGGTGCCGACGATGCGCTGCGGCTCGCCGTTCCGCGAGGGCGCCAGCGCCATCCCGCGCAACACCAGCCAACGCCAGCTTCCGTCGCCGGCGCGGAGGCGCATGCGGTGCTCCAGATGGGCGATCTGCCCGTCCAGGAAGGCGTCCAGGGCGTTCCGCGCGGCGGCACGGTCGTCGGGATGGATCAGGGCGAACCATTCCTCCACCGCCATCTCCTCCGCCCGGTCGGCATAGCCCAGCAGGTCGCGGCCCAGCCGCGAGATGAAGATCCGCCCCTGCGGCCGGTCCCAGTCCCAGACACCCTGGCGGGAGCCCTCGACGGCGAACTCCCAGCGACGGCGGAATTCGTCGTGCTGGCGGTGCAGGATCTCGCGACTTTCGAGATAGCCGAAGAAGAAGCGCCGGCTGACGCCGCAGGCGAGCAGCAGGGCAAGGGTCAGCGCGCCGAAATTGATCGCCATGCGCTCATGCTCGTCGGCGACCACCGCATCGACCCGGTCGTGCAGATAGCCGACCGCCAGGACCAGGGGCAGGTCCGGCAGCCCGGCATAGGCGTTGATCCGCACCTTGCCGTCCACCGGGGAGACGCTGGTGATGGTGCCTTCGGTCCGGCGGCTCCAGGCGCGCGCGAACACGCTGGCCCGGCCGAGCGAGCGACCGGTCTGCCCCTGTGCGTCGGGGAAGCGGGCCAGGATCGTGCCGTCGGTGTCTGTCAGCACCGCGAAGTCGATGTCCAGGGTACGCAGGAACTCGTTGACGAAGCCGCTGCGCAGCAGGGCGATCGGGCCGTCGCAGCCGCGGCCGAAGGCGGAGGCGCGGGTCAGCGGGATCAGCCACTCGCCCTGCGGGCCGTCGCGCAGCGGCGGCAGGGTGGCGACCTCCGTCGTCTCGCCGCCGCGAAGCGCGGCGCAGGCTTCCGCCAGTTCCGCCAGGGCTTCGTCCGTCGGGAGGCTGCCGCGCAGAGGACGGAGGCCGTCCGCGCCGGCCGTCAGCACCGCCGTCAGGAAGCCGTCGGCGGCCGGCAGCGGGTCGCGGACCGCTCTGCCGGCTGTCGGCTCGGCTTCGGGGCGGATCGCTGCCAGGTCCTGCACGGCGCGTCCGATCCGGTCCTGCAGCGTGGCCGCGAGGGCAAGCCGGATCGCTTTCGCACTGGCGGCATAGCCCGCGGCGAGTTCCTCGCCTTCCGCCTCGGTGGCCCGCCAGGAGATCGTGGCGGCCAGCGCGACGGCGAGAAAGGCAAGCGCCCAGCTGCCCCAGAACAGGCGGCCGGACAGCCTGTGGCCCAGGCTGCCGCCGACTGCGGGGGGCAGGGCGGGATCCGGCGTCCCGGCCCCGGGACCGGTGGCGTCGCCGCCTTGTGCGTCGGGCTCTGGCCTGTTCATGGAGGGCGACCGGGTCACATCTCTGCCGCGCCGGAATCCTGCCGGCATGGCGGGAGAATGCGGTCATCGCCGTAAAGGAAGCTTTAAGCGCCCGCCGCCTTCATGACCGGCGGCAATGCCGCGCCCGGCTCCCTGCCGGCAGGCGCCAGGACCGCCTGCGCCAGCACCCGGCCGATGGCCAGAAGGACAGGCGCGTCCGCCGCCGGTGGCGCCTCGCCGGCCGCCAGTGCCGCCAGGTCGCCCCGCCAGACATGCTCCCCGTCGCGGCCGATGGCGGCGGCGACCACGGCCGGCGTCGCGACCGGCAGGCCCTCCGCCAGAAGCCGCGCGGCGAGCGCGGCCGCCGTCCGCCCGGCCATGTAGAACAGGGTCGTGGTCTGCGGATCCGCCAGGCCCTGCCAGTCCAGGTCATCGGGCAGCCGCCCCAGCCGCGAATGGCCGGTCACGAAGCGCACCGAATGCGCCATGTCCCTGTGCGTCAGCGAGATGCCCAGCCGGGCGGCGAGCGCCACCCCGGCGGTGATGCCGGGTACCACGGCCACCGGTATTCCCGCCGCGGCAAGGTCGGCGATCTCCTCGCCGCCGCGGCCGAAGATGCCGGGATCGCCCGATTTCAGCCGCACCACATGCCGGCCCTGGCGCGCCAGCTTCAGCATCAGGGCGTTGATATCGGCCTGCTGGCAGGTCTTGCGGCCGGCGCGCTTGCCCACCAGCATGCGCCGCGCCTCGCGCCGGGCCAGGTCCAGGACCGCGTCGGAGACCAGGTCGTCGAACAGGATCACGTCGGCGGATTGCAGGGCCCGCACCGCATCCAGGGTCAGCTGTCCGGCATCGCCCGGCCCGGCGCCGACCAGGGTCACCCGCCCGGCCGGCACGGTGCTGGCGGCGGCCACGATCGCCGCCATGTCGGCCTCCTCCGGTGGCGGTGCGCCGGCCAGGGCCCGGTCCGCGAAACGCCGCCAGAAATCGCTGCGCAGGCCCGGCAGGGGCAGCCGCTCGGTGATCCGCGACCGCCAGAGCCGGGCGGCGGCGGCCCAGCCGCCGAGGCTGCGCGGCAGGGCGGTCTCGATCCGCTGGCGGATCGCCTGTGCCAGGGCCGGGGCGGCGCCGCCCGTGGAAATGCCGACCACCACCGGCCCGCGTTCGACGATGCTGCCAAAGGTCACGTCGCTCAGCGCCGGCCGGTCCACCAGGCTGACCGGCACCCCCGCCGCCCGTCCGGCCGCGGCGAAGGCGGCGGCATCCCGGTCGTCGTCGGTGTGGCAGACGGCCAGCGACAGGCCCGCGAAATCCTGCCGCCGCCAGGTGCGGGGCAGATGGCGCAGCCTGCCATCGGCGGGTCCGCGCGCCAGCAGTGCCGCCAGCGCCGCGCCGGGCGCCGGGGCGCAGAGCAGCACCTCCGCGCCCGCCGCGGCCAGC
>MDTD01003214.1_pt1 | contig 25447 bp, 23 predicted proteins | sample 811221 | NCBI WGS metagenome assembly MDTD01 (sample SAMN05326646, study PRJNA326480) | marine metagenome | isolation source: seawater | place: Pacific Ocean: South West | collected 2011 | reverse complement strand
TACTATATACACAATTGTATTTACTTTTATCAAATACAGAGAAATAAAGAAAAAAGAATCAAATCAATCCGATTTAAACACATAAAAAAAGTCCCTTTCGGGACTTCTTGAATTTATGAGTATAGTTTGGTTTCTAGATTATAAATGCGTTACAGAAAGCTGATAATCAGTCAATTTTACTGGAGACAGATGCTCTGGCATAGAATGGTAAAGCTTTAAACTTTGATTGTTTTCGTAACAAGTTCCTTTTAAAACCTGACCAGGGGTTAATGAAAAATTAAATAAATATTCATCAGAGTTACAAGTTCTGCAAACACCATCATAAAATAAATCTTGATGAATGTTGAAATTTCTAGCTTGCTGTGTTTTGTTTGTTATTTTCAAAATAACATATGAGTTATCAATACCTTGTGTTTTATTATCACACTCCGTTAAAGTTCCCTCAATTTTAATAAATTGATCCTCAAAAATGACTGAAGACTGATCTTCAGTAATAATGATATTATCTTGTTGAGCAGTTAGCGAAAAACTAAATGAAAAAACAAGTAAAAAGCTAAAAATAACAGGTCTTAAATTCATAATAATTCAATTTTCATTTTTTAGACGAATAAATTATTTCTTGGTTGCTCAAAAAGAAAAAAAAATAATATTGAATAAGTTGTTATTTTTGAGCTCAAATTTTTATAAAACTTAAAAGAAATGTCAAGAAGTCAGGAATTAATAGAAATGGAATTAAAGTATGGAGCTCATAATTATCATCCACTACCTGTTGTACTTAAAAAAGGTGAAGGAGTTTATGTATGGGATTGTGAAGACAAAAAATATTTTGACTTTTTATCAGCATACTCAGCTGTTAACCAAGGACATTGCCATCCTAAAATTATTGACGCACTAAATAAGCAAGCAAGCACACTTACTTTAACTTCAAGAGCATTTCATAACGACATACTTGGAGAGTACGAAAAGTTCATGACTGATTTATTTGGATATGACAAGGTACTACCAATGAATACAGGTGTTGAAGGAGGAGAAACAGCTAACAAACTTGCAAGAAAATGGGGCTACTTAAAAAAAGGAATTCCTGAAAATAAAGCAAGAATAATATTTGCAAAAGGAAACTTTTGGGGAAGAACACTTGCAGCTATTTCAAGTTCTGATGATCCGGTTTCATATGAAGGTTTTGGACCTTATATGCCTGGGTATGACTTGATACCTTACAACGATTTAGATGCATTGGAAGCTGAATTAAAAGATTTTAATGTTGCTGCTTTTATGGTTGAACCCATACAAGGAGAGGCAGGTGTTGTTGTTCCTGATAATGGTTACTTAAAAGGTGTTAAAGATTTATGTAAAAAATATAATGTTTTATATATAGCTGATGAAGTTCAAACCGGAATAGCAAGAACAGGCAAAATGCTTGCCAACGACTATGAAGAATCAAGACCTGATATATTAATTCTTGGAAAAGCCCTGTCTGGAGGCGTATTTCCTGTATCAGCAGTACTTGCTGATGATGATGTAATGATGTGCATCAAACCAGGTGAGCACGGATCAACTTTTGGAGGAAACCCACTAGCATGTGCAGTTGCAAAAAGTGCTTTAGAAGTTGTTCTTGATGAAAAACTGGCAGAAAATGCATTTGAACTGGGTAATTACTTTAGAGATGAGATGAATAAATTTATTGAGGGCTGTAGTGTCGTTAGTCTTGTTAGAGGAAAAGGACTTCTTAACGCCGTTGTTATAAATGATTCTCCAGATAGTTCTACTGCTTGGGATATCTGTGTTAAACTTAAGGAAAATGGACTACTGGCAAAACCAACTCATGGAAATATCATACGTTTTGCTCCTCCCCTTTGTATCAACAAATTCCAACTTGAAGAATGTATAGAAATAATAAAGAAAACAATTCGTTGTTTTGAATAAAAAAAACTCATAGACTTTTAATCAGTAAACAATCCTTATATTTGAAAAATAAGCACCTTACCATGCAAAATTCACTAAAAAAAACATATTTTTTATTTTTCAGTTTTTTCCTTTTTAACTCATGTTCTGAAAAGATAGAGCTAATTGGAAATTTCAATGAAACAGCTGTTATATATGGCATATTAGACCAATCAGATAGTCTTCATTACATCAAAATAAATCGTGCTTTTATTGGACCAGGCAATGCTTTGGATATTGCTCAAATACCAGATTCTTCATATTTTGATCAAGTTAAAGCTACAGTGACTGAGTGGGTCAATGGTGTTCAGGTTCGGTCATGGTTGTTAAGAGACACTATAATTGACAACAAGGAAACCAACGGAGTTTTTTTTGCACCAGAACAAAAACTATATTACTTTAAAACACTTCCTACAAATTTTGATCAATCTCAACAAATCTCATCAAATCCTCTAGAAAATTCCTTAAACATAAATGCAACATATAAAATTAACATAGTCTTAAATGGTGGAGAATTTGAAGTTAATGGTGAAACTGAATTGGTTAAAAACATCTCTACCAATACAAGCTCTCAAAACTTCACTTTTAAATTCATTGATAATAACAATACATACAAATCAACTGGTGTAACTGTATCAAATACAGGCACTTCTCACATAATAAATACGAGTTTACAAGTTAGGTTTTATGAATATATAGGCACATCTTGGGATTTAAAATCATTTAATTGGAATCTTGGAGAATCAGATGTAAATCCAGGCCAAGCTAAAACATTTAGTGCTGTTGGTGAAACATTTTATAACTTAACAGCGAGTAATTGTTCAGATAACCCTAGCATTACTAAGAGAACTTTTGGTGGAATTGAAATAACAATCGTTGGTGGTGCTCAAGATTTATACAATTATATGCTTGTGAATCAGCCTAGTTCTTCACTTGCTCAAAACAAACCAACGTATACGAATCTTACCGTATCTGAAAATGATAAAAATGTAATCGGTATTTTCTCATCAAGACAAACTGTAAAATCCTTCAAACCTTTTTATACGACTCCTCAACAAGCATTCATAAGAGCAATTGACAAAAACAGTACAAGAGAACTTTGTATTGGTCAATTCACAGGACTTTACTTATTTTGTTCTAATCATCCAGGAGATAATATTGTTGGATCAGAAGAATCTTTTGCATGCCCTTAAACATAATTAGTTTTAAAAACTAAAAAGTATCATGAGTGAACGCAAAACATTTTTTGCAAATATCCTCATACCCGTTCCTGTTCATGAGGTATTTACCTATCGTATTCCTTATGAAATGAATGAGTATGTCATGTTTGGTCAACGTGTCATTGTTCCTTTTGGTAAATCTAAACTTCAAACAGGCATAATTGTAGAAATTCATGAAAGAATTCCTAAAAATTACCAAGCAAAATATATTGAATACCTATTAGATGATGAACCCATTATTACGAATAGCCAGTTCAAACTTTGGAAATGGATTTCATCATATTACATGGCTCCTCTTGGAGATGTCATGAATGCATCATTGCCAGCAAATTTTAAACTTTCAAGTGAAACTGTAATTATATTGCACCCAGACTTTAATGGAATCAATAATAAAATTGATGAAAAATCAGAATTAATTATTAATAGTTTAGAGGTAAAAGACCAGCTAAACCTTAAAGAAATATCTGAATTACTTGGCATCAAAACCGTACAACCCATTATTAAAAAGCTTATAGAAAATAACATCGTTATTTCTCAAGAAGCCCTTAAGGAAAGATATAGCCCAAAAACAGTTAGTTGCTATCAAGTATCTGAAACATTTAAAGATAATGATCTTATGAATGAATTCATTTCATCTATTGAAAACAAGTTGCAAAAAAAGAAACAACTTGATTCATTGTTGATATTAATTAATGAATCTTCAAAAATCAATAATCCTGTATCAAAAAAAATATTGCTTGAAAAAGGAGCCAATCTTTCGTCTTTAATGACACTTGAAAAAAATGGAATTATCGAAACCATTCAAAAAAAAATAAGCAGATTACAAAATTTAAAGCAAACTAAAAATTCAATACCAAATCTTAGTTCTGATCAAAAAAAAGCCTATTTAAGTATTAAAAATCATTTTAAACAAAAAATGGTTTGCCTCCTACATGGAGTTACAGGATCTGGAAAAACAACTGTATACATTCGTCTAATTCAAGAGCAACTAAAAAAAGGAAAACAAGTACTTTATTTAATTCCTGAAATTGCCTTAACTACTCAATTAATCACGAGGCTTTCTGTTTACTTTGGTGAACAAATTGGTGTGTACCATTCTCGATTTAATCAAAATGAAAGAATTGAAATTTGGAACCATGTTCTTAGAAATAATAAAAACAAATACAGAATCATTATTGGTGCAAGATCTGCAGTATTTCTTCCTTACCATGAACTCGGCCTTATCATTATTGATGAAGAACACGAAAACACATTTAAACAAACAGACCCATCACCAAGATATCATGGTAGAGATGTATCATTAATTTTAGCTCAACAACAAAACGCGAAAGTATTATTGGGCACTGCTACCCCATCACTTGAAAGTTATAACAACGCTGTAAATGATAAGTTTGGTCTTGTTGAAATACAGAAAAGGTATCAGGAAATTAAAATGCCATTGATTGAACTTGCTGACATGAGGCAAGAAAGTAAAGAAAACACATTACAGTCTCATTTTAGCAGCAGAATGATTGAAGCCATTCAAAACTCAATTGAAAATAAAGAACAAATTATTCTTTTTCAAAACAGAAGAGGCTATAATCCATTATGGTCATGCGAGATTTGTTCTTGGACACCCCAATGCAAACAATGTGATATATCACTTACCTATCACAAACATTCTAATACGCTTAAATGCCATTACTGTAGTTATACAATTGCTCCGATGGGAAGCTGTAAAAAGTGCGGAAGTAATCGCATCAATATGATTGGATTTGGTACTGAAAAAATTGAAGATGAACTGGCTCTTATATTTCCTAAGCTTAACATCAAGAGACTAGATTATGACACAACAAAGAAAAAAAATGCATACGAAAAAATACTAAGTGATTTTGACAATGGAAAAATCAACGTCTTAATTGGAACACAAATGATAACAAAAGGACTTGATTTTAACAATGTTGGGTTAGTAGGGATACTTGATGCCGACATGTTACTTAACAGACCTGATTTTAGGGCCTTTGAGCGTTCTTTTCAATTAATGGTTCAAGTAGCAGGTAGAGCAGGAAGAAAAAACAAACAAGGTAAAGTAATCATTCAAACTAGAAAAACAGATCACTGGGTTTTAGACTTGATAAAAGAACACAATTATAAAAAGTTTTTCAATATTGAAAACATTGAAAGAAAAAACTTCTTTTACCCACCCTATTACAAAATGATCAATTTAACCCTAAAACATAAGGATGAAAAAAAAATATCCGAAGCCGCTCAAGTATTTGCTGATAAATTAAAAGAATCTTATCGTGAAAGAGTTATTGGACCTCAATTTCCTTTGGTTAAAAGAATACAGAATTATTATTTAAAAATTATAAAGATTAAATACGAAAAAACCATATCTGATCAGCAATTAAAAAAGCATCTTCAAAACGAAATCAATAATTTTTACACAAATTCAGATTATAGAAGTATTCGAATTTCTATTGATGTTGATCCATTGTAAATTAATTGCATTTATATTATTAGTATCTTTAATTCACACTTAAAATACATCATGATAGTTACAACAACAGAAAATATTCCAAACAAAGAAATAACAGAAATTATAGGAATCGCGAGAGGCAGTACAGTTCGAGCACGAAATATCGGTAGAGATATCTTTGCAGGACTTAAAAATATTGTAGGTGGGGAAATTGAAGAGTATACCAAACTTCAAGCAGAAGCCAGAGAACAAGCACTCCAAAGAATGACTGAGGATGCTGAAAAATTAAATGCTGATGCTGTAGTAAATGTTAGAATAGCAACTTCATTGATTATGCAAGGTGCATCTGAAGTAATGGCATACGGAACAGCAGTTAAAACAAATTAAAATGATTTTATTGCCTATTATTTTTTGGGGAGGTCTTATTGGACTATTCATCTACTTAATCAATAGAAGAATTAATATTAAAAAAAATGAAAATTTTGAAAAAAGAGACAATTAGCATGGTTAAAAAATACTTTCTGTTTGCAACAACGTTAATATTCATTGGTTTATTAAGCTCTTGTTCTGTTTATTATAAAACAAATGATCTTAGATATAGTATGAATTCAAACGTCAATAAGATTAATGATTATTATAATAAAATCAACAGAGATTATCAGGAGAAAAACAAATTATATACTGGCATCAAAAAAAGTACAATTGATGAAAAAATCAACCCTTTTTTAACCATTAATAATCAAAAATTAAAACTTGACAAATCATTCTCAAGCTTTCAAAAAAATAAAGACATGATCATTTCTCAAAAAAACTCATTTGAAAAATTGGTCAAAGGAAAAGATAAAATCGCTTCCAATTCACCTGAATGGAAGTCGATTAAAAATATTAAATCACTAATGGATTTTGAATTTAAAAAGATTAATGTAAATGGAGAAAATTACTCACAAAACTCAAATAATTTCGTTAACTCCATCAATAATAGTGGACTAAGTCAAATTGAACCAAATAATTTTGACGAACAAATAAGTGAAAACTTAAAAAATCTTAATGGATCACTTTTTGAAGTTAAAAGAAAATTAGATAAATCAAAACTAGAACTTGATAATGCTTTTAAAAACAATATAATTAACGACAGCATATATCAATCAAAAAAAGCCATTATCAAAGAAATGGAAATTAAGGCTAAAGAAATAAAAGGAATATCTGTTGAAATCAACTATTTACACAAGTTTTTTAAAAAAAATACCTTAGGTAAAAAGAAAATTTGGATTGGTCAAAACACCAAGTCAAATGATTTAATAACAAGAATTCAAAAAAGTGCAAATTCAATTGGTTCTTTGACAAACGAATTTAATGTTTTAATAAATAAATTAAATATTCAGTAAGATGAAATCCTTAGATACTTGGCTAGATGAATATGGAGTTAGCCATCAAAATAAAACAAATAAAATCATACATTACTTTTGTGTGCCATTGATCTTTTTTTCAATTGTTGGGCTTCTTCTTTCTATTCCATTAGGGCCATTAAATAAATTGAATCAACCCTATTTGATAAATTGGGCAAGTATTGCTATGATACCAGTGCTTTATTTTTATTTAAGATTGGCCTTCAAAATGGCAATGGCTATTTTATTATTTTCAGTTGTTTGCATATATCTTAACTTTCAAATTTTTTGTTATGTAAGTCTTGATTTATGGGCGGTATCTTTAATCATATTTGCCGTGGCATGGATTTTTCAATTTTATGGGCATAAAATTGAAGGAAAAAAACCATCTTTTATTGATGACATTCAATTTTTATTAATTGGTCCAGCATGGATAATCAATCATCTTTTTTTCAACAAATCAAAAAATAATCAATATTAAGTTAAGTTTGTGTTGACAATTATTATTTTGAAATAAACAACCAACTGGTTTTATTTGTTAAAAAAAAAACAATATTAAATGCTCAAGTCAATATACATTATTTCAATTATATTATTAATTATTTCGTGTAAAAATGCTTCGTACAAGACATATAAAACTGAAGTAAAAGAATTAACTGACGAGCAATATCCAGATAATAATGATATTGATATCAGATCAAATGATTGGGACAAATACAGCCACCTTAATTTCGAAATTAAAAGAAATGATAAATTTGATTTCACTATAATTATAACGCCAGATAACTCATTTAGCGATACTATTATATTAAATAATATCAATATTCTTTCATGGATCCCGACCGTTCCAAAACATATTGCTAAAGATGAGTACCTCAAAACTATAGGAATTATCAATTCCGAATGGAACAGACAACAAGTTAAAATCAAAGATGATCATTTTTCTTTTAAAGGTAGTAATGAAGAAAAAGACAAAGTAGTTAGAGTTGATTTAGCTCGAAACTGTTTAAATTCTTACGCTTGGGAGGTCATAACTTTTACAAAAGAAAACCACAAAATAAAACCATTATACCATGGATGGTTCGACTTTCCAAAAGAACTTTATCGAATTTTATTTGATGAGGTTAATAAAGACATTCTTACTTTTGAAGATTTTAAGGATCATTTAGAAAACTACAAAGAACCCAAAAAAGAGGTGGTAAATTTAAATGTTCTACGATCTGAAATAAGCAGCCATTCACCAGAATTTAAGGATTATAGAAAAGAATTTTATCCAATGACTGGAGCAAGAAAAACAAAATACAGAAATATCGTATGTCCGCAACAACCTCAAAGAATTGAGGACATGTTAAACGACTCTACCAGCTACTCAACTTTTCAATGGCCAGGATATTATGATACAAAAGACCCCAGGGCAACTACTTTAAGTATGCTTGGTATACCCAAAAAGGTAATTGTAAAAAAAACTATATCTAAAAATATAAAAAGAGATTCTTGCTTTGAGTTTGATATCACTTATGCAAGAAATACAGATACAAATTACATAACAAGAGTCGTTATTGGTGGCATCATGAAAAATCAATTAAAAATGCTTAAAAAAGAAAACTATAACAAAGGATTAAAAATGCCAATGGGAATAGGAAATCATGGTTTCTATGAAGAAATTAATTATGCAGAAACTCATTCAAGTTCAGACAGCCCATACTATGGATTTATAATAGATGAAGAAGGAAAATGGGTTGATAGTCATTTTTTGGGTGTTGACGGACCATTATTACATTTAGATGAAAATGACCCAAACATACTTCATTTTTGGCTATTATCATTTGAAAGACATGCAATGGTATGTCACTTAACTTTCCCCATAAATTAATTAGATAGAATTGTGTCCTCTTTTGAACTTGTATCAAAATATCAACCAACAGGAGATCAACCGGAGGCAATCAAACAATTAAAAGATGGCTTGTTGGCTGGGACACCCAAACAAACCCTCCTTGGAGTTACTGGAAGCGGAAAAACTTTTACTGTTGCAAATGTCATCAATGAAATCAATAGACCCACATTAGTTCTTTCACATAACAAAACTCTAGCAGCGCAATTATACGGTGAGTTTAAACAATATTTTCCAAATAACGCGGTTGAATATTTTGTATCATACTACGACTACTATCAGCCCGAAGCATATCTTCCTGTAACTGGAGTTTACATTGAAAAAGACTTGCAAATTAATGACGAAATTGAAAAACTTCGATTATCTGCAACTTCTGCATTATTATCAGGAAGAAAAGATGTTATTGTAGTAGCATCTGTTTCATGCATCTACGGAATTGGGAATCCTGAAGAATTTGAACAAAGCATTATTTCATTAGAGGTTGGCCAAAGCATTTCTAGAAATAAATTTTTATTTAAACTGGTAGAAAATCAATATCAAAGAACAGACGCAAACTTTGACAGAGGGACATTTAAGGTTTTGGGAGATACGATTGATATTTACCTAGCCTATGCTGATTATGGTTTAAAAGTTGAATTTTGGGGTAATGAAATAGAAGCAATATCCTCTTTTGATACCGAAAGTAATGAGCAATTAGAAAGTTTTCAAGATATTCAGATATATCCCGCGAATATATTTGTATCTAGTCCTGAAAATACTTTGAGAGCAATTGAAAAAATTTCAGAAGATGTTCAAAGGGAAGTGGAAATATTTAATCAAAGTGGAAAAGACATCGAGGCCAATAGACTAGATGAACGAGTGAACTATGATCTTGAAATGATAAGAGAATTAGGCTATTGCTCAGGTATTGAAAATTACTCAAGATATTTTGACCATCGAAAACCAGGAGAAAGGCCATTTTGCCTGTTGGATTACTTCCCTAAAGATTATATTATGGTTGTTGATGAAAGTCATGTTAGTCTTCCTCAGGTTAAAGGAATGTTTGGTGGAGATCAATCAAGAAAAAAAAATCTTGTTGAGTATGGCTTCAGGCTTCAAGCAGCAATGGACAACAGACCTCTTAAATTTGAAGAGTTTGAATCCTTACAAAATCAAACCATTTTTATTTCTGCAACACCTGCTGATTATGAAATTGAAGCATCTGAAGGTGTAATTGTTGAGCAGGTTATTAGACCAACTGGATTGTTAGATCCTATTATTGAGGTAAGAACTAGCAAAAACCAAATTGACAACCTTATTTCTGAGATTCAAGTTAGAATTGGACGTTCTGAAAGAACTTTGGTAACCACACTTACTAAAAGAATGGCTGAAGAGCTTCAAAAATATCTTGATAAGATAGGCATATTGTGTCGTTATATTCACAGCGAAATAGACACTATAGAAAGAGTTGAAATACTGAGACAATTAAGACTAGGTCAATTTGATGTGTTAATTGGAGTAAATTTACTTAGAGAAGGTTTAGATCTTCCTGAAGTATCTTTAGTTGCTATTATTGATGCTGACAAAGAGGGTTTTTTAAGAAATGAGAGATCGCTTGTTCAAACTGTCGGAAGAGCAGCAAGAAATGTCAATGGCTTTGTAATCATGTATGCTGACAAAACAACAAAATCAATGCAAAGAACTATTGATGAAACAAACAGAAGACGTCAAATTCAAATTGAATACAATATAAAAAACAACATTACTCCTACTCCATTAAGCAAATCTAAAGAAATGATTATGGAATCTACAAAAGTAGCAGATGGTGATTTTAATAAGGAGGTTGTTAATCAAGAAGATATCAATATAAACGTATTTAAAAACAAAAAAGAAGCTGAAAATTTAGTTAAGGAATTTGAAAAGCAAATGAGAAAGGCAGCAAAAGAACTTGACTTTATTGAAGCTGCTAATATTAGAGACAAAATCAAAAAAATAAAAGATGAATACCTTAACAAAAAATAATCTATTAAGATTTTCGGCATACACTGAGGGTGTTTCATATTTATTGCTATTTGGTATTTCAATGCCTGTAAAGTATCTATACGGAATAAAGGAGCCAAACTATATAATTGGAATGGCTCACGGTGTTTTATTTATTTTATATAACCTAATGGTTTTAATTATAGGTATTGAAAAAAAATGGTCAATTAAAATATTATTAATTCTAGTTATACTTTCATTTATTCCATTTGGAACTTTTTATGCAGATCGAAAATATTTTAAAGTTTAATAACCTGCTTTTTGCTTGGGATATGAATTAAATGTACCTGATGATTTAGCAAGTAATTCTTCTTTATCATTAAACATAGTGGCCTCCATATGAATTATATTATTTCCTCTTTTGAGACAATTGGATTTGACAATAACATGGCTGCCTAATTGAACTGTTTTAAAAAATGATACTTTTAATTCAATAGTTGAAACAACTTTTCCTGATGAACATACAATAGATAAAGCACCAACCCCCATACACGAGTCCAAAATCGATGAAACAAATCCACCATGAGCAGCATGTGGAGTTGCCAAGTGAATTTTATCAACCTTACATTCATATAATGCATACCCAGGTTTAATAATTGAAAAATTTAAATTTAAGTGTTTTCCAAAATGATTAGATTTAATGTAATCGACAACTGTAGGATGGGAATTTAATGAATGCAATGAATAAGAATTAATGTTATTTAATCTAAATATAAGGGGATTTCATTTAATCTTCTATTTACTATTGAGGATATTTTATTAAAAAATTGCATAGGTGTATGGTTCCTCCATTCCATTTCATCTAATTCACCACCTGAAATAAGAAATTGATCTAAACCAATTGATTGAAATTCATTTATTACATGCTCATGAAAATTAACCATTGCTATCCAACCATCATTTATTTCATCAAACCACTCTTCATAATAGCATTGATCTGAATAATGAAAATTTAGTACATTTTCTCCAATTAATATGAACTTATTAATTTCCAAATCTATTAATGAGTCGATTACTTCATTTTTAAGATGCATAATGTCATTTTCAATAGCATCATTCCATTCGCCTATCAATTCAATGACAGCAACTTGATCTGAATAATCTACATATAGAATCTTTAAAAACAGAGTTTGTGATCCGAAATTATCCCATTGAGGATGAAGCAAAAAATTATACACTTTATTAGTAAACTCAAATTCACTGTACTGTCTCCCATGAAAAGGAGACAAAGTGTCTTCGTTGGCAATATAATATGGTCTCCAATGATAATGTGGTTCAACAAAATGCATAGACAAAAATATAACATGTATTGGTAATAAAATAGAATATTAAAAATATATTCTTTGTAAATTTGATAGTTAAAAAAACCTTATGAAATACATATTCATTCCTATCTTATTAATTCTTCTTCTTTCGTGCAATAACGAAGAAGAAAAAGACATCAATATTCAATCTTTTGCCCAATCATTTTTTGCAGATAATGATAAAATTGCATCTTTCGGATCTATTAAATTCATGAGTATTTTAAACAAAATGAATTATAAAGATTTTCCAAAACTTGGTCCAATTGTTCACGATCAAATTGCGACTTTTGAAAAAGGAATTAATTTTAACGAAAAAATATATTTTGCACTTGAGGGCCCCTTTGATTCAAATGGAATTCCCAAAAATACTTTTTTAATTATTGACTTATTAGATCAAAACAATGTCATTAAATCAATTAAAAAACTTGGATTTGAATTAAAGGAAAAAAATGGCATAAAATATTTCAATGACAATCAACAAATCATTGCAATACAAAACAAAAAACTTGTTGCTGTTTTTTCATCTGAGTCAAAAGGTTTACTTGAAATTACTAGCAATTGCTTTAAATCTGCCTACAAATTAAAGACTGATAATAAAATTAAAAAATGTCTTGAAGAAGCAAAAGATCTCTCTATGAATTTTGATTTAGAAGGCCTTTATAAGACTTCAAATACTGATTTAAAAAAACTTTCTTCGAAAGATTTATCGCTTTTAAAAAAAACCGTCAAAAATTCGTACACTTCAGCAAATATTGCTTTTGAAAAAGGTGAATTTAATATCTTTTTAAAAAATCATTTTTCTAAAGAACTTGAAAATAATCTTAATATTTTCAATAAGCCGAAAGGAAATTTCACTTCTGATTTAGGATCTGGTGAACCAAAACTAGGCTTATTCTTAGATCTTAATTTAAATAAAGTAAAATCATCTTTTTTAAAATTATCTCCCAATAAAAAAGATGCAATCAATTTATTGGAACAAGAAATCCTATTTGGAATTTCTCCTAATTATCTTCTTGAAAATATGTTAAATGGAACTATTGGCCTTTATGCTTATATGGAAAGTATTGACTTTGGAATAACTCCGGATAAATTTGGATCAATACCTGAACTTAACTTTAAAATTGGAATACCAAAGTCTAATAAAAATTACATAGAGGGATTTGCAGGGTTGTTTTTACAAAATATGGCAGATTATAAAGTGACTGATGATTATATATATGGATGTAGCAATAAAACAAATAGTAATGCAAAAGGAGCGGCAAGATTAGAAAACGAAAATGAATTATTTGGAAAGAAAGCAATTAGTGGTTTTGTTAATTTAAAAGGAATAAAAACTTCTGAATTATCTCCCGATTATTTAGGAAATTACGCTAACTTATTCATAAATACTGTTGAAAATATCTTTTTTGAATATGATATAAATGGTGGGTTGATTAAGGTAAAAACTAACAAACCAAATGAAAATTCGTTAATTACATTTAAGGATTTTACAATCAAATATGTTAGCAAACAATTACAAAATATTATATTTTAAAGGTTTTGGGGAAAGATAAATTAAGACGCTGGAAAGAAATTGAGAAGTTCAAAAATGTAATTGAAAGTCCATTTGGAATAGATTGTGAATTAAAAGATAAATGGAATGATTGTTTTTTTAAAAACGAAAATCCAATTGTTCTTGAATTGGGATGTGGAAAAGGAGAATATACTGTTGGATTGGCAAAGCTAAATTCAAATAAAAACTATATAGGTGTTGACATCAAAGGTTCACGAATGTATATTGGAGCAAAAGAAGCGCTTACAAAAAATTTAAACAATGTTGGTTTTTTAAGAACTAGAATTGATTTTATTGACAAATGTTTTGGAAAAAATGAAATTGATGAAATATGGCTTACATTTTCTGATCCACAAGCAAAAAAAACAAGAAAAAGGTTGACATCACCCCTATTTATAGACAGGTATAGAAATTTAATAAAAGAAAAAGGCCTTGTTCATTTAAAAACTGACAGTACTTTACTTTATGAATATACTATTGAAGAAATAGAAAAAAACAACTATACATTGATTTATCAATCTGATGAAATATATAATGAACTTGATATTTTGAAAACAGAAAAAGAAATAGAAGTATTGAACATAAGGACACATTATGAAAAACTATTTTCAGATAAAGGACATTCAATAAAGTATTGTTGTTTTCTAATAAATTAAATCATTATCATGCCCAATAAAAAATTAAGTGCACAAAAAAGCCCGACAATATCGGGCTTAGATGTATGATTTAATAAATTATTTCTTAATGTGTTTCGAATAACGATTTTTAAACTTATCAATTCTACCTGCAGTATCAACAAACTGTTGAACACCTGTGAAAAAAGGATGAGACATATGAGAAATATCTAATTTTACCAGCGGATATTCGTTTCCATCTTCCCAAGTTATTGTTTCTTTGGTTTCAGCACAAGATTTTGTGATGAAAGAATATTCATTAGACATGTCTTTAAACACAACTGGTCTGTAATTTTCTGGATGTATATCTTTTTTCATAATCGTTTATCTATTCGAAAAGGAATGCAAAAATATATAAATTATTAAACTTTTGCACTAACTAAATCAAAATATTTATTTTTTATTAATATCTATAATGTTCTGGTTTGTATGGCCCTTCAACTTTAACACCTATATAATCAGCTTGTTCAGTTGTCAAAGTTTCCAATTCAACACCAATTTTAGCCAAATGTAAACTTGCTACTTTTTCATCTAAATGTTTAGGTAACATATAAACATCATTTGAATAGTTTTTAGAATTATTCCATAATTCAATCTGAGCTAAAGTTTGATTTGTAAAAGAATTAGACATTACAAATGAAGGATGACCAGTTGCACAACCAAGATTAACCAACCTTCCTTCAGCTAAAATAATAATATCATTTCCATTAACATTGTATATATCAACTTGAGGCTTAACTTCAACCTTAGTTGAACCAAAGTTTTCAATCATCCAAGCCATGTCAATTTCATTATCGAAATGACCAATATTACAAACAATTGTTTTGTCTTTCATTTTTTCAAAATGCTTTCCCTGAACAATATTGAAGTTACCAGTTGTTGTAACAACAATGTCAGCTATCGAAACAACAGAATCAAGTTTCTTCACTTCAAAACCATCCATAGCAGCTTGAAGCGCACATATTGGATCAATTTCAGTAACAATAACTCTCGCACCTGAGCCTTTAAGAGATGCTGCAGAACCTTTACCTACATCACCATATCCACAAACAACAGCTACTTTTCCTGCCATCATTACATCAGTTGCACGTCTAATTGCATCAACCAAAGATTCCTTACATCCGTATTTGTTATCAAATTTAGACTTTGTAACGGAATCATTTACGTTAATGGCAGGCATAACCAAAGTACCATTTTTCTTTCTTTCATAAAGTCTATGAACACCCGTTGTAGTCTCTTCAGATAAACCTTTGATGTCTTTAGTTAATTCAGGATAACGATCAAAAACCATATTTGTCAAATCACCACCATCATCTAAAATCATATTTAATGGTTTACCATCTTTGAAAGCGAATAAAGTTTGTTCTATACACCAGTCAAATTCTTCCTCATTCATTCCTTTCCAAGCATAAACAGGAACTCCGGTGGCGGCTATAGCTGCTGCTGCTTGATCTTGTGTAGAAAAAATATTACAAGAAGACCAAGTGACTTCAGCTCCAAGCTCAACAAGTGTTTCAATCAAAACAGCTGTCTGAATGGTCATGTGAAGACATCCTGCAATTCTAGCACCTGCAAGAGGCTTAGAGTCTCCATATTCTTCTCTTAATGACATAAGACCTGGCATTTCAGCCTCTGCTAATCTTATTTCTTTTCTACCCCAATCAGCTAAACTAATATCCTTAACTTTGTAAGCTAATTTTTCTGTCGTATCGTTCATATATATATAATTTATGTGTGCTTTTTTTTAAACTTTGCAAAGATACAACTAAGAATTGTATTAATCAAAATGTAATTAAAATGTATAAAAAAATTAACTTAGTTTATGTTTAATAAATACGCTTATATTTTTATTGCGTTAACGCTTTTGTTATTTACATCTACTTGTTCTAAAGGAACTGCAAAGTTTACAATTTCAGGAAACATCAGTGATGCCACCTTAGGAGTAGGTCTTGAAAATGGAGTCATATCAATCTACAAAGTTCCTATTGGAAGTACAGAAAAAATATTAATTGAATCAAAAACTTTAGGGTCAAGTGGAGCCTATACCTTTACATTTCCAAGAGAAGCTATGGAAAAGTATGTAATTGAAGTATTTAAAGAAAACTACTTTGATATAAATGAAGATATTTCATTTTCAAGTTTAAGCAGCTCAAATGAAAATTATAGAGATTATAATACCACCGCTAAGTCATGGGTTAAAATTAAATTATTAAATAACAATCCAAGCACTAGTGATCATTTAAGATACATAAAGCAACAAGGAAAAGAAAATTGTTTAGACTGCTGCCCAACCATTGAACAAAATTATTATGGTGCAGTTGATACATCAATATATTGTATCAATGATGCCAACACAAATTATTCAATCTATTATTGGCTTGTAGGAACAAGCATACAAAACCTTTTGTCGGTTAATACTACAATTTTTGATACGACTGATATTATTCTTGAATATTAAAAGATTTTTTCTTTAAAAAAATTGTATTTTCGATGTCTAAATATTTTGCAATAGCATGAAACTTAAGCTCTTTTTACTCCTTATTACCATTCATTTTTCAATCTTTTCTCAAGATTATACTATAAGAGGCTTTATTTTTGATAAATCATCAGGTGAGCCTGTAGCATACGAAAAAGTTAAACTTTTAAAGTCTTCAGATAGTTCAATAGTTGCAGGAGCAATAAGTGATTTAGATGGGTTCTTTAATATTCCTAAAATTAATAAAGGGAATTTTCTTATAAAAATAGAAAGTCCGTCATATGAAAAACAAGTTAAATTAATATCTGTAAATAAACCAAAAGGAATTAGCAACATTCGCTTTGAACTTTCAAAATTAGAGTCCATTGCTGAAATTGATCAAGTCACAATTAATACCAAAAATGCTCAAAAGAAAAAACAAGTTTTAATATCACAACTTAAATTAGATCAAAAAACACTTGAAATAATTCCTAGTGTGGGAGGTGAAAATGACATTATTGGTGCATTCAGTGTTACTCCTGGTGTTGTTACCACAGGTGATCAGGGTGGCCAGCTTTATGTTAGAGGTGGAACACCTATTCAAAATAAAATATTACTTGATGGAATGACGATTTATAATCCATTCCATTCTATTGGCTTCTTTTCAATTTTTGAAACAGAGTTGATTAAAAATGTTGATGTATATACAGGTGGATTTGATGCAAAATATGGTGGCAGGATATCTTCTGTTATGGACATAAGCTATCGTGATGGAAATAGAAAAGAATTTGGTGGTAAAATATCAAGTTCACCTTTTTTAGCTAAAGTTGTACTAGAAGGACCTATGGCGAAAATCAATGACAATGAGCCAGCTGTTGGATCATATATATTTTCTGCCAAACATAGTTTGTTAGACTACACATCCAAATCCCTATACCCTAACATTAATGATGGAAATGGATTGCCATTTAATTTTACAGATTTATATGGAAAACTAACCTTTAATAGTAAAAATGGATCAAAATTTAGTGCTTTCGGGTTCCACAATCAAGACAGTGTAAACTATAGTGTAGCTGATTTAAACTGGAAAGCTTCGGGTGGTGGAATCAATTTCATGTTGGTACCCAGCAGTACACCAATATTGATAAAGGGTCATGTCAATGGTAGTAGTTATGAAACTACTTTTTCAGAAACTGGACTAGAACCAAGATATAGTAGAATTGGAGGTTTTGATTTGGGTTTTGACTTTACTTATTTTATTAAAAATGAAGGTGAGTTAAATTATGGAATAAACATAGGTGGTTTTAACACTAACTTTATTACCTATAATGAGGTAAAAAGAAAAATTGAAGCTGCAAACTTTACCACAGAAATTGGGGGATATTTTAACTGTAGATTTATTCCAGGAAAATGGGTGATTCAACCCAGTATAAGATTGCAAGTTTACGCATCTCTTGGAACAATTTCGCCAGAACCACGACTGGGATTAAAATACAATGCTAGTGATAAATTTAGACTTAAATTTTCTGGTGGTAGATTTTCTCAAAACTTTACCTCTGCCTCATCTGATCGTGATGTTGTGAATTTATTTAATGGTTTGCTATCTGCACCAACAAATGTTCAGTCCGAACATGTTACTCAATATGTTGATCAAGATGGAAATTCAATTGTAAGACAAACACCTAATGGTCTTCAATATGCATGGCACGCAATTGGCGGATTTGAATTAGACATATTTAAAAATCTTTCGATAAATGTTGAGGGATATTACAAACATTTCAGCCAACTCAGTAATATTAATCAAAATAAAACTTATGATGATATTGCAGAGTTTTCTCAAATTGCTGATGTTTACAAAAAAGATTTCATTATTGAATCAGGACAATCATATGGAGTTGACTTACTATTAAAATATGTAAAAAATAGAGTTTTTATATGGAGTGTTTATTCATACGGTTACTCAACTAGATGGGATGGTTTTATTGAATACTTCCCAGTATTTGATAGAAGACACAACATCAATTTGGTAGGTTCATATATGTTTGGGAAGAAAAAAGATTTAGAACTAAACATTAGATGGAACCTTGGTTCTGGTCTGCCATTTACACCAACTGCAGGATTTTATCAATCAGAAAATTTCAATAACGGTTTAACAACTGATTATACAACTACAAATTCCTCAAACATTTCCACAATGCTTGGAGATTTTAACAGCGAAAGGTTGCCATATTATCACCGAATGGATATAACTATCAAAAAACGATTTAAATTTAAAAATGAAGATGAAATTGAACTTGTTGCAAGTGTTACTAATGTTTATAATCGAAACAATATCTTTTACGTAAATAGAGTTACACAAGAAGAAATCTATCAATTTCCAATTTTACCAAGCTTTGGCCTAAGTTATAAATTCTAACACTTAATTGATATACACCTTTTTAAAGGTTTCTTGTTTTGGAGTTACAATTCCATAATAATAAAGCCCTTTATCTAATTCATCAAGATTGAAATTAATAATTGTACCCCCTTTTGAAATCACCTCAGCTTTTAATTCTTTGTGTAATTCCCATTTTTCATTTAAAATTTGAAATGATACGTGAATTTGATCATCTGGAACAGTAAAATAAAACTCTACCTCTCCTTTTGGGGATTTACTTTCTAAAGAGTAAAGAACACAATACTCTTCCGTTTTAAGTCTCCCTTTGGAAAAATAATTTAGTAAATATTTATAAAGAAATATTAAAACTACTATTAGTAATGTTACTAATAAAAAAATAATTACTAAACGAAAATCAAATCCACCATCCATATTAATAAACTAAATTTCTGTTTTTAAATTTCTAATTCTAATATTAAGTAATTCAATTAAAAATGAAAATACCAAAGCAAAATACAAATAACCTTTGGGAATATGATGACCAAAAGCATCTGCAACCAATAGAACACCTATTGTAAGTAAAAAACCTAGTGCAATTAATTTAAAAGTTGGATAATCTTTGATGAACTGCCCAATTCTACGTGCAAATAACAACATAATAACCATTGATATAATTATAGCCAAATATATAATAACAATAGGGTTTCCATTTAGTTCATCCTCCATTCCATTCGTCATTCCAATGGCAGAGATAATAGAATCAAAGCTAAATACCAAATCAATTAAAACAATTTGAATAATAATCCAAAAAACACTGTTTAACTTAGACTTATTATTCTTATTGGAAAATGATACACTCTTATGAAGTTCTTGAACACTTTTATAAATAAGAAATATACCTCCCAAAAACAAGACCAAACTTTGAGCAGAAAATGTTTTTGAAAATACAATAAATAAAGGTTCTGTTAAACCAATAAACCATGATACAACAGTTAATAAAAGAAGACGAAGTAGCAATGCAATAGAAAGTCCTAAAGATCGGGTTTTATTTTTTTTGTTTTCTGGCAAGTCATCTGTTACTATACTGATAAATAAAATATTATCTATTCCAAGAACAATTTCTAAAGCTGAAAGAATCATTAAAAAAAACAATCCATTCCAGCTTAAAAGAACCTCAAAATCAAACATATTTTAGTTTAAAGTAGCTCATCAATAATATGATCCATAGTATAACCCTCAGCTTCAGCTCTATAATTACGAACCAAACGATGCCTTAATATTGGTTTTGCAACAGACTTAACATCTTCAATATCCGGAGAATATTTCCCATTTGCTGCAGCATGTGTTTTGGCTCCTAGAATTAAAAATTGAGAGGCTCTCGGTCCTGCTCCCCAGGTTATGTATTTTTTAGTAATTTCATGAGCCAATTCAGAATTACTTCTTGTTTTATTAGTTAAAGAAACAGCATATTCAACAACATTATCAGCAACTGGTATTTTTCTAATTAGATTTTGGTACATCTTAATTTGGTCAGAGGACAAAATCGTATTTAATGTGACTTCATTATCAATAGTAGTTGATTTAACAATAGAAAGCTCTTGATTATAAGATGGATAATCAACCCAAATATTAAACATAAATCTATCAAGTTGAGCTTCTGGAAGTGGATATGTTCCTTCTTGTTCAATTGGATTTTGAGTTGCTAAAACAAAAAATGGAGAGGGAAGTAATCGTGTTTCACCAGCAGCACTTACAGATCTTTCTTGCATTGCCTCTAGCAAGGCAGATTGGGTTTTAGGAGGTGTTCTATTAATTTCGTCTGCCAAGATAATATTTGAAAAAAGTGGACCTTTTATAAACTTAAAAGATCTATTTTCATCTAAAATTTCTGAACCAATTATGTCTGAGGGCATTAAATCAGGTGTAAACTGAATTCTATTAAAACCAAGTCCAAGAGTTTTAGCTATTGAATTTACCAATAAAGTTTTGGCCAATCCAGGAACACCTACTAAAAGACAGTGACCATTTGAAAACATTGAAATTAATACTTGATTTACAACATCCTCTTGACCAATAATTACTTTATGAATTTCATTTTTTAAATTATTAAAATCATTTACAAATTGATCTAGATTTTGAGTATCAGACATAGTTATTTTTTAATGAATATAGTTTAACCAATTGTTTCTAAATGAACAATTTTGATAAGATTTATCTATACGAACATAAGCATTGCTTATTTTAGATTTAATCCAATTGTCAATTGTTCTTTGTTTTTTATCATTTTCGGCAGCCCTCTTAATTAACGAATAATCTTGATTTAAATTAGCTTTGTGAGGTTCATATCTATTTAAAAGCCTTACAATTCTGATTCCCTGCTTTCTTTCAAAAATATCACTATACAAACTAGGTTGAGAAATCCCTCCCTTTTCCAATGCATCAGTTAAAAGATAAATTTGCTGATCAACTTCATTTAAATCTTTCATATCCCAAGTTTGTTCTCCAGTAATAGGATTGGTGATAATACCCTTATTTTGCTTTGTTCTCGAATCATTTGAATATGAAACAACAGCATCATTCCATGTTATTTCATTTTTATTTAACAGATTGTAACATGTATCCATTTTTAAAGCCGCTTCATTAATTGCATCGTTACTAAACTCAGGCATAATAAGAATGTGTTTACAAGTATAATCGTCTCCCAGACGCGATATTAATTTTAATATATGAAATCCATAATCAGTTTCAAATACATCAGAAACTTCACCTGGTTTTAAATTAAATACTGTGGATTCAAATTGAGGAACCATCATTCCTTTTGAAGCTGAAATCAGACCACCTTGTTGAGCACTTCCTGGATCCATAGAATGAATCCTTGCCATGGTCTCAAAGGATTTTTTACCATCAACAATAGATTCTCTTATTTCTGTCAATTTATCCATTGATCTTTTTTTATCATCAGGAGTAATTTCTGGATAAAATACAATCTGCTGAAAACTCAACTTCATATTTATAAATGGAATGCTATCCTTAGGAATTTGTTTATAAAAAGACTTTACCTCTTTTGGAGTTACAGAAACTTCAGCCGTTATGGTTCTTTGCATTTCCTGTGAAAGCATTTGATTTTTAATTTGAGCTCTAAACTCATCCTTAATTTGCAATGTTGTTTTACCATAAAACTCCTCAAGTTTTTGCCTACTTCCCATTTTATTTTGAAGATACCTTAACCTATTTTCCATTTCAGCATCAACTTGATCATCTTTAATTTCGATACTATCAAGAATGGCTTGATTAAGAAGTAATTCTTGGTATAACAATTCTTCTAGAATAAAGCAATCAACATTTTCATCTAATTCTCTACCGTCTTGAATTATATTTAATTTTTGAGCTTGTATATCAGATAATAAAATGATATTATCTCCAACCTGTGCAACAATTTTATCTATTACCTGTCCAAAATGAGGATAAGGTAATAACAAGAAAATTAAGATTTTAAAATTGTGCATTTATATTATTTTTTATCACCTAAAGAATATAAGGCTTCATAATTAATCTGAATTTCATGCTTACTTTTAAGTTCATTAATCCAATTCATCTCAAGATGTTGTTGATAATCTGATATTACCAAACCTTTTGTCTCATTAAGTTCCTTGTTCATTGATGGTAGAAACTCATGAACAACAACAACGTAGTGTTTTTTTTCCTTTTCATAAGGGATATTTCTGCCTACAGATAAATCATTTTTTAAAAAGTCAGTGGTTAATGGATCAAATTTATTCATCTTTACACTCAAATTTAATTCTGAAGATGCATTTATCTTTTCAATAATTTCTTTACTTGTATTTGTATCTACATCTAACATAATAAATACTTGCTCTGCTATATTTTGATTTAAGCATTCATATACAGTAGCATCAATTCGTTTAGGCCAAACATATTTATTTTGATTGCTTTTAAAATAAGCTTTCAAACCTACAGTATCTTTAACCGCTTTATTCCACACCATATCAGACATAATTTCGTATAACAAAACACCATCATGATATTCTTTCACCAAAGCTTTGTATTTTGGATACTTATTGGGCAATTGACTCTCTTCATATGATAAAACAACTGATTTTTGCCATTTTTTAAATTGTTTATCAACTAATGATTTAACATCTAATTTTGGTAAGCCTCTCCAATTCTTAATTAAATATGAGTAGAAATCTGTTTGATTATATTTTGATTTAGGCAATGTAAAAAGAACTTTATTTGTCGAAAGGTTCTTTGGATTCCATTTCCCAGTATAATATGTAGAGTCTAAATTATTATAAAACCATGTTAAGTTTTGTCTATGTTCTTTTGCAGCATATTTAATTTTTAATTTTTCAACAAATGTACTTTGTGTTTTTTTAGATCTAATGTCTTTATTAACTTTTGCTTGAATTTCTTTTTTAAGTTCATTAAAAGATTTAACACCTACTTTCTCAACTCTCTTAATTATATGATAACCATAATTTGTTTTAATAGGAGTACTAAAATCACCATCATTTTTAAGAGAAAAAGCTGTTTCCTCAAAAATAGGAAGCATTCTGGTTTTACTTCCTGAACCAAAAATTGGTAATAATCCAGCTTTTTTATTTGTAGAAGGGTCATCTGAATGCAATTCAACAAGTTGCTCCCATGTTGCTTCACCATTAACAAGCTTTGAGTGAATTTCATTTATTTTTTTCTCTGAGCTAACATAATCTTCTTTTTCATTTTTTGGGATTGCCACCATTAGATGAGCTGCCTTCATAGTTCCCCTTGCCTCCCGTTCATCTGTAACTTTTAAAATATGATATCCAAATCTGGTTCTAAAAGGATCACTAATTTGACCAACTTTTGTATTGTATGCTTTTTCTTCAAATGGATAAATCATCTGAAAAGCACTGAAGAATCCTAGATCACCACCGTTATTTGCAGCAGATGGGTCATCAGAGCCATTTTTTGATTTTGCTATCATCGCAAAATCTTCTCCTTTTTCAAGTCTTTTTTTAATATTAACTAGTTTATTGTATGCTATTAAAGTATCCTTTGGTGTAGGATTTTTTGGGATTTTAACTAGAATATGAGAAGCACGAATTTCCTTTTTAATTCTTGAATATGCTTCCTTAACCAAAGACTCATTTTTAGAGGAGTCGATTAGATAAGGTAAAGAAAGTTGTTTTTTATAGCCATTTAATTCTCTCACCAATTTAGGGATGGTATCATAACCTAGTTTTTCAGCCTCTACAACTTTCAATTTAAATTTTGTAAATAAATCCATGTATTCATCTAATGATTCTTTATCATATTTAGGATCGTTATTATTTTTAAGATAGATTTGAAGAAATTCAGATTTTGAAACTTTCTGATCATTAACTTGAATAATTATTTCTTCTTTAATCTTGCAACATGAAAAGATTAGAAGAATACTTAGTAATAAGGAATAAGATTTATAATTCATTTTAAGTAAAAATTAGAGATTAGTTAAACGAAATGATTTAATATTTATTTTTTGATTGAATGATTTATTTAATACTATAATTAGGTGCTTCTCTTGAAATACTGACATCATGTGGATGAGACTCTCGAACACCTGCAGAAGTTATTCGGACAAACTTGGTTCCTTTTAGTTTTTGAATAGTTTCAGCACCACAATACCCCATACCTGCTCTTAGGCCCCCTATGATTTGATGCATTACTTCAATTAAATCCCCTTTGTAAGGAACTCTACCAGATATACCTTCAGGAACAAGTTTATTAATATCATCTTCAGCATCCTGAAAATAACGATCTTTAGATCCTTTTTGCATGGCTTCAATAGACCCCATACCTCTATAAGATTTAAACTTTCTACCTTCATATATAATTGTTTCACCTGGAGATTCTTCAACTCCTGCAAACATAGAACCCAACATAACAGAATCAGCACCAGATGCTAGAGCTTTGACAACATCTCCAGTATATCTGATACCGCCATCAGCTATAATAGGAACACCAGTTTCTTTAAGAGCAATTGCAACTTCGTTTATAGCTGTTAATTGAGGAACACCAACACCAGCAATGACTCTGGTTGTACAAATTGAACCTGGGCCAATTCCAACTTTAACTGCATCAGCACCTGCATCAACTAAAAACTTTGCAGCCTCTGCAGTGGCAATGTTA
>MDTD01163426.1_pt1 | contig 25458 bp, 18 predicted proteins | sample 811221 | NCBI WGS metagenome assembly MDTD01 (sample SAMN05326646, study PRJNA326480) | marine metagenome | isolation source: seawater | place: Pacific Ocean: South West | collected 2011 | reverse complement strand
TTAATCGGTGCTGGAATAATGATTCCTAGATTAAGAAAAGTTTCTTCAGCTGCAATGGTTTTAATGTTAATTACTCTATATTGGGCAAATCTGAATATGTGGATAAATAATATCCCATTAAGTGGGGAAACATTTGCAGACAAATGGCATGTACTTAGGGGAATAATTCAATTTGCTCTAATTTTAACTGCACTTTGGATAGGAAAATTCCCTCCATTCAAAGATGAGTTGTATCAAAAAAATAATTTATTAATTTTTGATGGACAAATATTCTCAAGTGGTTTTGAATCTGGGGATAGAATTGTAATTGGAAATTGGAAATATACTCCATTTGGAAAGTTCACAGATATTATGTGGGCTAAGCCCGATGGGAAAAAAGTGTTAATTGCTCCAAATCAAAAACTAATTGATTTTATTTCAAGTATGTATGAATTTGATGAATATTTAATTTCAAGCTTTTCAATTGAAGAAACATCAAATCAAATACTAATCAAATCTGATAAAATTATATGTGAACTAGAATGGTCTAAAGGTGTTAAAATACCGTTTAGAAGACCGCTATGGTTCATTTCAAGTTTAGAATATATAGTCGCATTTCTCTTTTTTGGAACAAAAACAAATGGTTTAACAAACGATGGCAGACAAGAGTGGTATGCAATTGAAAAGGTAAGTAATTTGATTTCAGCAAAGGCCTCAATTAATGGGACAGATTTGGGTAAAATGACAAACTTTGAACCAAAAGCCACTTTCGGATTTAGTGAACCGAGAAAAAAACCCTCTGCAGTAGAATTAAAGAGCCATATTGAAAAAAAAGTAGGTGATTGAATTGATTATTCGTGAACTTGAAACACAAGACATAGCTACAATTTGGAAGATAAATGAAGAGGGGTTACCTGGTACAGGAAAAGTTTCGGAATATGAAATCTCAAAACTACTAAATTATTCAGAGTTATCTTTGGGCGTATTCAACGAAGATGAATTATTAGGAATTGTTATCTGTCTTCTTCCAAGAACTGAATATGGAAGCTTGAATTATGCTTGGTTCAATAAAAACTACAAAAATTTCCTTTATGTTGACAGAGTGGCTGTTACAACAAATAGCAGAAATCAAAAAATTGGTTCTTTATTATACGAAAAAGTTATTGTTCATGCTCAAAAATTGGAACTTCCTGTAGCTGCAGAAGTTAGTCTTAAACCTCCGAACCCAGATTCCATTAGATTTCATAAAAGGCATGGCTTTGTAGAAGTAGGTGTTCTTCATCATGAAGAAAAATCAGTAATAATGATGTTAAGAAATTTTAATCAATTACTCTGACCTACAACTTTGTAATCATCAGATAATGGAGTTGCACCAGTTTCCATAGATACAATCTTTCCATCTTTGAATCTCATAAATGATAATACTGCTTCAGATGTTGAACCATTAGCAAAGTGAACTATTGAATGGGCAACGCCGACTTCATCATTTTCGAAAAGAATTCTGTTTTGTTCTGATTTTGGAGTATTTCCACCACTAACAAATCCAATTATATCTGATTTACTCATAGTGATTCCACCTACATGCGGATTGAATACGCAATCATCGTGAATGATTTCTCCGAGTGCTTCTGTATTTTCGTTTTCCCAGGCTTCATTATACGCTGCTATTATTGACATAATAACAGCCTAGAAAAATCTGTTTTTAACTTAGTCGCTTTGCCGCATCTTCTAAAGTTTCGCCCTCTTTAACTAAAGAACGAATATATTTTGGAATTGATTCTTCACTTAATTCTAAATCTAATAAATCTCCAACCCATTCCAAAGGATTATTGCAAATATAGTCTGTACCAGAAGAAAAATAACTCCACACCGAACATTCACTTCCATCATCTGATTTAGTTTGCAAACACCATGGTAGTATTTGAGAAGGATTAGATGCAAAAATATCTTGTTCATTAATTGTAATTACCCAACATTTACCTACAGAATATTTAATTTTTGCATTATTTAAAAATTCAATTAGATCATCATTCTCTGCACCAGGTTGAAGCCATATAAAGGGAATCTTACGACCTTCAAATAACCATTTTCTAATCTCATTAAATATCGAATATGGTGAAAGAAAGATTACAAACATTTCAGGATCTGATGAAGACCAAGGATGTGGGACAATAGGTCTTCCAAGAATACTACTCCCTGCAGCTTTAGGATGTACAGGAACCATTCTGAACCCTCTGTGTCCAGCATCAATGAATGCCCGATGTGCAGGTTTATCCTGGTTAAGGCCTGCACCAATAATGTGGACTGTTCTAACATCGTGAAGCCAATCAAAATCAGAAGACATGATATGTAATCAATTTACTTACATATCAAGTTGTGTTTAACCTAAGCGTGAATGCAACAGGAATAGAGATAAAAATTAATGAGATTAACCAAGAAAAAATGGAACCGAAAATTATTCCAAATGAGGGAATAAATACTACAGCAACCAATGCATACAAACTTACAGACATTGATCCAAGCATCATTGGACCAACAGCACCACTAGGAACTTCTTCCCCTTGAGAAATCCAAAGAGCAACCATAGTTGTCAAGAAAATAGCAGGAAAGACTGAAGCTATACCCGCTAATAATGGAGAACCTTGTTGAGAAAGCCAAACTGCAACACCGATTGCAATTGCAGCTGCAATTCCTCTAGAAAATAGTATTGTAATTCCAACTTTATTTTTTCCACGTGGTGCTGGACGATGTCTTTTGGTTGCTAAACGTCCAAATAATAATCCAATAACTAAAGCGACTCCACCCACTAACATTGGACTTAATTCTGAAAATAAAATTACAGAAATTATCGCGCCTGCAAACCAAAAACTAAGATTAATTGATGTAATGATTGCTAGTCTAATTGAAAATTTCCATTCAGGAATTACAGGTGGAATTACTCTCCATAACCATAAAAAAAATGAATTTAACAACATTCCCACCGGTACCATTCCCATTGAAGATTCAAATGATGGCTGATTAGAATCTGCAATCCAAATAAATGCTGCAGCAGGAACAATTGTAGTAGGAACTGTACCAAAAATACCTCCTATTACCCCTCCATATTTCTCAATAGCAACTGTTGCTATAATAGCAACTAAACCCGCAAAAAACGCTGACAAAAATATATTCATCGCAGCCATATAATTCACCCAGATGAATTTCAATAACGTATTCTAAATTTATTGTATATGAAACTCATTAGCCAAGCTGGGCCTATCATTAAAAATTGTAAATCTTCAAAAAATGAGGGTTTAATTCCTTCTATCTTGTGCCCATAAAACTGTCCAATCCAAGCTAAAACAAATACAATTATTGATAGTTGCCAAAGTGAGAAACTAACTAATTCATTGTATATACCACAAACAGCAAAACAAAAAGTACACCATAACATCATTCCAATTGTTAATGAAATTGATAATCTAGCATAAAAAAAGAATACAGGAATTATTGCCAGAGTTGCAAAATTTAACCAAACATAACTTACTGACCAAGGTGTGGGAATTGACCATAGTAATCCTACAATTGACCAAAATATCAATGGTACACAAACCCAATGAATTTTTTTATTCAAGGGATTTTGGTGGCTAACCCCGTATGCGTCTAACCACTCTTGCATACTTCGTGTTTTCACGTCTGACATAAGTAACCTGAAATAATTCAATCTAATGAATAAATCTGAATAAATTAATTACAAAGTCTCATGTCTCACCATCATGGATAGGGCGGTACTAACTCTAAAAGTGTGTGGATGGTCAAGTATTGGTATGGGTTTAATTTTCTTTCTAATTCCTGAATGGTATGCTGAATTAGAAGGTGCAAATACTGAGAATATAGCTTGGCTAAGAAATTTAGGTGCTGCTTTGATTGCTGTAAATGGGGTAGGTGCGCTATTGGCCGCAAGCAATCCTTCAAATGAAAGAAAGTTGTATGATGTTGTAATGTTAGCATCTTTACTAGAGACATTAGCACTTGGATGGTCTACCGTCAAATGGGAGTTTACAGCAACAGAAGAAATTTTCATCACAGGTCCATTGATTTTAGCAGCGTTGGTAAGTATTGCTTTGATAATTTTCCGTCCAAAATAAAATAATTGAATGGTGTTATAATGTATGAAAGTAAAAAGGTAAAAAATCCACCATTGTTGAATACTTTACCAATTTGGTACCACTCCATCTACACAGATGGAATTCATCCTGATGCTCGCTTCCCAAGAGATAGATACACAAAATTAGTTCATAAATTATTATACTCAGAGTTTGCACCAAATATCGATATTAGAACTCCAAAAAAGATCTCTCGTCAAAATTTACTGTTAGCACATGATGAATATTATGTAGATAAATTTCTTAATGGTGAGTTGGATGAAAAACAGATCAAACGAATTGGACTAACTCCGTGGACACCTGAAATTATTCCTCGTACACTTATGTTAATGGGAGGCGCTGTTGGTGCTTTAGAACACGTAATTGAAAATGGAGGAATTGCAGCAAATTTAGCAGGAGGAACACATCATGCGCATCGTGGATTCGGTTCCGGATATTGTATTTTCAATGACTTAGCGGTATGCGCGATTATGGCCTTAGAAAATATAAATTTCAACAGAGTGGTTATACTAGATTTAGACGTACATCAGGGTGATGGTACGGCCACTATTCTCGAGGACTTGGAATCAGTACTTACAATCTCAGTACACTGTTCTAAAAATTTCCCATTCAGAAAAACCAATAGTGATTTTGATCTAGAACTGGAACCAGGTGCAGAAGACGAGGAATACCTAGAAGTAGTTAAGAGAGCCATAAAAATTACTACTAATTTTAACCCTGATTTGATTCTATTTCAAGCTGGCGTAGATGGTTTAAAATCTGATGCTTTGGGTAAATTAAATATCACTCGTGAGGGAATGAGAAGAAGGAATAATCTAGTTTTTGATATGATTAAAAAACAATCATTACCTACTGTAATTTTTATGGGTGGAGGATATTCAAAACCTATTTCTGATACGATAGACGCTTTCTATGACTTATTTGCGGATGCAAGTTTGGTAAATCTAGAATTATGAAAAATATAAATTAATTGTATTTATTTTTTTCAATAACTGGTATCAAAGTTAGTACTTGAAACTGCGACATAAACATCAAACTCCATTCACCTATTATTGAACCAACTGCAGAAATACCAGCAATCCTGTGATTTCCAAAAACCATTAATAAAAATGAAAATAAACTCATTAAGGCAATATATTTACGAATATTATTCAGATTGTAATTTCTAAACTTTATTTCAGCATCAATATTTTTTCTTGAATAAAAAAGAGTGAATGTCCAAATTACAACTGGAATAAATATTGAAAATGCACAAATTAAATGAAAAATTAAGCTTTTATCCATAGGAAAGAATGTTAACAAAAATATATTTAAACCTGCCATTGAAGTACAAATCAGTGATATAAAATTATATCTTTTCTCGTTTACACTTTTAGTGTTTAATTTAGAATTTGTACGTAAAAATAAATCTAAACCGATTACAATGTATAAAATTCCTCCCATTTTTAATCCAACATTAAAAATTAAATTCTCTGGTGGGAAAACCCCTCCAGATGAAATCCAGCCTGGTAGTCCATCGGGAAATACCGCCAAATAATCAAACATATCCGGAACTTGATCTGATAAGTCAATAGGCTCATCTCTCACTCCACCACCAGTTTGTAAAAGAATTTGAGTTAGCACCGTAGTTCCTATAATCATTACTGCACCTAAATAAATAAAAATCTTAAGTGCTTTATCGGAAAGAAAATTTGATTTCTTTTCAATCAACTTAAACAATGCTATTCCTCCTCGTAACTTGTTAATAACTTTATTTCAGGAATAAAAGTCATTACTGTCCCCAAAATACTCGCAATTAAAGCCCATTCCCATAAAGCTGCCCTATCCAATAGAGGATACATCTGACTAGTACAAAATTCTTGCATGTTATTTGCGGACTCATTCCAGAATTCCCAATCAAAATTTGAAGTCCAAACTTTAGTAACGTTCACAATCATTTGCCATAAAGATACTACTGCAATTATAGCTGTAAATGCTCTTATTGAAATTAATTGTATAAAACTCTCTGAACCTTTGAATAATTTCAAAGTTAATACTGTAACTAAAATACACCAAATTACCCCACCATAAAAAATGTCACTGGCGAAAGAACCATGTGCGATGCCATCAACATTCCAAGGTGTGTAACCAATTCTAAAACAGGAAACTGCTGCAACGATTCCAGGCACTACTGAAACATAGTTAAAAGCAACCCAGAAGTTATTAAAATTATTTTTTAATAAGTATTTATGTCTTGTATTTTGAAGTTCGAAAAGAAACCATATGGCCAGTAAACTACTACCAATTGCTCCTAAAGTAAAAATTGTATCTCCTGGTTCATAGAGATCTAAATCTGAAATAAATGGCATAACTGCTTTACATCCTCCTAATACCCAAAAAATCCATCCTAAAATCATCCAAACAAATGTATATACTGTCAACAAAATTATTGAATACCTTAATCGTTCAGATTGTTGCATAATTCCACTCGCACATATCAATTTTAATCTTAGTCCTCTTTTTTATCCTGCATACCAGTTTGTACGTCCCAAAGTCGTTTGTACGTTCTATCCTTCAAAAGTAATTCATCATGTGTTCCAGATTCTATGACTTTACCATCCTCGAGAACAAATATATTATCCGCATTGCGTATTGTAGAAAGTCTATGAGCGATAATCAAAGTTGATCTTCCCTCACTAATTTGGGCCAAGCTTCTTTGTAAAGCCGCTTCTGTTTCATTATCTACAGATGAGGTGGCTTCGTCTAAAATCAAAATTGGTGCATCTTTCAATATTGCTCTTGCAATCGATAATCTCTGTCTTTGACCACCTGAAAGTTTGTAGCCTCCCTCTCCAATCTTAGTATCAAAACCATTTGGTAATGTGTTGATAAATTCAGTTGCTTCTGCGACTTCTGCTGCATTTTTTATTTCTTCATCTGTAGCATCAAGGTTTCCATAACGGATATTTTCTTTGACACTTTCAGGAAATAATGTAACTCTTTGACTTACTAATGCAATAGATTGCCTTAATGAAGATAGTTTAATTTCACGAACATCTACTTCATCTACTTTAATTGAACCACTTTTAGGATCATAAAATCTCAATAATAATCGCACAAGAGTAGTTTTTCCTGAACCCGTAGGCCCAACAATTGCAACAGTCGAACCATCAGGAATCTCAAGATTCACATCTTCTAAAGTAGAATCTCTTTCTGGGTAAGCAAAATTTAAAGATTCCACACTTACTTTTCCTCTCACATCGGTTAAAATTTTTTCTCCATCTTTCATTGAGATTTCAGTTTCTAGTAAATTAAGTACTCTATTTGTCGAAGCCATAGCTCTCTGATAAAGATCAAAGGTAGCTCCTAATCTTGTTAATGGCCATAATAATCTCTGTGTCATAAATACTAGAATACTAAACTCCCCCACCTCTATAGTTCCATTTAGAGTTAACTCACCACCTAGAAGTAATGTAGCTGTGAAACCTATTAAAATTGCCATTCTAATTAGCGGTACAAAACTTGCACTGAGTTTTATTGCACTTCGATTAGATTCACAATAATCTTCAGAAGTAATTCTTAACCTTTCAAATTCTCTCTCTTCTCTTGTAAAACTCTTAATTGTTGTAATACCTGTCAGATTATTTTCTAATAAAGTTCCAATATTTCCTGCTTTCAAACGGACGTCTGCATATCTTGGAGCTATTCTGGATTGAAATCGAAATGAACCCCATAAAATTAAGGGTATTGGAGCTATTGAAAAAAGTGCAACTCTCCAATCTATTACAAAAAAGAGTGCACTGATAACGATTACTGTTGTTGCAACATGGAGTAAATCTGTTGCCCCCTCATCAAGAAATCTTTCAAGTTGATTCACATCGTCATTCATAATCGCCATTAAATTTCCTTTGGATTGTTCCAGGAACCAACCCATTTCTAAATTTTGAATATGTCCGTAAACGTCTAATCTAAGTTCATGCTGAACTGTTTGAGCTAAATTTCTCCATAAAACTCCATATAGATACTGAAATAATGATTCAAAGCCCCAAATCAAAAAAGTAACAGCGGCAAGAAACCATAATTGATGATGAACATTTGTGATTCCTAACGATGAAATTACTGAACCTTCACCCCTAACTACAACATCAACTGCAGCTCCAATTAACACAGGTGGAGCTAAATCAAATAGTCTGTTAACTACACTACAAATTGAAGCTAACCATACTGTATTTCGGTGAGAGCTCATATGATTAATTAGTCTTCTTAATGGTATCTCTCCTCCGACCATATCACTGCGTAATAATGAAACTATGAAATCCTAATCCTTGTAATTTAAATTAATCTTTGATATCAATAACACTCAAAAATAAGTTCTTTATGCGGAATGTATGGCTGAATTGGAAAATGATGAGAAATACATCACTGATGAACAGCCGTGGTGGGCAAATGATTACCTTATTTTTCTGCTTACTATAGCTAATATTGCCATAATAGTTTATGATTTAGAATACTTCAGTGAAAGAAATATTTTTGATATCATACAAGATAAAGATCTAAAATGGATGTTTTTAGCGCTATCTGATTTATTATTAATTCTTATTTTCCTCGCTGATCTAAAAGATGATTATGATAGGTGTGCAGATAAAGAGTGGTGGTGGAAAACACATTGGTGGGAGTTTCTAGGATTGATTCCTATGTTTGTCACCGCTATTCCATTATTAGCTTCTCTTGGGGGACTTAGATTACTTCGTCTTGTTAGAGCATTCTCTGGTGTTTTAAGACTAATAGGTATGGCAAGAAGAAAAACGAAAGTTACCGTTGAAAAACAAATGTTACACCTACTAACGATAGTATTAACCTTAATAGTAGCTGGTGGCTTTTTTGTTTATGTTTTCGAATCTCAAGAATATGAATTAATGTGTTCATCAGAACCATTGGCTGATGAATGTTCTAGAATGATTAATTCATTTGGTGATGCAATGTGGTGGGCTATAGTGACAACTACTACAGTTGGATATGGAGACTATTCTCCTGTCGATCCATTATCAAGAGTTGTTGCTGCATTTTTGATGTTAGTCGGAATTGGATTAGTTGGTAGTTTAGCTGCGACGATGTCTCAATTGTTCTACACAATGAAAGAAGGTAGTAGTGGGAGAAGTTTGGTAAATACAGATGAAGACGTTTTATCAATTTTAGATAATTTACTAAAACACCACAAAAATGGGGTTTTAGATAAAAAAACATTTGAAAGCGCTGTCTCTCTAGCTATGTTGAGAATAAGGGCAGAAATTACCATGATACGCAGTGAATATGATACGATTTCAAGTACCATGCCAGTACCACTTCAGGTTGCACAAAAAATTGAGTATAATGATAGTATCTCGTCTCTTGAAGATTTATTACATGATATTGAATCAATGATTTCAGAAGAGGAATGATATAGACAACGGTCATAAAGGGGTGGTTGGTCGCAAAGATGCTTCTGAGGGGTGTGCAAATGGCAAGAGGACTATATCAACATACAAGAGAGACTTGGAAAAGACCTAAAGATTCAATACCTTTTGAGGTTCGTCAAAAAAGGATGGCTGCATGGAGGAAAGAACCAGTTAATTGTAAAATTGAGCGACCAACTCGCTTGGATGCAGCAAGAAGAATGGGGTATAAAGCAAAACAAGGTATCGTTCTAATCAGAACTAGGGTCCGCCGTGGTGGATTAAGAAAGGGAAAAATACACATGAAAAGAAAGCCGAGTAAAATGGGTATTAAGAAAATCACGATGGGAAAAAATACTCAACGTATTGCAGAAGAACGTGTTGCAAGACACTATCCAAATATGGAAGTACTAAACTCATACTGGGTTGGTGAGGATGGAAAACATAAATACTTCGAAGTAATTTTAGTAGATCCAAATCACCCTTCTGTAATAAATGATAAACAACTAGGCTGGATTTCTGAAGGTTCATCTCACAGAGGTAGAGCATTCAGAGGAAAAACTAGTGCTGGAAAAAGAGGAAGAGGACTTCACAATAAGGGCAAAGGTGCAGAGAAATTAAGACCAAGTCTTAAAGCCAATCTTAACCGAGGAAAATAATATAAAAATTACCAAAATTATATATTTTGATGACAATATTGATTTCCCATACCATTTTCAGCAATACATGAGCCACGGTGGTCTAGCCGATGTAAGAGGAAAACAAGTATATTTACCAGACGGGAGATTATTAGGAAAGGTTCATGATTGTGTTATTGAAACAAAAGAATGGAACTGTACACATTTGTTCGTAAACGAATGTAAGCCGAACATTGTTGAAGATAGTATTCATGTTGCTGTTCCATGGAGATGGGTTAGAGCAGTAAATGAAATTATCATTCTGCGGTGGTTTCCAGAGACACCCATTCCAAAAAACCCTATTCAATAAATTTGGTGACTCCAATGCAGGTTCATATCCTAGGTACATCGTCATCAAGGCCTGCACATGGTAGAAGTGTAAGTGGATCTGTAGTTAACACCAATAAAGGGATTATAGTTGTAGACTGCGGAGAAGGCTTTCAGGAAAGATTTGTAAAACATAATAAAATTTTAAAAAATAAAAATTCAAAATATAGAATTAAAAGCGGGAAAATAAATACTATTTTGCTTACACATGGCCATTTAGATCATACGTGGGGTTTGTTGCCTTTACTAAAAACACTATCTTTAGATGGCAGGGAAAAAGAATTAACTGTAATTGCACCTACCCTAGATATAATAGTTGAAAGAATTTTACAATCTGATAGTGTAGCTATCAAGGTAGAGGATATAGATGTGGCAAATGTAGACATTTACAATCAATATCTGCAATGGTGGTCTCTAGGTGGTACCACGGAAGAGCTTAATTATCGTGTAAATTGGATCCTAGTTGGTGTAGATAAAAATGATGATATCAATAAGTTAAACGCCATCTCAATTAATCCTAACCGTGGGCAAATAGAGGTGGTTAATGACCTTTCAAAATTTACTAATGGAATAAAAATTGTAAATATTCCAACATTACACTCAGTTCCTAGTTGCGGTTGGTGGATTAAAGAACCTGATAGAAGAGGTAAATTTGATTCTGAAAAAGCAAGAAGAAATAATCTGTCTGTTGAACAAATTAAGAAATTAGTGAATGGAGAAAAAATCGACGGTTTTTCACCTAAAGAGTTTATGATGGAAAGTAAAAAAAACCCAAGCGTACTAATCAGTGGTGATACAGCTGGGAAGAATCCCGGATTTAGAAAGTTCTCAAACACAAATTACGAAACTTCGGTTTTGATTCATGAAGCTACTTTTTTACAGATTAACAAAGACAGAGCTGAAAAATATTTTCACTCAACAGCTTTAGAAGCAGCAAAAAATGCTAAATTAATCGGTGCTAAACAATTAATAATTACTCATTTTAGTTCTAGAATCAAAGATACAAAGCTTTTGTCTTCAGAAGCTATTGAGGCATTTGAACGAGTTCATGCTGCTTCTGACTCAGATGTAATAGTCATCGAAGGTGAAGAAATAAAAATAAATTCATATCCCTAAACATCGAAATAGAAAAGCATACTCAAATGCCTTTTCTTTGAGATATTTATATCTATCAGATGCACTAAAATGTCCAGCCTCTAAATCAGTTTTTAGGAGAATTAAACCAGAGTCTGGTAAAGATTTTTCTCTTAAAGTCGCACACCATTTCATTGCTTCCCAATAAGCCACCCTAGGATCGTGTAAACCCGCAGTAATAAGGATATTAGGGTATTTTTGGCTGGTAACATTATCGATTGGTGAATAAGACTTTATGTATTCATGGAATTTCTCTTCATTAGGATTACCCCACTCTTCCCATTCAACCACTGTTAATGGTATCGAGGGATCGCTCATAGTTGTCATGACATCTACAAATGGAACTCCTGCAATAGCTACGTTAAATAAATCTGGACGCATATTTAGTACTGCTCCGATCAAGAGACCTCCAGCACTTCTTCCTTCAATTGCAATATTACTTGGCGATGTCCAACCAATTCTAATTAAGTGCTCCGCACAACTACAAAAATCTTCAAATGTATTCATTTTTGTCAAATATTTCCCTTCTTCTTCATACCAAAACCTCCCCATTTCAGAACCTCCTCTTACATGGGCAATACAGTAAACAATACCCCTGTTAAGCATTGGCAATACTTTAGCATTAAAACTAGGCTCAATACAAAGCCCGTACGAACCATAACCATATAACATCAATTTTGAATTAACAATTGACTCTTTATGCATGTCTTTACGATAAACAACAGAAATTGGTATCAATGTCCCATCCGTAGAAGGTGCAAAAATTCTATCGGTACAATAGTTTAAACGATCATAGTTTGGAACATCCTTCTGTTTAATCTGAATTAGTTCTTTACTATCTACATCATAATCAAAAATTGTTTGAGGAGTGACCATTGAACTGTAAGTAATTCTGACGAACTTCGAGGAGAACTCTAAATTTGAGCCTAAACCTAAGACATATGAGTCTTCAGGAAATTCTAATTTATGGTGATTTAAAATTTGGTTGTCTTCGAAAACTAGACACCAGAGTTGTTTCAATCCGTTTTCTCTACCAAAAACTATGATAAAATTTTTGAAAGAATAAGAATAATTAATCGTTCTGGAATTATTATGCTCAAATAATACTCTTCCGAGCTTATCTTTAAGGGAATTCCATTCAGAGGGAGATTTAATGTCTGAAGTTAAGATTTGGAAATTTTTTGCTTCGTTGAAATTTGTAACTATGTAAAATGTGTTTCTTCTTTTGCTCACTGAATATAATATTCCTTTCTCCCTCTTTTTAATAAGATTTAAATTAATAGATTCATTTTTTAATTCTAAATAATGTACCTCACTTGTTTCTTTAGAACTAGAAGAAATTAATAAAAAATCATTATCCTGAGTTTTAGAAATTCCTACCCAAAAAAGTTCATCATTTTCTTCATAAATTAGTTTACGGTAATTAGAATCATTTAATTTTAATTTCCATACCTGGTAAGGCCTATGAGCTGAATCCATTTTTGTGTAAAAAATTGTGTTATCATCAGAACCCCACTCGAAGCTAGAAATGTCTGAAACTGTGAAAATAATCTCATTAATACTTAAATTTTTAATTAATATTTCGTATATTTCATCTCCGCTTGTATCTACTGAAAAGCCCAATAAATTTTGAGACGGACTAATTCTCATATTACCAACATTCATTTGTGTAGTGCCGAATTGATCTGATAATTTGTTTTCGTCTAAAATCACCTCTTCTAAAGAATTAATATTTTCTCTGTCTCTTCTACAGTGAATTGGATAGGGAGAACCCTCCAATGTATGAGAGTAATAAACAAAATGTCCATTTGGGACAAAATCAGTAGTATCTGTTTCTTTCACATGTGATAATAATTCATCATATATAGAATCATTAATTTTTGTTAAATTTTTCATATTTTTCTTCGTATAATCGTTCTCTAATTCCAGATGGGTTAAAATTTCTTCATTACTCCTAGAATCATCTCTCATCCAATAATACGGGTCTATTTTTTCTAAAGGTGGATTCATTGGGTTATCACCTCTATTCTCTCCTTCGACCTTGCCAAATTTTACAAGATGATGTTTCTTTTTCGCTATTGGAGCAGTTGGTGTATCCGTGCCGTAATTCATGTGACAATTCAATACAATCATAATCGGTTTATGAGATTGATGAATTACGCAATCAAAGTGAGATAAGTTTCATGAAGTTGAATTATGACCAAGTATTATGCGAAGAGGGCACTTGATAGTAATGATTATCAGTTTACTATTTATTGTGGAACTTAATTATGATGATTTAAATCCCAATCTGGCGCCAAAAAGTACACATGGTAGGTCTAACTTAGAATGTTCTGAATATTTTTTTGATATAAATCAAGACCTCCCAATCGATGCAGGCTTTTTAATTGAAGATAGTAATTGTGTTGCATTATTTTTAAATGGTTTATCGGGATCTGAGAAATTAGATTTTAACGTACTAGGAGACTCTATTAATCCTATGGATCTGTTGATTATGGATAATGGAGTATACTATACTTATCTGAACGAACAACAATATCATTTTAATCCGTTGAGCGGGAATTACTTAATTGAAAATAATCCAACTATTGAAAACCTTACTGGGAGCATGAATTTTACATGGTCAATACCTTCAAATGATGTCTTTGTGGTAGTTTTAGACAATATGAGGCATGTTGCTGATGAAAACAGAGGAGCTGGTGGAGGAAACAGTATCTCTGTTTCAGTTTCGATAGAATTTAACGATGAGGAATGGATTTGGACTCCCCACAATTCAATAATTCAACTGGAGGAAAATCTAGAAATTGGAAATATTAATGATAATGCATTATTATTCGACGAAGGTGATGTTATTACTGTAAAATCTAAACCGTTATTTGGAACTGGAAAAATTGGTCTAACATTATATTCATCAGCCGATTTAGTTAATGAAGATCAAATGTGGGCGGGAGATACATTAGATATTACAGGTACTAATACTCAGTATGATTTAGTGATTAGTTCTGATTTGGCGAATAAGCCTTTATGGTTCATTTATCAGAATCAAGATAATTCTAAAATGGCTAGTACCATTACAATATTCGTGACTCCAATTCTCAACCCAATAATTGAAATAATTTCACATAATTCATCAGAGATTGAACTTGGAGAAACACTTCAATTAGATGCTTCATCTTCACCTAATAAATGGGGTCAAATTGAAAAGTATTCTTGGAACATTGAAAGCATAGGTGTAATTGATTCTACAATTACAGATGTAAAATGGGATGCTCCTGGTGAATATTTGGTGGCACTTGAAATTACCCGCTCTGATTTAGAAAAAGCTGTTAAAAATATTACCATCAACGTTAAGGATAGTATTGATCCAATAATCAAATTCTCTGGCTTAGCTGAAAATGCATTAGTTGAACATAACTCTGTTAGGACTATCAACTGTGATTGTAGTGATAATCATGAAATTGAGAATATTCAATGGTTTGTGGATTCTGAAAAAATTTCTGAAGATGAAACATCATTAATTTTACCGACCTCAAATTTAGGAACACAAACTATTAAACTAATCCTAACGGATATGTCTGGAAATAAAGCGGAAAAATTTCTGAATTATTCTGTCGTTGATGCAACTGACCCCGAATTAATTTTTGTTGAATGGCCAGAGGGGGATATTTATCAAAATAATGATCTTACTTTTAAGATTAAGGCGTTTGATTCTGAGGATACAAATTTATTATACAGATGGGATTTTGATTTAAGTTCAGATAGTAATGGCGATGGTGATAAAAGAAATGATTGGAAGGAAGGGAATTTTGATTCAGCCACTGGCGAATCTGAAATTATTCATTCTTACGCAGAATCAGGAACCTATACTGTAATGGTACAAGTTCTAAATTCTGAAAATAGAAAGTTAGAGTTAACATATACATTGGCTATTTCAGAAGAAAAAACGATTAAAAATCAATCAATATTTTTTTATTCCATAGGTAGTATCTCAATCGTTGTTCTACTCCTCGGTGGAGTATTAATTTGGAAAAATATACAAAAACGTATTTCAGAACTTGAAACACAAGGTAAAAATCTTTCTCAGGAAGAATTAGCTGAAATTAAGCAGAAAGAGCTCTCTCAAAAATTATACGGAAATGATGAAAAAAATCTGGCTGGAATAGCAAATATGGGTAAAAACTCAGAACAGTGGGATATTAAAAGAACTGAAAACACTATTAATACTCGAATAGATAAAACTTATGTGGACTTCAAGAATGAACCTAAAACAAGAAAAAATAATAAAAATCTTGGAACAGAAATATTGGATTCATTGATTGAAAATAATGAAATTGATTCACAGGTTAATAGCTCAAATGATGAATTAGAATTTTTAAACGATTTGAATGACAATAAACCTAATGTTTCTAAACATACACAAGGATCTAAAAAGAGAAAATCAGTACTAAAAATTGATATTCCAGAGGTAACTAATAGGAATGAAAGTGCTAAGAAAACACTTAACATTGATTTACCTGTAAGTTCTAGAAACGACATATCAAAAAATGATGATTTTGATATTTAATAAATGTTTAAAATCAATAATTTATCATACATATAGGGCAATCATAAATGAAGATGATGTTAACCTCAGCAAATATGGAAGGTGTTCGACTCGTTGCAAGGCTACCGCGCTTCGAAAGAATTAAGTCTGGTAGAATAGCATTATTAATTTTTATTTTAATGGCTTTTACCAGTTTCTCTCCTGTTGCTACTGCGAACTCTAGTGCATTAAAAACAGATGACTTCGGCGTATTGGATAAACTTCATGAAATAAATTCTGCAAATTATGTTGGTGATGGGCAAGAAGCAGCACCAATTGCTACTAACGCAATACTAGATGGAATTAATCAAAGAGAGAGAGCAAGTGGAATTAACGACCCCTTTGGTGAAAACTCTACAAATCTTGAAAACCTAATCTTATCCGATACAACACCAAACACACCTAACCATCCAACACCATATCAAATGCTCAAAAATCCTCAGCAGAAACCCGCAGGATTACCTGCATCTCTTTGGGAAACTCTAGCACCTTGGGGAATTGACAATTATGTTATTGTTACCAATTATACTGGTGGAATACTAAATGAACATATTTTATTTTCAAATGCATCATTTTACGGAGAATTAATTGCATTCCCCCCAAATCCATTCAATAATCAGATCGATATTGACGGAGTGGATTTTAATCTTGATGGAGTTTGTGATTTTAGTTGCGATGCTGACATTGAAGTTACACTTACGATTTCTTTCATTCCTGACAATACTGATTTAGAATTAGGAAAAGGTGAAACGTGGGATATTATTGATAATTTTGGTAATCCTTGGCCTTATGATGGAAATATTTTTGATATTTCTACAGGAGTTCCAGCACAATTATGGATAAAACCGACTATTACATATTCTGTAACAGCTTTAGGCAATTCTGTAGGCCTTGATGTTCTAGAACATTTGGAAATTTCATTATTGAAGGGCTTTACATATGATCAATCTGTTGGCTCTGAGATAGGTGAAAGTTACGTTTGGGCTATTGACTCAAAATTCACTCAAGCTCCAAATAATTTCGAGCTAAATGTTGGTCTTGAAAGAGTGACATTAAACATTACAGATACCACTCTCTCAGCCGTGGATGCAGCAGCGGGTGGTTTGCTATCGCTACTTGGGGTGTTTGAGGGGACTTCTGAACTGAGTTTAGCTATGCTCGCTTCTCCATACTCACTAAATATTGTGAACAATGGACAAAAAACATGTAGGGCAGAGTATACCCCTGAACAAAGACTTTTACCTAGTGAAGAGCAAGATTGCGGTATTTCAGTTGGGCTTGGCTATGTACATTATCCGAGTGGTGAAGAACCAGAAGAAATTTTAGAGATGGCATATATTGAAGCGTCCTTTCATCCCTCTGGAAATTCATCTATTCCATGCAGTAATATCCCCATTCGTTACTGTCTGCCTGAAGAAGTTGACTTAATTATCAGAAATGATAATCTTGGTGAAAACGGACTAGATACCATAGAGTTTTGGTCTGAGAGAGAGACTGATCTCAGAATTCACTATTTTGAAGACAGATCTAATATGCAAGATGGTGAAGAATATGGAAATATTACCGAAGCAATTGGATGGATAAGAAAATTACCATCCCAAAGTTTTGAGCCTGATGAAATTGATAGAATTTATAGGATGTTAGGATATGATAACGAAATTGAACTACCTGGGCAAAGGCCATCTAGGTTATCGTTTATACTAGGAATCAAAAATTTCTCCAGAGATAACTCGCAGAACAACAATGATCCCACCTTACCCATTAATCCTCATAGCTCAACTAGACCAGATACACTAGTGTTAATCGCTTCGAAAACAAAAATCGAACAGCTTGACTATCGTTCTTGGTTTCAAAGATACGGAAATGAATCAGACCACAGAAAAATTGACTTTGTACTAACTGATATTCCTGAAGTGATAATTCTACATGGATCTTTCGAATTAGGAGGAGGAAGTGAGAATATCAATGTTCCTGATGACCCTAGCCTTTCTGCATTCAGTCAACTCTTAGATGGAGCGATAATCACAATAGTAGATGTAATAATAAATATAGGTTCGATATTGAATTCTTTACCAGATGCGTTAACAGAAACCTCAAGCTCTAAAGGAGGAGAAATAAATATTGAAATGATGAATTCAGTCCGTGAATCCAGATTTCAGAGATATTTAGGTGAAATTAAAATTTTATTCGGGAGCAGCTCTCATCCAACACTCTCCGAAGATCATTTCATGATTACCAAAGATACTGATCTAGATTTTGTGTCTGGAAGATTAGGAAATATCACACCTCTAACAAGAGTAGGTCTTAGCGCAAAATTTTCTGGTATCTCAAATTTACACTATACTTTTGATGCGATTAGTGACGAGAGAAAAATTGAAATTGATATGACTGAAGGCGAAAAATTTAGATTTGCATATTTAGAACATGAGAAGAATTCTGTAAATAGCTCAGCGTTTCAATCAGCATTATTATCTGAGAGACCCAGAAATTTGACAATAATGCAAAATTCAGAGAAAATGAGTTATTCAGCAAATACTGGTATTTCTAGTTTAGTGTATCACGCAGAATCTGGTAAACAAAAAAATGCTTTAAAATTAGAAGGGTTACCTAAAGAATTTGAAATTTTGCTAGGTGATGAAGTTGGTTACAATTCTGCTGAACCATTAGGTTCGATTGCAATACAGATCTCAAATGCAAGTAACGATTTTGTTTTAGACGGCGATCATGCTTATCACTGGCAAAATGGAGATATTGGTGAATCAAGTTTATCAGTAAGAATTAGTAATCTTTTAACTGCGTCTTGGCGCTCTCCAGAAAATCCAGGTGCTAGTGGAGTTGATGGTTTAGCTAGAATAAAATTAATTCGGCCTGAAGGTACAACATTTAATGCTAAACTAATAGATGAGACAACATATAACAATGATCATCTTGGATTAAATGCAACAATACAAATATCTCCTCTACCAGGTAATTTAGAGATTGATGTACCTACTGACGATTCAAGTGACTCATTAATACTACCTAATTTTGGAGATGAATCTGGAATAAATGGGATATCTAATTTTCTTGGGGGTTTGATAGGTTTTGGAACTGGAGTTAATGATTTAGTGGGCAATTTAACCAGAGATTTCTTGGGCCCTAAACCTGGTGACATTAATGCTAGTTTGGTATTAAATTTACAATCTGATGAAGAATTTGATGTTTTGGTAGAACTTGAGAAAGGAGACAATGTAAAAGATGAACCTGATTGGGTTCATGGGATATCTGCCATTTTTGAAGAAAGAACAGTTTTAGACCTAAATTTAACTAAATTAAACTTTACAGAAGAAAGTGGTAATGATTTAATTGATATACTTAAAGATGAAAAAATCAACAGTGATGAACATGTAAGATTCTTACAGTTAATGGAAAATAGAATGATTGAACCTGATATTTTCTCTGGAATTATGAGGGACGGATGGATTAATTCTGAAGAATTAAAAGTACTAGATATCGAGAGATTGAAGGAGTCTGGAATATCACTTCGCGATGAACGATCATATCATATCAAAGCTTGGATTCCTAGAGTTGCTCCAATTGTAGAAATGAGTTATTTTTATTTTGTAGAAGGAGAAATCCCACAATGGAGTTTAGACTTAAAAATGACAGATTGGAAACCAAAATATAGTGATTTTACAATTAAAGTTGATGGTTTAGAAGGGATGAACCTCAACATAAATTTAGATGGGTTTGATACTACCAGAGCTATTGATGTTGAAATCGGAATGTTTATGTCAACTGATTCAACGTTAATTGTACCAAGAATATATACGGACATGAGTTTTAATTTAGGATCAGAATTAGATTATGTTCAAATTAATATGCTTGATAAAGTTTTGAAACAACGGGTATCCACACTGATTGTTGATATACCCTCCAAAGCAAACTTTGCGGCTACCATCGGAGATGTGCTAATTATGGACTTGGCTGTACCTGCACCAGGTGGTTCAATTTCCGCTAGTACATCAGTTGATGCAATAATGATAACTATGGCTCGTTATTTAGATAATCAATGGTGGCCAACGACAGCCTTCATGAGAGATTTACCTGGCGAACTACATCTAGAGACAGGACCATCGAAAGAATTCGACATTACAAAAGAAACCTCATTTCAAGGGGTTAATACACTTGATTATACATCAAATGGTAATGAAATGGATTTATATATCTACGCAAGTGGAAGAGCAATTAATTCACGTTCAAATATTCTAATGCTTGCAGAAGATATGCCTAGTACTACTAGCATTAAGCACACAGAAAATTGGGGTATGAAGATAGAGTCTTACCCAAATGGGATTAAAAGATTTTATCTAAAGCAATCAGACACTCCAATTCAACCTGGTGTTTATCTAAAAAGTAGTGAAATCCTTGGAGAGAATCTAAAAAGTGCGACTGTACATGCATACTACATTGCTAACTTGTATCCCTTTGGAGTCATAAGTGATGTATCTGGAGGGAAAATAATTGCTACCGGAAATGTTGAGGCTGATTTTGGTGGGATTAAATGGGATGCTAAAGGTGTATTAATTGATGCCCAAGTAACTGGAATCATTCCAAGCGCATCGACTTTTGGAATTAATGGAATTGGAAATGATTTATCGATTTTAAATTCTGTAACTAATGGTAGAGGAACAACCACTCATTTTGTTTTCCCTGAACCAATTTCTAGTGGGGTTTTGACATTACTTTATACAATATTTTAGGTGTTGAAATGGATAATCAAGATACAAAATTAATTCAAATTTCTGATACAGTTTATGCTAGTCAGGAAGAATTAGAAAAAAGTAAACAAGCTGCAGAATTATTACAATCTTTCTCAGAGAATATTTCACCCATACGATTGTTAGCCGCTTCTCTAGTAGTTTTACTTTTGATTTCAAGTGTTTTTGCAACCTATTACTGGATAATTCCAAGGGACGCTGTAAAAGTTGATGTCGTTTACATGCAATCTGGAGGAGGTCATGTAATTTTAGCCGAGGTTCATAATGTGGGGAGTAGAGAAATTAGCGAAGTAAGTGTAGAAATTTCTTTCGAAGATTTTGAGGGTAATGAACTTAACAATAGCTTGTTTTATAGAGAAAAAATAGGTGCTCACATGAGCATTGCAAGTGATGATCTAGAATTAACGATCCCGGGAGTAACTGTTTGGGATAATTATGAAATTAAAATTACGATTAATTACAAGGATGGTAAGAATGATCAAAGGAGTAAAACATGGACACATCCAGTAGGAGATTGGGTCTATGAATGGTTTTCGATTAAAACTGATAGAAAATGGTTAATCATTTAATTCACATCTATACTAAACCGTTGAATAGGGCTGTAGAGACGGAGTGACGTGAACAGGGACTCGCAGATTGTAATAATTGCATTATTGATTTTGCTTTTGACAAGCTGGTCTCCATTAATTAAACCTGTAGATTCTAATCTTACAGAAAATGAAAAATCAAATAACAGATTCGAAATAATAAACATCAATCCAAATCAACTGAACAATCTAGACGTTGTAGATTACAAAGAGGTGGATATTAAGATAAGACCAAGCGAAGCTTGGACCAGAATAGGAATTTTCAATGCGGATGAATTTATACCGAGTATCAAAATCCCAGATGATTTGATGACAACTAGAGATGATCTAAATCTAGTCATCATCAACGGTGAAGTACCACTTACATCCGCCAGACAAAATATTAGTAGTGTTGAAGGTGTTGTCATCAGAGAATATATATGGCCCAGTGGCTATGTGGTTCAAGGTCCTCACTCTAGTTTAGATAAATTAAAATCTATTGAAGATATAGAACGTATTCATTCCATTCCTTTAGCTCTGATTTTAGGTGATGTACTTTTAGAATTAATTAATCAAAATCAAGAAGAAAAATTAGATGACATACTCATTAGGATTGATGGGTGGAGAAACCTAAATGGCGAAGGTTTCCATGAAAATATAGAAATTTTTGGAGTTGATGGAGATATTCTATCATCAGATTTATCTAAATTGGTACAATTGAACTTTGATGAAATTGTTAAATGGGATGAAGGAAGATTTGACGGCAAAATTATAAATTCAAAATTAGTAAATTTATTGTCAAACCCTAGTATTGCATGGCTGAGAATTTCTCCTGAATTCACAGTTTATAATGACAACTCTAGAAGTCATATGAAATGGTCGAGCGTTACATCATATTTTCCAACAAACGGTCTTAATGGAAGTGGGCAATTAATTGCGGTTGCAGACACTGGGATTGACCATGATCATGGGGACTTTGGAAACAGAATCTTATCAAAACACGATGTTGTTAATGATGGAGGAAAGACTGGTGACAAATGGAGTGGTCACGGAACTCATGTTGCTTGTACAGTCTTAGGAGACGGAACTAGAGGTGGATATGCAGGTGTTGCCCCACAGGCTGAATTATATTTCCAAGCAATGGAAGATGATGATAACGGCAATTTTTACTCCCCTTCAATAACTTCACTTTTAGGAAATGCATATACTGCGGGTGCTAGAATTCATTCTAATTCTTGGGGCTCTTTTGGAACTTCTTCACAAGGAGCTTACACCAGCGAAAGTGAAGATGTTGATGACAAAGCTAATACTTACGATAGATATTATAACGGTTACCAAGGTTTTTCAGTAGTATTTGCAGCAGGAAATGATGGCCCCAATTCTGGGACCGTCAATTCACCCGGTACTGCTAAAAATCCAATTACTGTGGGGATGCATCAGAGCAGGTATGGTTCAGCACCTAACACTATAATGAGTGGATCCTCAAGAGGGCCCACTGATGACGATAGAATCAAACCTGATGTTTTGGCTCCAGGAGGTTACGTTCGTTCATGCAAATCTCAAGAAGCACAAGATGATGGAACCTCGACATGGGATAATCAGTATTACATGGAGTATACGGGAACTTCTATGGCTACACCAAACACGGCTGGAGCAGCTGCACTGGTTAGAGAGTATTTGACTGAAGTTGCACAAAGACCTTCGCCTCAAGGAGCATTAATGAAAGCGATGCTAATATTAGGTGCGCAAGATATTGGGACCAGAAATATCCCTAATAATGATGAAGGTTGGGGAAGGATTAATCTGCAAAATTCCATTGCTCCAAGTGGAGGAAGAGGCATCTGGGTTGATGATAGATCTAGACTTTCAAATAGCGGAACTAGCATAGAATATAATCTAAATGTCACATCACCTGGTTCTCCGTTTAAAGTAGTCCTAGCATGGTCGGATCACTTGGGTTCGAGGTTTTCCTCGAAACAGCTAGTGAACGATTTGAATCTAGAGGTCGAAGCTCCAGATGGAACAATCTATCTCGGTAATGTTTTTCAAAATGGACGTTCAATTTCTGGCGGTAATGCAGATGATACGAACAATGTAGAAGTTATTTTAGTCGATAACGCTCAAACAGGGTTATGGAAAATAACCGTATCAGATGTCCAACATGGTGGACCACGATCTCAAATGTTCGCTATTGCAGCGAGTGGTATCGGTATTAATGACTTAAGGCCTGATATTCTACCAACTCCTGAATCACTTATATTAAGCAAGGAAATACCAAATATAGGAGATGAGGTTCAACTAAGTTATGAAATTATTAACATTGGTAATACTGCTGCTAATAGTTTTAATGTCGAATTATCAATTGATGATAATTTAATAGAATCTTACGAATTATCACTAGATACTGGTGCAAAAACCGTTTTAACTTGGGATTGGATTGCGGATTCTGCTGGAATCAGAGAGGTTAAAATTCACGTTGACGCTGATGAAAAATTAGAAGAAACTGACGAAAATAACAATATTTATTTTGATATTATTAGAGTTACAACACCTGGAATTAATATCAATGCAAAAAATTCTATTTACGAATGGAATGATACGAATAGTGAATCAGCAACTTGGGTAGTAAATTTAACTAATACCGCATTTATAAGTACTAACACCTCCTTAGAATCAAGTCAACCCATACAAAGAAATACGTTAATTCCAAAAGAATGGCCAGTTAGTCTTTCATCAAATAATCAAAATTTAGAAGGTAGGGAATCTGTCGAAATTGATGTCATTCTAACTATCCCATCCTCAGAATTTCCCCCAGAACCAGGATACTACGACATTAATATAATTGGTAAAGATGTTGATAATGACATCGAAAAAAGTATTACAATCAGCCTTTACGTACAGAATCTACCGTTCGCAATCATTTCAGCATCTAATCAGATATTAGTATCCCCTTTAATTCCTACAGAATTTAATTTGACATTTATCAATGGGGGAAACTCGGTACAGGGATATAATCTAATCTTAGAAGCTCCCGAGTATTGGAATGCTTATTTCAAAAATAACATAAATTATAACGAAATAGATACAGGCTTACTCTCCAAATCCGAGAACAAGATTTTACCCGTAGTAATCAATCCCCCGACTTCTTTGATTTCAGCTGGAACAAAAATTGAATTGAACGTTAAGGCTATCTCTCAAAGTAATCCTAACCAAGTTTGGGATCGAACTATAGAATTGGTTGTTGGTACATACGAGTTGATAAATATTGTTTCTAATATGAGTTTAGGTACTGTAATGCCAGACGAAAGATTAAATCTATCTGTAAAATTAATTAATAATGGAAACTCAATAACCTCAGTTACTGTAGATGCCATTTTACCAAAAGGATGGATAGTACTTACTTATACTAAATTTTATGAAATTGAACCTAATTCATTTAAAGATGTTGTGATTCCTGTCCAAGGAAATGGCCAAGCAAAAAGTGGGAATTTTAAGTTAATCATCAGTACATTAGAAGGTTCAATGTTCGAATGGGATAGTAATTTAGAGGTACTTTATCTACCAACTCCAACGATAGAATTTTTAGATTTTCAAAATTCTAACGGAACTATTATACAAGTCGATGAAGGAGAAAAACTCCCAGTTGGGACTCCTTTTTTAGCTAGATGGGTGATTTCCAATGATGGAGAAGTAAACTTTACTCCCGAAATTAATCTTGAGACTACTAATAATTGGATGACTTCTTGTAGAGACATAGGCACTGTACAAATTTCAATGATAGAGATTGCTGATTGTGAAGTGGTTATCCCATTATCAGCGGTTGCTGGAGAAATTGAAACATTTAATTTAATCCTCAGTTTTGAAAATAATTACGCTG
>MDTD01033641.1_pt1 | contig 25469 bp, 23 predicted proteins | sample 811221 | NCBI WGS metagenome assembly MDTD01 (sample SAMN05326646, study PRJNA326480) | marine metagenome | isolation source: seawater | place: Pacific Ocean: South West | collected 2011 | reverse complement strand
CGACCCACTTTGACGCTTCCCGTGAACGTAATTTGATCGACATGCTTTACTAACGCAGCTCCTGTTTTTCCTTCTCCGGTCACGACATTGAAAAGGTTTGGATCAAGGCCGGCCTCGATGGCGAGACGTTGTGCCTCAAGCAGGATTAACGGTGTGAATTCGCTCGGTTTAACAACGACTGCGTTACCCGCCAGTAACGCCGGAATACACTCGCCAAAGCTCAAGTCGAGCGGAAAATTCCAAGGACTGATAATCCCCACAACACCACGAGGGTGATAGACCACGCGCGCACGTTTGTTCTTGAGAAGCCCGGGAGAGATGTCCTCGTCAGCCAACGCCTTCGGAGCAAGACCGAGGTAGTAGCGGAACGATTCCAGCATCATGGACACTTCCGTAAGAGCCTCTCCCCTGACCTTACCTGTTTCTTCAACAAGGCGGTCGATTAGAAGGGAACGGTTGGCAACCAGATTGTCTCGTACGTTGGTAAGGATGCGAACGCGCCCTGAGGGACCAAGGCTCGACCAAGCCGCAAAAGCAGTACGTGCTCGTGCTACGGTAGCGATGATGTCCTTCTCGGTTGCAACGGGTACTTGTCCGAGGTGTTTTCCGGTATGTGGCGCAATGATCTCAATCATTCGTCGTCCTCGTTATCGTCATCCTCGTCATCCTCGTCATCCTCGTCATCCTCGTCATCCTCGTCCTCATCCCCGTCCTCGTCATCCTCGTCGTCATCCCCCTCTTCGCTTGCCTCGGACTCTTCTTCGTTATTCTCGCTTTCGTTATCTGGAAGCGGCTCTCTAAGTGTGGTCGGTGGGGGTGGTCTGCGCAGTGTATTGGTGACATTTCGAGCGGCACTTGGAATAGATGTACGCGAGTTTTTCTCCATTCGTCTTACGGGGCGGTCAACCTTAGATGGCGATATCGTACTCGTTCTCGGAGAGCGTCCGCTGACACCGGTTGTCGTCTTCTTTCTGTTCACCGTTCGGGGAGACGCCGGTTCAGCGCGAGTATCCGGCCTACTAGCTTTGGATTTGGAGCGCCGCGCGGATGCTCGCTTAGACCGGTCGTCAGACCGCGTTGTCCGGTCACGTCTGGCTGAGCTGGCCTCCCGCTTTTCGTTTCCTGCATCTTTGTCGAATTTCAGACTTGTTCGCTTAAAGTTACAGTCAGGCTTGCTCAGTTTGCCGGTGCACATCACCCCGAAGACACCCTTTCGGTACACACGGGCCAACTTGGGAATCAGGCGCATACGTGCCGCTTGGCTGATGATCTTGTTATGTTTTCCTACGGCTCCTTCGGAATTTTCCCCTTCCTTTTCCAGGTAAGCCTCTTTGACGAACACTGCAAAATGAAGATCGAGGGTCGCATCGCCGATTGAGCGCGCAGGATCAAAGTGAATTGCGCTCTTTGCTTCCGACTTGAAGGCCAGTTCCGGACTATCGGAGCTTAGCTCCTCAAAATGAATGACGAGTCCGTCCTTACTTTTACGATTTCGTCGTTTTCCTACTCCCGGTAGCTCCTTCAATGGTTTGACAACAGCCCGTATTCGCAGGTCGCCCAGGACTGTGTCGGTAAGTCCGATGAGCCCCATTGTCTTATGTTTAAAGGACGGTTTGATGACCTGGGCTTCGCCGAGCGTAAGGTCGATTTCTCCTCCCTTTATCTGGCTAGCGCTTTTGCCCAGAGTGACAGCAAATGAGCCCGACAGAATACCCTGCAGGTCCAAGCCGACGATACCCATAAGGAAGCGCTCAGCACCCAGTCGAATATTGTCGATGCTGCCGATGCTAAGTCGTTTGGACTGCGTCTCTGTGTCCAGCGTAATCACACCGTTCTTGATCTCGCCGCCTTGAACTTCCCCATCAAACGTAAATTCCAGCTTGTCACCAAAGAGGAGTGCAAAGGGCGATGATTCAATGTTCAGACGGCTAATTTCGATCAATCGAGGTGGGGCCGATGGCTTCTTCTTTCCTTCACCCTCAGTGCTTCCCGGCTTCGTTTCCTCGATTTCTTTTAGCCTTAGGATAACTCCCTCGGCATTTACCCCGACAAGACCGGTAAGTTCCGCTTTATCGATTTGAACAGGTGTTCCCAGGAAGTTCGAACCTTGGACTTGCGCCCAGTCTTTCGCTGCCTCGTCAGGAAAAGTCGCGACGAGGAAGAAGAGTAGGGCGCTCGTGAAGAACAGACTGTAGCCTGCTCCCTTCAGGACTTTGGCTGCACGGCCGTCGAGATTCACTTGGCATCCTCCTCGTAGTAGATGGCTGACACAGTGATTGTCGCATTCCGTCCAGCGTAGTTACCAAGGCGTACGGCATCGTTACTAGAAGCACGTCGTCTTCCCGCCGCATAACGGCTAACGTCAATCTGCCGTACGTAAATCATCTGCTCTGGGACATCGAGTTTCTTTATCAGCGAATCGATTGCGTCCCATGTTGGCTCCGTCTTGAACTTGATGGTCTGGTCCTTTCGCCAAAAACCTACCTTCGAATCCTTCTTCTTTCGGTTCCCACGTCGCGAACGTTTCGTCAGCATTGTTACGCTTCCAGAGGGCAAATCGAGAACGTCTTTGTCGTTCAGTTTCTTTTGACCGCCGATTCGCGCCTCGAAGGTCACTTCACCAGCCACATCGTAAATCAAGTTCTTCAGGTTAAGGTCTTTGTTCTTGATTGCTCGACGTTTGGACGTCTCACTTTTGGCAACTTTCTCCAGGTAATCCGGCGTGGCCAATTGAAGGCGAAGGAGGTCGGCCTGTTGGTCTTTAATTTCTGCTTCGAGCTGTGCCGAACCCCTTCCAACAAAAAAGTAGAAGAGGAATATGGCAAAGACGAGGGCAGTAATTCCCAGAGAGCTGACCATGACTTTTTCGCGTTTAGACAAACGTCCGAACGCATTGCTCACTCTACTCATCGTTTATCCCCGAATATTTGGTGGGTCTCACTGTCCTCACTTGGTGGCCTCCGATGCGGTGGCAGATTTTCCGGTTTTACCGGTAGCCTTTTCGCCTGATTTGGCCTTTTCTTCTTGGTCATTCTTGGCGCCTTCTTCACATTCAATTTTCAGGCGCATGGTGAAGGTCGCACGGCGCCCGACGGAGCCCGCGGAGTAGTCGGGATCTGCAGTGAGTTCCATGCACGGATGCTTATCTAAAAGTTCCTGGAATGCAGTCATTGCTTTAAGCGACGTGACGGTTCCCTGGACTTGGCCGACCTTGGAGTATGCAGGAAGAGAGATTCGTTCAATTTGGATACTGTAATCCTCTTCGGTCTCTTCTTCGGAGTCCTCCTCGCTGGTACCCGATGGCTGAGATGTCTCTTTATCGTCGTCCATCTTCATTTCTTTGACGATGTTCGTCGCTTGCCAAATCTCATAGTAGGCTCGAAAACCTGTCATCGGGGGTGCGACGTCGTCACCTTCGGACTTGGGTGGAGACTGCACTCGGCCCAGAGCGGCTTGAAAGCTGGACATTCGCTCGCCGAAGTGTTCTTCCGTGTAATCACCCAATTTTTGCGCGAGCTTCTCTTGGTTGTCCTCCAGTACTGATTTCTCCACAGCGATTCGTGCGAAGAGAATAGCGATAAAGAGCACTGCTAAAATTCCGAGCCACAGCCCTTTATCTTTCAGGGCCTTGAATTCGGACTCGAACGCGAGGTCACCTTGGCGGAAGTTTACGGAATCTTTCTGGCCGTCTGTCACGTATCGTAAAGCCAAGGACACCGCTTTGGGGGCGATTTCTTCGCCCTCATCACCTATGCCCTCCTGTGTCCACGGAAACGAAAAACAGCGCGGACGCTCGAGTTGAAGCTCTAATGCCTCTTCGAACATTTCACGAAGTCCAGGTAGCTTCGCGCATCCACCATAAATCATTCCCCGCACCACGCCTATCACGTGGCGGTTAGCATGGGCATGCAACGTGGTTCGTAACTCCCGGACTAAGGGTGTCAGCGTTTGCAACACCGCGGTTTGTATTGCCTCAGCCAGAGTCGGGTCGTCATGACTTACACCGTTTTGGTCCAGCCGGACGTGAGCGTGCTTGAATTCTTCAGCCTCTTGATAACTGAGGGAAAGACGCTCCATGAGTGCTTTTGTTATGTGATGACCACCTCGCCGAATTGTGCGAACCATCTCTACGACGTCCCCACGAACGACGCATAATGATGTCGTCATGTGTCCGACATCGATGAGGGCAATCGCATCCGTCTCTTCGGGAGGCGCATAGGCGCTCACGCCACCCGCATGCTCCACCAGTTCCCGCGCAGCAAGTGTGTCCATACAGACAATGCGCGGGTTTGCGCCTGCTTCACCCAACTCCGACAAAAATGTCTCAAACCATTCCCGCTCGACGGCAGAACAAAGCAGCTTGGAGCCACCTCCAGGCTCACGTTCCAACACCGTGTAGTCGTATACAAGGTCCTCAATGGGTAGCGGGTACTGACCGTCTAACTCAAAATCAAGGACGTTACGGATTTCTTTTTCATTGGAGAAGGGGAGGGTCAGCTCTCGGTTGAGCAACTTTGCTCCCGGGATCGATGTAACGATCGCATTGCGATCGTTAACGTCTTCAAGAACCGCCGTAACCGCATCCGAGAGATCTTCGTCCACGGGTTCGCCAGATTCGTTGCGATTCCAGAGGTGCTCGCCGAACCCAACCCATTGATACTTTCGGAGTCCGGTTTCTACCACCGCGGCTTTCACCGAGTAGCTTCCGATATCTAAGCCGATCACCGTTTGTGCCATAATTAGGGTCTTCCGTTGTTTCTATTTGCTGTCGAAATGGACTAGCGATCCTGTCGACATGTCGATAATCGCCGTCATTTTTCTGTCTGTCGTTCGTTTTGAGCAGTAGCCGCTGCCACAGTCCGAATCTTCCTTGCAGCGGCGTAGTTCTCCGCGGTCACCGGAGTCGGATCCAACACAGAATCCACCGCAGTCCTTTGACCAACAGTAGGAGCCTTTGGCTTCAATGCGAACCATTTTTGTCTCAATTCCTAGTTGGCTGTTGATCATGGCATCATTGAGCGGCATGGCCATATCAGTGGCTCCCATGACAACCGGATATTGTTTGAAGAACTGTGTGAACCGTTTCATTTGAGTGAAGGGGGTCGAGAACACTGCACGCTTAAGCTGACGACACTTATCCATTTGCAGCAGAATCTCATCGATGGGTTGCAGTCCTGGGGTCGCAGGATTGTAGCAATACTTCATGCGTGACAGATCGTCCGTAATGGCCTCACAGAGCACTCCTTTCAGCACAGCAAGACCTGCATCGTTGATGTTTACCTTGTCGGTTGCAAAGACCGTAAAATCGTCTCGAAACTTACAGTAGAGGTCGCTGCTCATTCCCTCGACCATCTGGACTTCGCCGACCGAGTCCATCTTTGCGTCTTTGCTCTCATAGTCGTCGTACGAAGGTTCAGGACCTGTTCCTTCATCGCTTACCTTCAGAGCGGTCTCGAAGCGTTCGACGATGGTGGCCGCATCATCTTCGTCGGTCCAGTCCATGATGTTGGCGACCAACGTCGTAATTTCATCTTCATTGTCGAATTGTCCCTGTTCGAGAAGTGGGCGAAAAAGACCGAAAAGGCGTACACCAAGATTAAGTCGCGCCTGAGCTCTGGATGCGGGTCTTGGAGCCTTGCTGCTGCTGCGGCTATTCCGCCGCCGGACTGCTGGGCTTTTTGAACGTTCGGCGATCGCTTGGGCCGTTGCCGTAGCCCTGTCGGTACTGGCCGCATTGAGGTTGATGCGGGAGTCCTCACTCGTCACCTTACATTCGCAACTACCGTTCACCAAGCTCACCGACTCTTCCTCGCTCAGATCCATAAGCTCCGTTCCGAAGAAGTGCGGTTTGCCTTCGCAGAAGACCTTGGTGAACTCACATGCTTGTCGCCAGACCTCGATTTTTGCGCCGCCCGATTTCCCCATGAGAGATAATGCACTCTTGAGCATGGGAAAACTGCGCTTCGCGTTGACGGCAAGCATGGCGATCTTCATTGCGCCACGCGCATGGAGGTGGGCCTTGGCGCTCGCCGTGATATTCCCGTTCATGTAAATGGACGTGCGTTCGTTGTAGATGAAGTTCAGGGAGAACGTGACCAGAATCATCATTGCAACCATCGTGAAGATGAGCGCGACGCCGCGTCGACCAGACGACATGCGCTCTTGTACCGTCTCACGGACGCTTTTGCGCGTGATACGGAGTGCTTCTTGGATGGTTAGACGTTGATTCAAATCAATACCAGAGTGGTTCAAACATGGTGATTTCGGCCTGAGTTTCCAGCAGATACTGCCGCTCTGTCTCATCTTCCAGGACTAAACGGATGCGGACCCTTTTCGGCAAATAGAGTTCTTCCAGAAGGGCTCCTTGCGCGTCATCCATTGCCTTATCGACGATTGCTTCGCCAGCGACACTTGCGATTGGATTTGCGTCTCCCGATGCGGCATCGACGTTACCCTTCACGGCGTCTCCCTGCTGCCGTACGAGCTTCAGTGCTGTGCGCATTTCCGCTGCGTCTTCTACGCGCACGTCCCAATCGTCGCGCCAGTCCTCTTTGTCGATATCAAAGTATTCGAAGCGCAAATCGTCGACGCCTTTGGCTACAATCTCTTCTTTGCCGCCTTTCCCCGGTCGACTATCAATGTGATGCTTCACGCGACGGATAATGACACCTTCGCCATCCACGGTATCGAGCCTATATTCAATCTCGACTTGATCGCTTTGATTGGTGTTCTTTTGAATCGGCTGGTGGGCCAGGGAGTTGAAGGTGATTTTCGAGCGATCGCCCTCGAAGATAGTGACCGTTCGTTTATCCTCGTGCTGATGGAGACTCACAAAGGCCATTGAGAGTTCCTTCTTCATGCGCTCAAGGGCCAGTCTCCCTGCATGGTATCGCTCATGCAGCCTTCTGCTTCGTTCCTGGGAATCGAGCGAATAACTCACCGAGCCAAATGTCATCAGCCCCACCAGGCTAAGGACAGCGATGGCCGTCATGACTTCGACGAGTGTGAGGCCTCGTTGGCGCATACGACCTATCATAGGCTCAGCCCCTCCGCCTCTTCATCGCCGCGTGCTGTCGATGTGAAAAATGTCTCTGCTTCGAGAATCTTTTCTCCGATACCAGGCTCATCCCATGTGATTCTGACCCGGAGTTTTCGCGTACTCATCGCTGCTTGCTTGATGATCTCCGGGATAAAGTCGGCGATCATTCGAATGTTCATACACATACGCTGATGGTTCACGCCGCAGAGGGCCATCATATCGGGATCGAATAGCGAAATGAGGGCACCGATGGATGTGGTGTCGATGCCCATTTGACTCAGTGCCCCGAGAGGGTCCGCGACTGCTCCCATATTCTCCATGCCACCCGAGCAGAGGCCCTGCATCAGATCGGAGTTATTGACGTTTTCCGCCATTTCACCGCCCATTTGCTGAGCGAGATCTCCTTCAAGGTCTAGACCTAGAATGTCATATTCACACGTGAAGCGATCAAATCCGTCGGGCAACTCGCACTCCTCTTCAAGGAGTTTCGGTTGTCCTGAGGGAAAACCGTCGAGCCGGTATTCCTCCTCAATATCTAGGACGGCACCCTCCAAGAGTTGAGTGGCGGTAGTGACGTTGTAGACTCGGCTACTGTGAGCCATCGTCGTTCCTTGAACCTCCACAACAGCACCCAAGACGATGGCAAGGAGCGCCAGCGAGATCATGGTCTCGAGGAGAGTAAAGCCGCGCGTGTTTCCAACTTTCTGCACTAGAGGCGCTGCTCCTCGTAGAAGGAGGACTCACTCAGGGAATCTCCATGCTTGGTTACTCGTCCCATCAAACTTTCGAGGTCCAGGGTGAGACGCTCGTCCACGCCATCTTCGCTCTCGGGGTCTCCGACACCAAGCCAGATGTAGGCTTTTTCCGCACGACCGGATGGGAAGAAGTGAATGGCAACCATTCCTGCACTGATCTTCTCACTGAGATTCTCGGTCAGCACGCCCGTTACGTGAACACCCTTCGGCAGGTTACGCGGTGCGAGAAGACTCTCTTTCGATTGAACAAAGTTGGTGCGTGTCTGAGCTCGCTCGTCGTCTCCCTCTGTACGAGCGTAGTCTTTGGACCGTCTGATCTTTTCATCGTCCGGTTCTTCGAGGAACCACTCACATGGATCGTTGTCCATGAGCGACTCACCCCAGTACCGACGGTTATCCATATCGACAACAAGTCGATATGGTCGATCATTAACAATCGCAAGGTTGTAGAGGTATCGCATCGCCCCTTTCATGGTGCCAGCGGTCGAATTTAGTTTGGCGTCAGAGAACGCACCAAACGACACAGCGAGGCCCCCGATGACGACAGCCAACAACGCAATGACGACGATGACTTCGATCAGGGTCATCCCACGGCGTTGGCCAAGTCGACCTGTCGGAGAAGGGGTACGCATAACAGTCCGTTACGGATTACTCCTTTTCGGGCTCGCAAAGGTCGTCATCACCTCCGCTTTTTCCGTCTGGACCAAGAGAGCAAACACGAACCGGTAAATCTGGAGAATCGTATGGCTCGAGTGTCAGGTCGTTGCCCCAGGGATCCTTCTTATCGGCTTCCTTGATGTATTTCTTGCCGACGAGCTCGTCGAGACTTACGTCGTCACTGGAGTTCATGCGTGCGGATTGAGCTGCGGCCTGAGATACTTTTTTGACCTGCAGGCGTGCCGCTTCAATCCGTGCGTCGCTCATGTACCCGACAACGGCGAATCCGATAGCTGTCGTGACAATACCGATGATCGCAATCACGACCATGATTTCTACCAGCGTCATACCGCGCTGATTGGCAAGCTGGGCGCGCAAGTGTGCACGTGTGTTCATTGAATCTTCTCCTTCTGGCTTAGTTGAGTGGGGTACATTCGGCTATCGCCCAACGCAGGAGTCAGCTCGGTAGGCTGCTCGTAGTTTGAGCGAATGCGCGAGGGTTCGGACGGCCGTGACGTGGACACGGCAAAAAATAGAATGGCTGCACTGATGAGCAATGCCACCGCACCCACAAGAAAGGCTTCTCCTCGAGGTAAGGGGGCTCGACGCTCTTGGGGGAGTTTTGCTTGGCGATTCTTCACGTCACCCGCCTCCCGCTGAGAACATCTCGTTCATCTGCATCATTGGCATGAGAATGGCGAATACCAGGAAAGCAACTGCGGCTCCCATCACCAGAATCATGATCGGCTCTAGCGTACTGGCCAGTGCACCAATCTTGGATTCGACTTGAACCTCATAGCTATCGGCTACATTGCCAAGCATACTCTCCAATTCACCGGTCCGTTCGCCCACAGTAATCATGTGAGTGACCATGGGAGGAAACTCGCCCGAAACCTTAAGTGGCTCCGCGATGGAGTGTCCCTCTTTGACCGCTTCCTTGGCCTCTTCGATAACGCTCGACAGTGTCTCGTTCGTGACGACGGACTTCACGATGCTCATGGAGGTCAAAATAGGGACCCCTGAATTGAGTAGAGTGGAGAGCGTACGGGTGAAGCGTGCGATTGAGAGCATCCGAATCAATGGCCCGAAGATCGGTATCTTAAGCACGAACCTGTCCCAGGTTTTCTTACCGTTGGGTGATTCTTTCCACTTGTTGAAACCGTACCAGGCACCCCCAATTGCCATAAAAATCAGCCACCAGAAGTCGACGAAGAAATCGCTGGTACTGATAAGCATGGTCGTCATCCACGGGAGATCGCTGCCCATTTCGGTGAAGATTTCCGCGATCTGAGGAATCACGAACACCATCATCAGCGTAACAATCAGGAAGCCCATCACGACCATGATAATGGGATACATCATAGCTCCCATGACCTTGGAGCGAAGCTTGACCTGTGCTTCCGTAAAGTCAGAGAGACGCGCAAATACGACGTCCAAGTTTCCTGAGCTCTCACCAGCCGCAACCATGTTGATGTAGAGGTTAGAGAAGATCTTTGGATGTTCTCGCAACGCATTTGCCAGTGAGGAACCTTCTGAGACCGCCCGCTTCACCTGACTCATTGCTCGCTTTAATTTCGGGTTCTCGACTTGCTCTGCCAGTGCTCCGAGTGCTTCGACCATAGGCACACCGGCCTTTAGAAGCGTTGAAAACTGTCTCGTAATCTCCGCTATTTCGATCACCTTCACGCGACCGAACATTTCACCGAAACTCACCTCACGAGAACCGGCCTGGTCTCCACCAACAGTTCGTTTGCCTCCGCCTCGCTTGGTCTCGGTAAAGCGTGTCAGAAATTGCCCGTTACGTTTGAGTTGGTCACGAAGCGCACGTGGGCTGTCCGCGTCGATCATACCCGATACGGTTTTTCCTGCTTCGTTGAGCGCTTTGTACTCGTAAATCGGCATTAGTCTTCCGCGGTTACCCGCATCACCTCATCGATCGTTGTTTGACCTAAAAGCACCTTCTGTGCTCCATCTTCACGCAGCGTTTTCATACCCTCAGAGACTGCGGCTTTCTTGATGCTGCTCGACGGAGAGTTCTGCATTACGAGGGAGCGGACTGAGTCTTCGACCTGAAGGAGTTCATGAATGCCCTGCCGGCCCTTGTAGCCCGAATTCAAACACTCAGGGCACCCCACAGCACGGTAGATGACCTCACCCTTTTTGCGTGTGTAGCCTGCAAGTCCTATTTCAGCCAACTCGGCTTCAAGGGGCTCGTAGGGCTCCTTACAGGAGTCACACAGGCGACGTACGAGTCGCTGTGCCATGACGGCAATAACAGAGGAGGCGCTGAGAAAAGGCTCGACTCCCATGTCCGTCAGTCGGGTGAACGCTGACGGTGCATCGTTGGTGTGCAACGTCGCAAACACAAGGTGTCCTGTAAGCGCGGCCTGAATGGCATTCTCAGCTGTTTCCAGGTCCCGAATCTCTCCGATGAGTACGACATCAGGGTCCTGACGAAGGATGGCGCGAAGACCTCGAGCAAAGGTGAAGTCGATCTTCTTGTTCACCTGCATCTGCCCAATCCCTTGGATCTGGTATTCGACAGGATCCTCAATGGTCAGAATGTTTCTATCGGGGGTGTTGATACGCTGCAGTCCAGCATAAAGAGTCGTCGTTTTACCGGATCCAGTTGGTCCTGTTACCAAAACGATTCCATGGGGGCGCTGGATGAGCGATTCGATAGTCTCGAGGTTCCTGGGCAAGAAGCCCAGTTGAACCAGGTCCAAAAGAACTGCTTGTTTGTCGAGGATTCGGAGTACGATTCGCTCACCGTAGCTCGTCGGGACGGTCGAAAGACGTAGATCCACGTCTCTGCCCGCGATCTTAATTCGGATACGTCCGTCCTGAGGTAACCGCTTCTCAGCAATGTTCAGGTTGCCCATGATCTTAATACGGCTGGCGATAGATGCTTGGTACTGCTTTGGAGCTCGAACAATCTCCTTGAGGACACCATCTTTTCGAAATCTTATTAAGATATCCCGCTCGAAGGGTTCGATATGGATATCCGAGGCGCGTTCCTTGATGGCCTGGCTTAGAATCGAATTGACCAGCCGAATGATTGGGGCTTCGTCATCCTCGTCCAAGATATCCTTGGTTTGTTCTTCGAGGTCCTGAGCGAGGCTTCCAAGATCTTCCTCGGCCAGATCACCGACAACCTGGTCGGCCCCAGCTCTTCGGTCGAAAACCTTATGGATGGCGTCCATAACGACCTGTCGTGGGGCGATGAGCGGCTCGACCTCACGACCCAGAAGCATTTGGACATCGTCTAGACTGTAGGTGTTGAGCGGATCGACAACAGCGACTCGAACTAAGGTGTCCGTTTGTTCGACCGGAAGGACACCATTTTGCCGCGCCCAACTGAGACTCATCTTCGAGACCAGTTGCGGGTCGATTTCCTCGGCATCCAATTCACTTTCGAATGGAAGGCCTAGCTGAGTCCCGAGTGCCTGAGCTACATCTGCCTCATTGATAAGTTCCATGAAGCATAGGAGCTCTCCCAGACGCCCGCCCTTTTCCCGCTGGGCAGCCAATCCGGCCTCGATACCGTCTGAGTCGATGACACCCATTTCTACGAGCACTTCGCCGATTAGTCGGCGAGCGAAGTGCGTCGAATAACCGACAGCCACTTACTCACCTCCTCCTGAATTGCTTCGTTTGGTGGAAGGATCGTACTCAATGTCATGTGTCTCGGGAGGACCGACTGTGTCTACATCCGAGGCGTCCAAAATGACTTGCTCTCGGAGTTCTCGATCCTTCCGCGCACGCTGAACACGCTTGTAGATGTCCTGCAGCAGACCGTTCTTCTTTCGGTAGTCCATCTTGCCCTCGAACTCTTTTTTCCGTTGAGCCATGACAGTCGCGAATTTGCGGTACTCATTTCGCCGTTGCTCGTGGATTCTCTTGAGGTCACTGGGGTCCTTGATGACGTGTGGAATGATGATTAGAAGGAGGTTTCGCTTCTCGATTGTCTTCTTTGTTCGGCGGAAGATTGTGCCCAGCAGTGGGATGTCTCCGAGGAAAGGAATCTTATCGACCGATTCGGATTCCTGATCTCGCATGAGGCCGCCGATAACCACTGGTTGACCGTCAGGAACGACGACCACATTTGACACCTTTCGTTTCGACGTAATGGGTGCTTCTGCGAAAAAGCCCTCGATGTCTTCGATGCTTTGCTCAATCTTCAGGCGAACGAAGTCACTCGCATTAACCTGTGGGGTAATCTTGAGGCTTAGGTCTACGTCCACGTATTGAACCATGGAACCCAGGCCGCCCAGGCCGCCCAGGCCACCCAAGCCTCCGAGACCGCCAAGTCCACCCAGGGCCGATGAGGCCGAGCCGCCCAGCCCACCGAGTCCCGCAAGGCTTCCCAGTCCTCCAAGTCCGCCGCCGCTGTTGCGATATGGTTGGCGCTTTCCAACCTGAATTTCAGCGTCTTCGTTGTCCAAGGTTAGCACGTGGGGCGTGGATAAAACGTTCACATTGCTCGTGGTTTGGAGAGCCCTGAGGAGAAAACCAAACGCTGGAATGGAGAAGGTTGCGCCTCCACCCGAATCTGCTGTTGCGCCACCGGACACATCAACCATCGGACCTTGAAGACCGAGCGCACCGCCGCCACCTTGTAGTGTCGACAGGGCACTTTGAACATCAAGTCCCAGGCCACCGACGCCGAAGAGCATTGGCAGCTGTTCGCCATCCGCTTCCAAAATATGTCCACCCGAGCCGCTCACGCCGAGATCACGCTCGTTGTTCTGCGAAATCTCCATGACAATCGCTTCGACGTATACTTGCTTGCGCTGAATGTCTAACTGGCGAATGACCTTCTGGATCGAGAGGTAGTCTTTTCGCGATGCCTCGATGACAAGCGCATTCGTCGGCTTGTAGGCGGTGATCTTCACCTCGCCTTCAAAGAGGACGCCAGCACCCGAACCGCCTCGTGAACTCTTGGTCTTGCCTTTGCTCTTGCCCTTCTTACGCTTGCCCGACGACCGACTTCCACCTCGTCCACTCGCAAGGTTTGACAGTGCCTGCGAGATTTCATCAGCTTCCGCATTTTCCAGGTAGTGGATGTGGATTTGCCCTTCACCGGGAATGGGAACATCCAATTTCCGAAGCAAGCGGTCGACCAAGAAGTAGTTTGTTCGCGTTGCCACAAAGATGATGGAGTTCGTTCGTTCGTCGGCGAACATTTTCGTGATTTCAAGGTTCGCCAAGTCTCCACCGGTTGCTCCGACGACGGATGCGGCCGATGAGCGGCGACCTGGGCTCTTCGTGCTTCGTGACTTCGATGCACTTCGTTTCGGGGTGCGTGATGGGGCCTTCTTAGACCCTTGGAAAAGTTGGTTGAGGAGATTCACCATCTCCTTCGCTTCCGCGTACTGAATCTCTCTGATCCAAATTTTGTCCTTGCCGATGGGAACATCGAGCTCTTTGATGAGCTTCACTAGGCGTCTGATGCTACGACCGGAATCCGTGACAAAGAGTGTGTTGGTGGGCCCGTAGACTGTGATGTCGGCGCTCTTGGTCTTGAACTTATCGAGAATGGGCGTGATTTCTTCTGCCGCTACGTGTTGCAGAGGAATGAGGCGAGTCACAACGCTGTCGTTGTTGGGAGCCGATTTTCCGCGCTTAATGCCGGCTCCGCGTTGCTTTGCCTCGGTATCAGCGACGATCTCCAGGAATTTCCCGTTCGGAACCACTGTCAGGTTATTGGCTTTCAACGCGCTCAGGTAGGCCTTATATGCCTCATAAGCCGTGACTGGCTTCGGACTGAGGATGCTTATTGTTCCACCCTTCTTGGCAGCCGCACTGAGCAGGAAGTTTTGCCCGGTAATGCACGAGATGAACTTCGTCAGTTCAGAGAGGGTGATCTCATTAAAGTCGATTCGCAGTTTTGCGTTAAGTGGCAGCTTCTTGCACTTGATTCCCTTCTCGAAGTTGGTTTTCCACTCAATGATGTCCGTCGTACTTGTTTCGTCAGTCTTCTCCGCCTTGTCTCCAAACTGACTAGGGTCGAACTTGATGGGAGCCTTCTTGCCATCGTCGATGACACCTGCATCGCGTGTCCCCGTACGAACGACACCACCGGAGGAGTCTCCGTCGCCTTTGCGAGGAAAGAGGCGACGCTCACCGGCTGCTCGACGTTGAGTCCGCGTGTTGGCTTTTTTAACCTTCTTGAGATCCTTTTTCGGGATCGCTTGTTTGACCGCAGGAATCGTGTTGACGGCTGGGGACGTCGGACGCGTTTGTGCGTTGGCCTGAGGTAAAGCCAGTAAGATTGTCGTTAGGACGACGATGGTTGATTGAATGCTCATAAGCATTTCCTATTGAATCGAGTATGTGAGTTCTTTTTCTTGGCCACGCCGTTCGATCTTTACGCCGACTTGTGGCTCACTCTTAAGTTTGTCGAACAGGCCTAGTGCCTTCGCGGCGCTGTCGATGGGTTGGCCGTTCACGGACATGATCACGTCTCCGCTTCGAATTCCAATGGTTCGAAACAGGCTGTTAGGGCGGACACCCACCAGCTTGTACCCACGGGTACGACCACCCACATGGTTCGGTATGACACGCGCTTGTGACCCGAGACCACCGAGGTTGTCGAGGTATTTATTAAGCTCGGGCCGTTCGATCTCGTAGCTGTACGCACCAGTCTTTTTGACACCCTTGAACCTACCACTCTTCCTCGCCGGCTTTAGGCGAGTCGTGCTTCCAGTTGAGCTTGTTGAGCGGGATTTAGTTTTGGAAGTCGCTGCGCGGTTAGAGGAATTGCGTCCCCCCGGGCGATTACGACCTACAGGTTGAGCGGCTTTCTCCGTCCACAGTTTGATCACGCGGTGCGAATCCGCTTCTTTAACGACAATGTGGCGCGGATTGATTTCGGTAATCCTTGCCTTGCCTTCAAGAAATTCCGAGCCGACCCACGCCAACTTGTTTTCACCTTCGATTCGCAGGGTAGCCATCGACATTGCATTTTTATCCGCCACAATGGTGCCCATGAGGTCAATGGGAAGCTCACTCTCGTCCAACTCGCCTTCCGGCTTCGGGGGTGTGTCGGTTGTGTCGGTCGTGGTTTCCGACTCCGTAGTTGTCTCAGCATCCGGCCGAGGCTCATCGAGATTGAACATGAGCCACGATCGCAGATCTTGCCCGACCTGCGTTCCAGCCGACCTTCCTGCGACTTGTTCAGTGCTCTCCGCTTTCTTAGTGTCGGCCTTCACACTTGGAATAGCGAATAGCTTGGAGGCGAGGTAATCGTTCACGCTTGCAGCCACTAGCCAAGCAAGAAGCGCCAGCGCTAATAGGTTGATGACCCAAAAATGTTGTTTTAGGAGTGTGTCCATGAGGTTGCCACTACTTTGCAAAGTCCGTGCCGCACTTGCGCATCCTTAGTTTTCAAGTGTTTACGTTATTTTTCGTTCCATTTCGACCGTCAAAATGGCAAAGCCGTCTCGGTCAACGGGAGAAGTGTGCCATTTTGTCAAAATCGATCTCCATGTCTCGAATCATGTCTGGGCTTGTTGTTATTGCGGTGATGTCCGGATGCAAGCAGTCCACAACTAAAACAGCGGTCTCTTCTGTATCCAGTTCTGCATCACCGAGTCAGGTGAGCCAGGAAGCGGTTGCGAGTGCCCGAAACTCTCCTCGGGCGCGACCGCCTCGTTCGACGGTGAAGGCCGTTAAGGCTCCGAAACGAGTCAACAAACTGACGCGAACAAGCGGACGTGTGGACGGACCCATCGAGTACATCGTGGTTGAGCCCGCTCGCGCCGCGTTGAATGCACCGCTTGCAGTAGCGCTCCATGGATGGGGCGATACACCCGAGCGATTTGCTCGACTCGCTGAGGGCATGGATATGCCAGTTCGAACGGTTGTGGCACGAGGGCCTCAAGCTGGTGGGAGAAAGGGGCGTGCCTGGTTTTCGAGGAAGGACCTGACGACTCAGGAACTCGACAAGGCTGTTTCAGATCTCGCGACGCTTCTAAAGCAACTTGCGGCTCGATATCCAGGTGCTCCAAAACCTGTCGTCTATGGCTTCAGCCAGGGGGGGATGCTTGCACTTGAGTTATTGCGCGTACAACCAGATTGCTGCTCCGGTGTTGCAGCCCTTTCATCAAGTTTTGTACGACCTGAACCGGGTGTGTTGTCCCGCGGTTCGGCCAATGTCCTGCTAAGTGCAGGAACAGGCGACACTGTTGTGCCTCCTGAGAAGACAAACGATGCCAAAGAACGTCTCACCGCCGCAGGACACCAGGTCGAATTGCTCACCTTTGAGGGTAGGCATGCTGTTCCCGCGAATGTTCGTGAGCGGCTCCAGAGGTTTGTGACAAAGGGTGTGGTGGATAAGGCAAAGAAAAAGCCCGCCCAGCCTTAGCTGAACGGGCTTCGACCCGACGTTGGGTTGCTTCTACTGGCATCGACCATCGAGACAGTTCGTCCCCGCGTCGCAATCTGCGCTTTCAAGGCAGAATACCTGTTGATGACAGAAGCCGTACTCGCAGGAGAAATTGTCTCCGCACAGGGCTGTGGCTGAGCATGGATTTAAACACTTTCCGTTTACGCAGGACGAACCCTCCGCACAGGAGCCAGGGCCGCTACACTGAATGACTGGAGCAGTGTCCGCCTTGCAGAGTCCTTCGCCACAGAATTCGTTTTGGCCACACTGGGAGTCCTCTTCACATACCGTGTGGCAAAGACCTTCGATACACATTCTCGATGGACCGCATTCTCCATTGAAGGTGCACTCGTGCTCATCGGCGGCAATGGGTAAGCACTGTCCGTTGTCGCACATCTGTCCCGACGGACATGTGGCTTCTGCAGAGCAGCTAAAGAAGCATTCTGCATTCAAGCAGATTCCTTCGCCACAGTCGGAGTTTACGACGCAGACATCGTTCGGATGGTCTGGAAGAGGAATAGCCTTCTCGCCATCGGCAGCGTTCTCATCGACTCCGGTCGCGCTAGGCTGTTCACTCGAATTGACCTCGTCGGGTTCGCTCAAGCGGGGGACGCAGGTGCCGTCTAAAGAGCAGAGTTCTTCAGGACCGCACTCACTATGCGAAGAGCACGAGGTCGCATCGGAACTGGGGCCAACAGGAGAAACAGGCGAATTCAATCCAGGCAAGCATTGCTGATCAATCGTGCAAACATAGCCTTGCGGACACTGATTGGTTGTGTCGCAGCTGTACTCTTCGCAAAAGCCGTTTTCACACAGATAACAGCCGGTTGTGTCGCATTCCAGATCGCTAAAGCGTGGGTCTTCGACGAAGGCTTTATTCACGCCCTGCTCGAAGTGATTCCAGTCAGCGTAGCAGCCGGCTAAGAGGCTGAACGTCAATAGTCCAAACAGGGTAATAAATATCTTCTTCATGTGGGTGTCCTCCGTCGTTCCCATGGGATTGCATGTAGCTCTGACGACGGTCTCCCCGATTCATTCAAATAAAATTCGCAATGAGACGAAAAAACTTTCCCGCCAGGCCTACGCTTCACCAAAAGAGAGCGCTGAAAGACATTTCCTTGTTTGACAAAATGTCATAGCTGGGTGACAAAATGTCCTATGCGGCAGATTTTCGGTGATGGAGGAAGAGATGACGCTGAAACCACAGACAATGCTCATTGTTGATGATGACCGCGCCAATTTAGCCTCCCTGGAGCGGATTTTTGTCAGGGAAGAACTCGATGTGCTGGTCGCTACAAATGGTAAGGAGGCCTTAGATATCTTAAGGCGTCAGCAGGTGGGTGTGTGCCTGACAGATCTAATGATGCCGGGAGTGAGTGGGTTGGACCTTCTTCGAGCAGCTAAGAAGGTGTCACCCGAGACGGAGGTCATACTCATGACCGCGTTCGGCACAGTGGAGAAGGCGGTTGAAGCAATGCGTGACGGGGCTTGGGACTTTGTTACCAAGCCCTTCAAGCGTATTCAGATCGTGAGAGCCGTGAGGCGCGCACTCGATAAGCAGTCATTGGTTCTTGAAAACCAAGCGCTTCGGGCGGAATTAAATGATTCGCGACGCGACCCCACGATTGTGGGGAATTCGCTGCCTGTCCGCCAATTGATGGACCTTGTGCGCCAGGTTGCCCCATCGACGGCGACTGCACTCCTCCAGGGAGAGAGTGGAACTGGAAAAGAGTTGGTTGCACGTGCAATTCATAGGCTGTCCTCACGGAATAATGGTGCGTTTATCGCGCTCAACTGCGCTGCCTTACCGGAGTCAATTCTCGAGGCCGAGCTCTTCGGTCATGAAAAAGGCGCATTCACCGGTGCGTCGGAACGGCGCCGCGGACGATTTGAAGTCGCAGATGGGGGAACGCTCTTTCTCGATGAAATTGCGGAAACTAGCCAAGCGGTTCAGGTGAAGCTCTTGCGTGTCCTCCAGGAGGGAGAGTTCGAGAGAGTTGGCGGTGTCCAGACGCTACGCGTCGATGTCCGGATCGTTGCCGCCACCAACAAGGACTTACAGGCGGAGGTGGCAGCGGGGAGGTTCAGAGAAGACCTCTTTTATCGCCTGAACGTTATCCGCATTGATATTCCGCCTCTTCGCGAACGAAAAGATGACATTGCGCTTCTTGCCAATCACTTCTTGGCAGCCTACAGCGCCAAAAACAGCAAAACAGTCAATGCGATAAGCCGTGAAGCATTAGATGTTCTCTTGGCCTGGCATTGGCCAGGCAATGTGAGAGAGCTTGAAAATGCGATAGAGCGAGCTGTGGTTCTTGCAAGGGGGGATACGATTGGTGTCGAGGAGTTGCCTCCACAATTGCATGGCGAGGGAGTGAATTCGAGTTTCATCACCGTACCGGTTGGAACCCCTCTAGAGGATATTGAGCGGGCGGTGATACGCGAAACATTGACCTTTACCAAGGGTGATAAGAAGTTGGCTGCACAGCTTCTCGGAATCGCAACACGTACAATCTATCGAAAGATTTAGGGGCATGGAGTATCACGTGAAATACGGATTGAAGGGACGAGGACCCTTCGGTATGTTGCGCTACACGTCACCAGGGAGCGAGCGGATGGCTCGATGGAGAGACAGAGCAGCAGTGTTGGTGCTTACTTTTGGGCTCCTTGCCTGCAGCGGTCAAAACCAAGCTGAGGAACTAGCCAAAGCCGAGGAGGCGAAGCGGAAAGCTCTGAGTGCTAAGAAATCCGAACTCGACGCTTATTTGGTAAGCGGCACCAAGGTATCGGAGCGACTGGATGCGTTTAGAATGATGCTCCAAGCGGCCCAGACTTCATGTCGCGAGGACTGCAACATCGAAGAGCACAGAGAGGAGTTTAAGCAGAAGGTATTACCATCGTTCGATGAGCTACTGATGGCGCTGGAGGCGATGCCGACGCAGAGTAAAGAACTCAAGGGGATCCACGATAAGTTAGTGAAGGCGTATCGTAAGTCCGGAGCAATGCTGGCTGACTACCCGAAAGACCTTACTTTCGATAACAAGAACAAGCGGTTGTTGGCGTATATCCAAGATCTCTCCGTGTCGATTAGCGATGTCGAAAAGGCGTATAATGAGGAATTGAAGGCGTATTGTTCCGATGAACCGAGTGTCGATTGTTCGAGTTCGACGGCGGAATGAGACGAATTGGGCGTGCCCCTAGAGGCGAGAGGGTTTTAGACAAGGTATGATGGCTATCGAGATTCTTCGGGCAATGCGGCCTCATCAATGGGTCAAAAACCTCTTCGTCGTTGCGCCGCTTATCTTTGCTGAGCGTGCAGCTGAACCCGACAATCTCGTTGATATAGGGTTGGCATTTATCCTCTTTTGTCTCTTCTCAGGCTGCGTCTACATTCTTAACGACCTCATGGACGTTGAAGAAGATAGGGTTCACCCCGTTAAGCGGCATCGTCCGATAGCGTCAGGGCGCCTACCAGTTAATTTTGCTTGGGGTACATTGGTCGTGATCTTGGCTGCATCAGCCACAACGGCCTTTGGTGTTTCGACCGCATTGGGCACCGTCGGTTGTGCCTATTTTGGACTCAATGTGGCTTATTCGCTCTTCCTGAAGCACGTCCCTTTCCTCGATGTTTCGATTATTGCGTCGGGGTTTGTTCTTCGGATCTTTGGGGGGGCAAGTGCTATCGATGTCCCGCTTTCAGGCTGGTTGGTCAGTTGCACCTTCTTGCTCGCGCTCTTCCTTGGATTGGGTAAACGTAAACACGAACTCTTGTCCTCTGGAGACCAGGCGATAAAGCAGCGTAAGGTACTGAAGTTCTATCGTATCGGACTCGTGCGAATTGCAATGGCCTCATCGGCCCTAGCGACTTCAGCCTGTTACGCTGCTTATGTTTTCGCCGGGGAAACGCTGCAGGTTTTCGAGCCCATTGAGCTCGTTGCGACCATTCCTTGCGTCTTCCTAGGTCTATGGCGCTTTTACGGCCTTACAGAACGACATGGAGACGGTCAGAGCCCTACAGACCGCATGCTTGTAGACAAGGTTTTTGTCCTTAATCTGGTGTGCTGGGCAGCGATTGTCGTCTATGTGATTTACGGTCGCTAGCCGCAAAACCTCAGTGATTGTTGTCTTCTTCATGAGCGGCTGCCGCGATTTCCTTGGCTTCTGGGATGAAATCCCGCGCGACGTTAGTCATGAAGAAATATCCAAGAACAATGCGTATGAGGGCTGTGAGCGGTCCGATAACGAATGAGAACGCATAGACTCGTGCCTCAATGTCTGGTCCGCCTCCTAAATAGTGTCCATAAAGAATTGCCATGGCGACTTGGATTGCGCCCAGGCCTGAGACCGACAGAGGTACGATTTGGATAAACGTTAGTAGGGGCGTGTATACAAGCAGCGCGACGAAGCTGATGTGCAGGTCGAAGCATGGAAGTGTTAGCCAATTCATCAGGACGTAGAGCCCGATAAAAAGGCCGCGATATAGCATCAAAGAGCCATAATCACTCCATCGAGCTTCACGGAAGGCCTGGAAAATCCTCCAGTTTCTCAATCGACCCAACAAGAAGAAATCAAAGCCAAGTTGCCAGTAAATAAGCGCACCAGCGGCGACAGCCATTCCAATTGCCATCACGTAAGGGAGGCCCTCCCTTTGCTCCGCTGGCAACAGTTCACCGCTTAAACCAACACCGACAGCCAGCATCGCAAGCAGGACTAGCACATCCACGAAGTTCAGCCAGAGAAGTGCAGAGACTCCTTGGAGGAAGGGAACGCCTCGCTTCTTTTTTAGAAAGAGTGCAATGGCACCAGACCCCGCGCTGTAGTTGATGGCATTGAAGAAGTAACTGACGCCCTTAACTGCAAGTACTTCCTTGTAGGAAACGGGAGTGATGAGGCGACGGAAAAGGACCGCGAGCGTTGCTGTATCGACCACGAAAACGATAAGCGTAAAGGTTGCAACGATTCCGACCAAACGTCCCATGTCGGCCATCATGATGTCCGACTGAAGTTGTTCGAGGTCCAGCGACAGTAGTACGTAGCCCACAATCGCGAGGGATAGTACCCATGGGGTGGCTGCCTTGACGCGCTGACTCAAGTTGGATTCTCGCCTTCGATGTGTTTGAGTTGCCGCCGAACCGGTGAGGCACATACTGTGCCGGACAGTCGGCTAACACATCATCCACTAACCCGGCCATCTCAGCTATGAAATTAAACGCCCGCGTTTCTGCTGTTCGAATTCTAGAGCGATTGGACAGCCCCAAGACATTTATCGCTTCCGAGTTGAAGCGTGAGTTTGACCGCCACTCGCAGGTGGATCCGCGCGATCGAGGTCTTACAACGGAACTCGTTTACGGGGTTCTTCGTCAACAGCGCCGATTGGATTATATCCTGCGTCCGCTGGTGAAGGGACGCTACAACCGCCTCGATCTGGATGCGAGGATTCTGCTGCGTCTTGGTGCCTACCAAATTCTCTTCTTAGATCGGATTCCTAAGCCGATATGCGTGAGTGCAACTCAGGATGCAGCTCGAACAATGAGAAAAGGCCGCGTTACAGGCTTGCTAAATGCTGTACTGAGGCGAGTAGAGCCCACGAAGCAGTCCTTGCCGACCGAGAATACGGTGAAGGCTATTGCGATTCGCGCAAGCCTTCCAGAATGGATCGTTGATGCGATTGTTGACGCTTATGGCCTGGAAAACGCTGAGACAGAGTCTATGGCACTTCGTGATCGTGCTCCAACCACCATACGGCCGAACATACGCAAGGTGACTAAGGAGAAGGTCCGCGAGCAATTAAAGTCCGAAGGTTTTGAGTGCGAAGATGGACCTTATGGAAGCCTTATCGTCACCGGTCCAGGCGATCCATTCAGCAGCCAGTGCTTCGAAAAAGGTGGTTTTGTTCCCCAAGATCCTTCGAGTTTGGCGGTTGTAGAAGCGCTTGGAGATGTGGAGGGTAAGACAATCCTCGACTTATGCTCGGGACGAGGAATCAAAGCGACCGCGCTCGCAGCCAAGGGAGCGAATGTTACATGTGTCGACATCGTTGGTGCGAAGTTGGAGCAGTCGAAGCAGCTTGCGTCGAAGTTGGGCGTACGTTCAAATATGCGTTTCATTACGGGAGATCCCACGCAAGACAAGCTTGGTCTGACTTCCTACGACCATGTCCTTGTTGACGCTCCCTGTACCGGACTAGGCACCCTTCGTCGCCATCCTGAGACGGCTTGGCGACGCCAGAAAGAAGATATCTATCGGCTTGGCAAGCTGCAAAAGGCTCTTGTCGATGAAGCCGCTAAATACCTGAAGCCGGGAGGCGTTCTTACCTACGCCGTGTGCACCTTTACTCGATTTGAGGGTGATCTAAGCGTATCCTCAAATTTAGAGTTGGTAGGAGAACAGGTATTCACGCGTCCATCAGAGGGATGGGATGCGTTTCAGATGTGCCGTTGGCGGAGGGTTGAATGAAATTCATCGGAGCAGTCTCTATTCTGTGTGCCGTGATGCTTGTCGGTTGCATTGCAGGCCCTACACCGCACCCGAGTAAGACCGAGGACAATGGCGGTGGATTCACTCAGGATGCAGGCTCTAGATCTAATGCTCCACCTCGAGTCGGCGAAAACGATGATTGCGAAGCGTCTGGGGGAGAGTGGGATGGCGACGAGTGCCTCGATGCCGCCGAACCTTCGATGGACGTGAGCAGTGGTTCGGATAGTGACAGCACCGGAGACGCGTCGGATGACGCGGGGCCATCGTCAGATGCTGAGACAGAGGTTCTGGGCGATCTCGTAGAGGCCGAGGAGAACTGGGACGCAACTGAAACTGAAGGCTAACGAACCTCGGTTAGTCGAAGGCAATGTAGGCCCCTTTTAGTTTTAGGCACGAAAAAACCCCAGCTGGAATTCCAACTGGGGTCTTTCATTAGGAAAAGCCTAATTAGATGCGCTCGACACCTTGCTTCTTCACGTTAGGCTTCCATACTTGGTTACCCAACCAACCTGGTGCGTTCGAAGGAGCAGAAACCTGCTCACGCTTACCAGTGAAGACGTGTACACGGTTCGTTCCACGCTCGCGGAGACGAATGTCCGTGAAGCCGCGGGAAGCAGCCTTCAGCGCAGCGCCACGTGGCTGCCGGGAGCTGAATACGGTTGTGGTGTCCTTGCCATTTTCCATCAATACAAAGTTTTTCCTATCACCCATGTTTTTTCCTCCAGAAAAAGTGATACGGCCATCGCTGACCATGCCCGCAATATAGCCAACAATTTTTAGTTTCAAAGCCCTTTCGACAAAAAAATGAAAAAAAATGGCGAGACGCACCCCGTTGAGAGCCAAAAAAGGTGCGAAAACATTTTCTCAGCGACGCTTTTTTTGTCAATGATAACAGGTGTTTGCGGGCGTTCGAGTGACGTCTCTCGATCGGGCGTGCTTAAAAGGCGATCTAATGAAAAAAAATCGACCGACGTCTCCACTTTGGACAGATTCTGATCGGTTTTGCACAGATTTTGGTCAAATTGATGCCTCAATTTTGACCAAGAAGACGCGCTTTTCGACGGGCAAAGACCAGAAATCCAGTGTGGCCAATCATTTTATGGTCTGGTCGGATACTACGCCCAGTGACGTGCCAATTTCGCAGGATAACTTCGAGGCTTTCTATGAGCGCGAAGCGATACGTGGACTCCAAGGCCATCACTACTTGCTGCATTTGTAAGGCTGTGGGGACATAGGCAGCGAAGTGTCCACCCGAGCGCAGGGCATGTTCCGCGTGTTCGACGACTAACCAAGGTTCAGGCACATCGAGAATGATATTATCGAGTTCAGATTCCTCAATTCCTTCGTAAATGTTCCCGATCCTAACGGTGTGGTTCTCCGATTCCGGAATCAAGGAGCGTATATTTTTCCGTGCTAGATTTGTTGGTTCCTGTCGTAGCTCATAGGTCGTCAGTTCCCCACGTTTGCCTATAGCTCGCAAAATGGCCGTTGCAAGGGCGCCAGAACCCAGACCACCCTCAACGACTCGAGCACCTGGTTGCAGGTCTGCCCAGGATACGATTATTGCGGCGTCCTTAGGATGGATTATCTGGGCGTGGCGAGACATTCGTATCGTATGGTCGCGATAGGTCGCACTAAAGACCCGGAAGCGAGGGCCTTGACGCGATTTTATGTCGAGTCCGTCCGGTTGCCCAATGAGCTCCTCGTGGGAGATATGTTTCCCTGAGCAATTGGTGACGCCCTCTTCCTTTAGGAGGTCGTAGTAGATGCGCCCCTTGCGGTCGATGAATAGTACGGGCATCCCTACGAGTAGCGTGCCTGACGGTGGTGATTCGGCTGTCATGCTGCTCACTCTAGCGCCTGTTAAGTAGCCGGTCTAGCCGTCTGATTCGTTGTCTTGGGGGTAACTAGCCCATTAGCAGGGGCGTCTCTATCTTGCATGGAAAGGCTATGGAGGTGGTGCTAGTGCTCTAGGCTCTCACTTAGCTTGCGGTGGCTAAGGAACCTGCTAGATTTCCGACTTCTGAGCCATTGGTAGCAAGTTAGCGAAGGTGCTTGAATGGAAAGCCAGATCAACGATTTGACCGTAATTGCCGTGGGCGGTAACTCGCTTCTCGATCCCACCTTGCCGCCGACTATCGAGAACCAATTT
>MDTD01032302.1_pt1 | contig 25477 bp, 19 predicted proteins | sample 811221 | NCBI WGS metagenome assembly MDTD01 (sample SAMN05326646, study PRJNA326480) | marine metagenome | isolation source: seawater | place: Pacific Ocean: South West | collected 2011 | reverse complement strand
TGCCCCCGCGGTCGTCTACGTCGAGGTGACGAAGACCCTCGACGAAGCCGATATCGCCGCCAGCGGGCAGATGCCGCTGCCCTTCTCCGAAGACTTCGCGCGGCGCTTCGGCCTGCCGTTCCCCGGCCTGCCCGGACAGCCGGACGGACAGGAGCGGCGGCAGGCGGGTGTCGGTGCGGGCTTTCTCATCTCCGCCGGGGGCGACATCGTGACCAATGCCCATGTCGTCGAGGGGGCGGACGAGGTGACGGTCACGCTGGCCGACGGCACGCGCCTGCCCGCCGAGATCGTCGGCACCGATCCGACCACCGATCTTGCGCTGATCCGCGTCACGGCCGATCACGACCTGCCCCATGTTTCCTGGGGTGACAGCGCCGCGCTGCGCGTGGGCGAGGAGGTGATCGCCATCGGCAATCCCTTCGGTCTGGGCAGCACGGTCACATCGGGGATCGTCTCGGCTCTCGGCCGCGATATCAACGCCGGGCCGCTCGACGATTTCATCCAGACCGATGCCGCGATCAACCGGGGCAATTCCGGCGGCCCGCTCTTCGATGCCGAGGGCCGGGTCGTCGGGGTCAATACCGCGATCATCTCGCCCACCGGCGGTTCGGTCGGGCTGGGCTTTGCCGTGCCGGCACGGACCGCGCAACAGGTGATCGCGGACCTTGCCGATGACGGGCAGGTGGCGCGCGGCTGGCTCGGGGTGCAGATCCAGCCCGTGACCGAGGATATCGCCGCCGCTCTCGGGATGGACAGCCCCGGGGGCGTGCTCATCGGTGACGTGGGCGGGCAGACACCCGCCGCGAAGGCGGGCCTCAAGCGCGGGGATGTCGTCACGCAGGTCGGCGACAGCGCGGTGGACAGCCCGCGCGACCTCATGCGCCTCGTGGCGCTGTCCCGGCCGGGCACCGAAGTGACCCTCGGGATCCTGCGCGCGGGCCAGCCCCGGCAGATCGAGGTCGTGCTCGGCAACAAGGCGGATCAGCCGGCCTGAGACCACTCACGGACCGTCCCGGCCGGCTGCTCCCGGGGATCCGCGCGATCCCCGGGAGGCATTCCTTCGGGCTGTCGGCGATTGCCGTCGGGGCGCTGGCCCTGAACGAAAGGGCCGGGACCGGATGCGCGCAGCGCATGGTGGGTGATGAGAGACTCGAACTCCCGACATCCTCGGTGTAAACGAGGCGCTCTACCAACTGAGCTAATCACCCTTGCCGCGCTTCGTAGCGAAAGCCGCGGGGCCGCGCAAGCGGGCAGGCGGACGGGGTCAGACCCGCTCGACCGCCACCGACTCGGTGGCATAGAAGGCGATGTGATCCCTGATCGCGGCCACCTCCGGCCTGGGATCCTCATAGCTCCAGGCGGCGTTGGTCAGCGTCTGGCTCTTGGTGACGATGGAGAAATAGCGCGCATCGCCCTTGAACGGGCAATGGCTTGTCTGCTCGCTCGGCTCCAGAAAGGCCATGGCGATATCGGCGCGCGGGAAATAGATCACGAAGGGATAGTCGCCCTCGGTCAGTTCCAGCGCATTGCGGCTTTCGGCAAGCACCGCGCCGCCCGCGCGCACCGTCCAGGTACCGTCTGCCTTGCGGATGGTGATCTTGGCCATGTCTCGTTCCTTCCCGTGCGGTCTGCGCTTCGGTCTGCCGACCAAAGCTCACAGAATCATGTCAAAGCGGTCGTGTCGCGTGATCCATCCATAGCCGCGCCGGGGCCGAAAGCAGAGGGCCAATCTTGTCGCGGCAGGTGGCGTGATAGGCGTCAAGCCAGGCGCGTTCCGCGCGCGTGAGCACCTCGGGCGCGATCAGGCGGCGGTCGATCGGGACATGGGTGAGCGTCTCGAAATCGAGCTGCGTTGCCCCGTCGCCCCCCTTGAGGGGTGCCGCCTCGCGCAGCACGATCAGGTTCTCGATGCGGATGCCGAAGGCCCCTTCGCGGTAATAGCCCGGCTCGTTCGACAGGATCATGCCGGGCGCGAGCGGCACCTCCGAGAGGCGCGAAAGGCGTTGCGGCCCTTCATGCACGCAGGCATAGACGCCCACGCCGTGCCCGGTGCCGTGGCCGTAATCCATATCCGCCAGCCAGAGGGGATAGCGCGCGAGTGCATCCAGGTCGCGGCCCGCAAGTCCGCGCGGAAAGCGCAGGCGCGAGATGGCGATCATGCCCTGCAGCACGCGGGTAAAGGCTGCGCGCTCCTCCGCGCCGGGGGTGCCCACGGGCAGGGTGCGGGTGATGTCGGTGGTTCCGTCAATGTATTGCCCGCCGCTGTCGAGCACCAGAAGATCGCCCGCTTGCAGCGTCCGGTTGCTGGCCTCGGTCACGCGGTAATGCGGCAGGGCACCGTTGGGGCCGGAGCCGGCGATCGTGTCGAAGCTGATATCGAGAAGCTGGCCCGTGTCAGCGCGGCACCCCTCCAGCTTCCTCACCACGTCGATCTCGGTCAGCGTGCCGGGGGATTGCGCGTCGAACCAGGCGAGGAATTCGCAGACTGCCGCCCCGTCGCGCAGATGGGCGCGGCGCGTGGCCGCGATCTCGGCCGGGGTCTTCCGCGCCTTGGGCAGGATACAGGGGTCTTCGCCCCAGACATGCGCCACACCCGCCGCCTCGAGCCGATGGACGACCCAGAGCGGCACGCTCTTTCGGTCGAGCTGCACGGGGCCGTCGAGAGCGTCGAGCGCGGGGCCGAAATCCGCGGGCGCGGCCAGTGCCACCTCTTCCCCCAGATGCGCGCGCGCCGCCTCGTCAAGCTTGGCCGGTTCGGTAAAAAGCGCCACCTGCCCGTCATCGTGGAGGATGGCAAAGCCTTGCGGCACAGGGTTGCGGGGGATGTCGCTGCCACGGATGTTCAACAGCCAGGCCAGCGAATCGCAGAGCGTGATCACCGCCGCGCGTGCGCCTGCCTGCCGCAACCCCTCGGCCAGACGCGCGCGTTTCTCGGCATGGCGCGCCCCGGCAAGATCCTCGGGCCAGGGGCGGATCGGGCCCCTGGGCGGTGCCGGGCGGTCCGGCCAGATGCTGCCGATCAGGTCGGGACCGGGCCGGAGGCGGATCGTGCCGGGCAGGGCCTCCTCGATCTCGGCGATCTGCTCGGGCGTGAAGAGCCAGGGATCGAAGCCCACCGTGCCGCCCTCGGGCAGGGCCGCGGCAAGCCAGGGGCCGGGTTTCATCTGTGGGAAATCGACCGGCGTGACATGCCCGGTATCGACCTGCGCGCGCGCCTGCACGCGGTAGCGCCCGTCCACGAAGAGCGCCGCCGTCCCGGCCAGAACCGCGCAGAGCCCCGCCGAGCCGGTGAAGCCCGTGAGCCAGGCCAGCCGGTCGTCGCAGGGCGCGACATATTCGCCCTGATGAGCATCGGCGCGCGGCACGAGCCAGCCGTCGAGTCCCCTCTCCGCCATGGCCTGCCGCAGGCGGGCAAGGCGCGGCGGGCCCTGCTCGGGGCGCGCGGTCTCGGCAAAGCTCTGGAACATGGGCCGTCTCCTGCATGGCGCGGGGCGCGCTCCGGTGCTAGAGAAGGGCCGCTGGATTGGCAACATGCGGGGGCGGGGGATGCAGGACCGGATACGCGCGGGCGAAAGGCTGGTCGAGGTGCCGGAGGCGCAAGATGCGGCGCTGCATTTCATCGGGCGCATCCACACGCCCTGGACGGAGCGCCGGGACTGTCCGCGCCAGGGGCGCGAGGACGGTCCCGACTGCCGGGTGGAGGTCTTCGCCCCCTGGGTTGAGGCGCTTCTGGGGGTAGAGGCGTACCGCCATCTCGACCTGCTCTACTGGCTCGACCGCGCGCGGCGCGACCTGGTGGTGCAGAACCCCGGCAATGACGGGCGGCGCTATTTCGGCACCTTCGCGCTGCGCTCTCCGCAGCGGCCAAACCCCATCGGGCTGTCGCGGGTGCGGCTGGAGCGGGTGGAGGGGGGCACGCTCGTCGTGCGCGGGCTCGATTGTCTGGACGGCACGCCGCTTCTCGACATCAAGCCCGTGACCTGCGAATTCACCCCCAAGGCCCCGCCCAAGGGCTGAGGCGCGGAGAGGTTCCAAGCGCCGGGCGATGGTGCTAAGCCCCGCTCCAGCCAATCCATGAGGGCCGCGATGACGACGATCAAGCTCTACAACACCCGCACCCGCAAGAAGGAGGTCTTCGCGCCTCTCGATCCCGGAAACGTGCGGATGTATGTCTGCGGGCCGACGGTCTATGACCGGGAGCATCTGGGCAATGCGCGCCCCGTGGTGGTGTTCGACGTGCTCTACCGGCTGTTGCGGCATGTCTATGGCGCGGATCACGTGACCTATGTGCGCAACTTCACCGACGTGGATGACAAGATCAACGCCCGCGCCAAGGAGACCGGGCGGGAGATTTCCGAGATCACGGCGGAAACGACGCAGTGGTTTCTGGATGACATGGCGGAGCTGGGGGCGCTCGAGCCCACCCACATGCCGCGCGCGACGCAGTACATCCCGCAGATGGTGGCAATGATCGAGGATCTGATCGCCAGGGGCCATGCCTACGAGGCGGAGGGGCATGTCCTCTTCTCGGTCGAGAGCTATGCGGCCTACGGTCGGCTCTCGGGGCGCACGGTCGAGGACATGATCGCGGGGGCGCGGGTGGAGGTGGCTCCCTACAAGCGCAACCCGATGGATTTCGTTCTGTGGAAGCCGTCCGCGCCGGACCTGCCGGGGTGGGAGAGCCCATGGGGAAGGGGGCGTCCGGGCTGGCATATCGAGTGCTCGGCGATGGCGCATGAGCTTCTGGGCGAGAGTTTCGACATCCACGGCGGTGGCAACGACCTGATGTTCCCGCACCACGAGAACGAGATCGCGCAAAGCTGCTGCGCGCATCCCGAGGGGGAGTTCGCGAAGGTCTGGCTGCACAACGAGATGCTGCAGGTCGAGGGGAAGAAGATGTCCAAGAGCCTGGGCAATTTCTTCACCGTGCGGGATTTGCTGGATCAGGGCGTGCCGGGCGAGGTGATCCGGTTTGTTTTTCTTTCGACGCACTATCGGAAGCCGATGGACTGGACAGAAAAGAAGGCGAAGGATGCCGCCACTACATTGAAATATTGGATGGGCTTGACCTGGGAGCTTGAGCCCACTGCGAATGATGCGTTTCAACCGGAACAACAAATCGTCAATGCGCTGGCGGACGACATGAACATGCACCTCGCGCTTTCATTTCTTCGTGCATTACATGATAAGCCACAGAAACTTTTAGATAATGCCAGGTTTCTGGGCTTCCTTTCCGACAGGGAGCGGGAAATGGAGCGAAAGTATCGCGCAGAATTTCCAAGTGGCTTTGGATCCGGACCGTCGTCCGAGCTGGCAGCCCTCGCGTCGGAATTAAGCCTGCTTTGGAACAATGCAAAGCTGTCCAACGATTTTTCACAGGTCGATGCGATGAAGGCGGAGTTAATCAGTGCAGGTGTCGAAGTTCGCATGAGCAAGGACGGCGTGGAACTTGTCCCCGGTCCCGATTTCGACCCCGCCAAGCTGGAGGCGCTGAAGTGACGCCCGTTTCCGCATACCGCCGGGGAGCCGCGCGAGGGCCCGACCGCGGGGGGGCGCTGCAACGGCTTTGGTCTGCACTTTATGGTGCCGACTACTCGAAGGATGGTGCGGGTTGCACCGTTGCAGAAGCGCCCGCCCGGGGGGCGGTCGGGCGCTCGCGCGGCGGTGCCTGCGGCACCTTGATTCCGCGCGGTGTGGTCTTTGGGATGCCGTCTTGCGCCGCTCGCACGCGCCCCGTGCGGGTCGGGCACCGCCCGGAACCGGTCGGGCGCTCGCGCGGCGGCGGGCAGGCGCGCCTTGATTCCGCGCGGGGTGCTGGTGGAGAGGGGCTTGCTCCATGACCCGCGACCGCCTCTATCTCTACGACACCACCCTGCGCGACGGGCAGCAGACGCAGGGCGTGACCTTTTCAACGACCGAGAAGATCCAGATCGCGCAGGCGCTCGACCTTTTGGGCGTCGATCACATCGAGGGCGGCTGGCCCGGTGCGAACCCCACCGACAGCGCCTTTTTCGAGGCGGCACCCGCGACGCGCGCGACGATGACCGCCTTCGGCATGACCAGGCGCGCGGGCCGCTCGGCGGAGAATGACGAGGTTCTGGCGGCGGTGCTCAACGCCGGGACGCGCGCCGTCTGTCTGGTCGGCAAGACCCATGATTTCCAGGTCACCGCCGCGCTCGGGATCACGCTGGCGGAGAATGTCGAGAATATCGCCCGCTCCATCGCCCATGTCGTGGCCGAGGGGCGCGAGGCGATCTTCGATGCCGAGCATTTCTTCGACGGCTACAAGGCGAATCCGGGCTATGCGCTCGACTGCCTGCGCGCGGCCATGGACACGGGCGCGCGCTGGATCGTGCTTTGCGATACCAATGGCGGCACGCTGCCGCCCGAGATCGGGCGCATCGTGGGAGAGGTGATCGCGGCCGGAATCCCCGGCGCGCGGCTGGGCATCCATTGCCATGACGATACCGGCAATGCGGTCGCGGGGAGCCTCGCGGCGGTGGATGCGGGCGCGCGCCAGGTGCAGGGCACCCTCAACGGCCTGGGCGAGCGCTGCGGCAACGCGAACCTCACGACGCTGATCCCGACGCTTCTGCTCAAGGCGCCCTATGCCAGCCGCTACGAGACCGGCGTCACGCGCGCGGCGCTGCGCAGGCTGACGCAGGTCAGCCGCCGGCTGGACGAGATCCTCAACCGCGTGCCGCTCCGGCAGGCACCCTATGTGGGGGCCTCGGCCTTCGCCCACAAGGCTGGCCTGCATGCGAGCGCCATTCTCAAGGATCCCGGCACTTACGAGCATATCGACCCCGGGACGGTCGGCAATGCCCGCATCATCCCGATCTCCAATCAGGCCGGGCAATCGAACCTGCGCCAGCGTCTTTCGGAAGCCGGGATCGCGGTGGCGCCGGGCGACGGGCGGCTGGTGCGGCTGCTCGAGGTCATCAAGGAGCGCGAGGATCAGGGCTATACCTATGACAGCGCGCAGGCGAGTTTCGAGATCCTCGCGCGCACGGAACTGGGCCAGATGCCCGCCTTCTTCGAGGTCAAGCGCTACCGCGTCACGGTGGAGCGGCGGAAGAACAAGTATGACCGGATGGTGAGCCTGTCGGAGGCCGTGGTCGTGGTGAAGGTCGACGGCGAGAAGAAGCTGTCGGTGAGCGAGTCGCTGGATGCCGAAGGGTGCGACCGGGGGCCGGTCAACGCGCTGGCCAGGGCGCTGGCCAAGGATCTGGGCCGCTACCAGGACGAGATCGCCGACATGCGGCTGGTGGATTTCAAGGTGCGCATCACCCAGGGCGGGACCGAGGCCGTGACCCGCGTGATCATCGACAGCGAGGACGGGCAGGGGCGGCGCTGGTCCACGGTGGGGGTGAGCCCCAATATCGTGGATGCCAGTTTCGAGGCGCTGCTCGATGCGATCAACTGGAAGCTGCTGCACGGGCAGGGCGCTGCGTGAGCGCGGGCTTCGGCCCCGAACTGACCGCCTGCGCGGGTCTCGTCGCGCGCGCCGACCCGGCACGGTTTCGCGCCGCCATGGCTGCGCCGGTGGCGGCCCGCGCGCGGCTTTTCCCGATCTATGCCTTCAACATCGAGGTGGCACGCGCGCCCTGGGTGACGCAGGAGCCGATGATCGCCGAGATGCGCCTGCAATGGTGGCGCGACGTGCTGGCCGAGATCGCCGAGGCCCGCCCGGTGCGGCGGCACGAGGTGGCAACGCCCCTTGCAGGGGTGCTCGACGCCGAAGCGGCGCGGCTGCTCGATGCGCTCGTGGCGGCGCGCAGGCAGGACGTGGCGCGCGCGCCCTTTGCCGACGAGGCGGCGCTCCGGGCCTATCTCGACGCGACCTCGGGCAACCTCCTGCGCGTGGCGGCGCGGGTTCTGGGGCCAGCGCATGAGGCGGCGCTGAGCCCGGCCGGGCTGGCGCTGGGGCTTGCGAACTGGCTGCGCGCGGTTCCTGCGCTTGCGGCGGCGGGCCGCGCGCCGCTGCCCGACGGGCGGCCGGAGGCGGTGCGGCGGCTGGCGGAAGAGGGGCTTGTGCATCTGCGGGCGGCGCGGGCACGGCGCGCCGAGGTCTCGCGCGCCGCGCGGCCTGCGCTTCTGCCGCTCTGGGAGGCGGGGGCGGTGCTTGGCCGGGCCGCACGCGATCCGGCGGCGGTGGCGGCGGGCAGGCTCGAGCCCGCGCCCATCACGAGCCGCGCGCTGCTGGCCTGGCGGGCGCTCTCGGGGCGCTGGTAGCCATCCGGCACCCTGCACGAGGCATGAGCAATGGGCCTTGCGCAGGGCATCGGAACCAGGTGGCCGCTTGTGCGGAACTGCTTTTGACGAGGAGGGACATCCATCGTCGGTTTGCATGAGTGGCTCCGGAGTCGCGCCGCTCACTTGATGTCAGAAGGCCGGGCCGGTCAAATCACCAGGCCGTGCGCGGCGCGGGATCGACCCGGTGCCGGATGCAAGCGGCCGGGCGCGTCCTTGTCAAAGGGGCCGTTGCGCGACCCGTCGCCGCCCTTCGCGCCAGAGAAGCAGGCCCGCGCCCGCGACGATCACCGCCGCCCCCGCGACCGAGACCGCATCGGGCCAGATGCCGAAGATCACCCCGTCATAGAGCGCGGCGAAGATCAGCGTGGTATAGAAGAAGGGGGCGACAAAGCTCGCATCGCCCCGCGCCATCGCATTGACGAAGGCGGTCTGGGCCAGCGCCATCAGAAGCCCGAGTGCGGCAAGCGCCGCCCATTGCGCGGGCGTGGGCGCGGTCCAGACCCGGAGCACGGCGAGCGTGGCGATGCCAAGGCCGATGGCATTGTTGACGAGCAGGATCTGCCACGGATCCTCGCGCCCCGAGAGCCGCTTGATGAAGATGAGCTCGCCCCCGAGACAGACCGCCGCGCCAAGCGCCAGCAGAGCGCCGGTCTCGATCACCCCGCCGCCGGGCCGCATCGGGATGACCGCCCCGACAAGCGCGGTCGCCGCCGCCGCCCAGCGTATCGGCCCGACCCTCTCGCCCAGAAGCGGGATGGCCAGCAGCATCCCGAAGACCGGGTTGAGAAAGCTGATGGCCGTGGCGTCCGAGAGCGGAATGAAGGCGGCGGCGGCGAACATCAGCGTGACCCCGCCCCAGCCGAGCGCGGAGCGCCTGGCATGGGTGGCAAGGTCGGGGCGGGTAAACCGGGGGCGGATGAGCGCGGCCATGGCGGAAATGCCGAGAAGCGCGAAGAGAAACCGTCCGTGGCTGATCTGGAAAGGGCTCAGCGCGGGGCCGAGCGCGCCGGTGCCGAGCGCCTTTGCCAGAAGCGTCGTGCCTGCAAGCAGCGCCGCGGCAAGCAGCGTGAGCAGGGCGGCCAGGGCCGGGTTGGGAGCGCGCGGCGTGAACATGGCCGATCCATGCGCCAGGGCCCGGACCCCCGCAAGCGCGAACCGTTCTCGCAGCGTGACAAAATCCCGCGCGGCATGCCCCGAAAGCGACATCGCGTCGCGCCCTGCCAAGCCGGGGCGCGGGCACCGTGCCAAGCCGGGGGCAAGGAGGCCCCATGCACCCGCGTTCCGTTCCCGACTGGCTGCGCCATCCGCCCACCCCCTCGGTGCGCGGCTTCGGCCTTCTGGCGGGGTTCGAGGCGATCGCGCGGGGCATCCTCATCTCGGTCATGCCGCTCGAGATCTACCGTGCGCTCGGGGCGGCGGCGCGGGTCTCGGAGATCTATTTCCTCGTGGGCCTGCTGTCCCTCGGCACCGGGCTGATGGTGCCCTATGTCACCCGTTTCGTGCCGCGCCGCTGGGTCTATGTCGGGGGCTGCGCGATCTTCGCCGCGGGCGCGGGCCTCGGCACCATCGGCGGGGCGGTGGTGATGGTGGCGGCGCTGGCGATGGTGACGGCGGCGACGGTCACGATCTTCGTCTGTTTCAACGCCTATGTGCTCGATCACATTGCCAAGGCCGATCTCGGGCGCTGCGAGACCTCGCGCATGTTCTTCGGTGCCTTCGGCTGGACCCTGGGCCCCTGGCTCGGCGTGGCGCTGCTCGACATCTGGCGGCCCCTGCCCTTTGCCATCGCGGCGCTGGCCGCGCTCACCATGATGGGGGTGTTCCTCTGGCAGCGGCTGGGCAACGGGCGGCTCATCAGCCGCGCGCGCGGCCCGGCACCCAACCCGCTGGCCTGGCTGCCGCGCTTCGCGGCGCAGCCGCGGCTCGTGGCGGGCTGGACATTCGCCGTGATCCGGTCCTGCGGCTGGTGGGTCTACGTGGTCTACCTGCCGATCTTCGCGGTCGAGCGGGGCCTGGGCGAATCCCTCGGTGGCATGCTTCTGTCGGCCTCGAACGGGATGCTCTTCGCGACGCCGCTCATGCTGGCCTGGATGCAGCGCCGCTCGATCCGGCAGGCGGTGCGCACGGGCTTCACGGCGGCGGGCGCGCTCTTTCTTCTCGCGGCACTTGCAGGCGGCTGGCCATCCGGCACGGTGGCGGCGGTGGCGGCGCTGGCGCTCGCCTCGGTCTTTCTCGTGCTGCTCGACATCTCGGCGGGGCTGCCCTTCCTGCTCGCGGTCAAGCCCTCCGAACGCACCGAGATGTCGGCGATCTACGCGAGCTTCCGCGATGTCTCGGGCATCATGACGCCGGGGATCGCCTGGCTCGTGCTGCTTGCCGCGCCGCTTCCGGCGGTGTTCGCGGTGGCCGGGGCGGCGCTTCTGGGCTGCGCCCATCTGGCCGGGCGGCTGCATCCGCGCCTGGGCCGCGCGCGCGCCCGCGAGTTTCCGCTTCCCCAGGGGCAGGAAACCGGCTAAAGCGTCGGCATGATCACGCCGAACGCATATGCCGGAACCCGACGCCGACGCTGCCGCGCCTGACGTCCCGCCTGTCCGTGATCCCGGTGCGCCCTGCACCACCCCCGCCCCAGATCGTTGACTTGCCCCCGCCCATGCGGCACTCAGGGGGCCTGCCTGCCAAAGGACCATGCCATGATCCCGTCGATCCTGCCCACCTACAACCGCGCGCCCCTGTCCTTCGTCAAGGGTGAGGGAAGCTGGCTCATCGAGGCGGACGGGCGACGCTTTCTCGATCTGGGGGCGGGGATCGCGGTCAATGCGCTCGGCCATGCCCATCCCGATCTGGTCGCGGCGCTCACCGAGCAGGCGGGCAAGCTCTGGCACACGTCGAACCTCTACCACATCCCGGCGCAGCAGGAGCTGGCCGACCGGCTGGTGGCGGCCACCTTCGCCGACACGGTGTTCTTCACCAATTCCGGCACCGAGGCCTGCGAACTGGCGGTTAAGATGGCGCGCAAGTTCTTCCACGATGCGGGCCAGCCGGAGAGGACCGATATCATCGCCTTCGAGGGCGCGTTCCACGGCCGCTCCTCCGCGGGCATCGCCGCCGCCGGGTCGGAGAAGATGACCCGTGGCTTCGGCCCGCTTCTGCCCGGCTTCAAGCATCTGCCCTGGGGCGATCACGACGCGCTCCATGCCGCGATCGACGCGCACACCGCCGCGATCCTGATCGAGCCGGTGCAGGGAGAGGGCGGCATCCGCCCGCTGCCCGATCAATGCCTGAAGGGGCTGCGCGATCTGTGTGACGAGCGCGGCATCCTGCTGATCCTCGACGAGGTGCAATGCGGGATGGGGCGCACGGGGCGGCTTTTCGCCCATGAATGGGCGGGGATTGCCCCCGATATCATGATGGTGGCCAAGGGCATCGGCGGCGGCTTTCCGCTGGGCGCGGTGCTGGCCACGGAGCGCGCCGCCTCGGGCATGGGGCCGGGCACGCATGGCTCCACCTATGGCGGCAACCCGCTCGCCTGTGCCGTTGGCTGCGCGGTGATGGCGCATGTCGCCGATCCCGACTTTCTTGCCGGGGTGAACCGCAAGGCAGGTCTGATGCGCCAGCGGCTCGAAGGGCTGGTGGCGGCCCATCCGGGGGTGTTCGAGGAGGTGCGCGGCCTGGGGCTGATGCTCGGTCTCAAGTGCCGCGTGCCCAATGCCGAGGTGGTCAGGGCGGGCCATGAGGCGCTGCTTGTCACCGTGCCTGCCGCCGACAACGTGATCCGCCTGCTGCCGCCGCTCACCATCACCGAGGCGGAGATCGCCGAGGCGCTTTCCCGTCTCGACGCCGCCGCCACCGCCCTGGAAACGGCCTGAGCTTCTTCTGGCCCCAAATATCCCGGGGGTGCGGGGGCTGGTCCCGACATCCGCCACAAGACACAAGCGAACCCGATCATGACCCATTTCCTCGACATCCACAAAACCCCCGCCGCCGATCTGCGCGCGATCATCGACGGCGCGCGCGCCATGAAGGATGCGCGCCGGGGTCGCCCGCGCGGGGCGCCCGATGACGAGCAGCCGCTCGCGGGGCGCATGGTGGCGCTCATCTTCGAAAAGCCCTCGACGCGCACCCGTGTCTCCTTCGATGTGGGCGTGCGGCAGATGGGCGGGCAGACCATGGTGCTTTCGGGCACCGACATGCAGCTTGGCCATGGCGAGACCATCGCCGATACCGCGCGCGTCATGAGCCGCTATGTCGATCTCATCATGATCCGCACCTTCGACGAGTCGGTGCTGCTGGAGATGGCCGAACATGCCGACGTGCCGGTGATCAACGGGCTGACCGACCGCACCCATCCCTGCCAGATCATGGCCGACGTGATGACCTATGAAGAGCATCGCGGCCCGATTGCGGGCCGAAAGGTCGTGTGGTCCGGCGACGGCAACAATGTCTGCGCCTCCTTCCTGCATGCCGCGGCGCAGTTCGGCTTCGATCTGACCTTTACCGGCCCGATGCAGCTCGACCCCGAGGCAGAGTTCATCGGTCTCGCGCGCAAGGCGGGCCGCGCCATCACCATCGAGCGCGACCCGATGAAGGCCGTCGAGGGGGCCGATCTGGTGGTCACCGATACCTGGGTTTCGATGCATGACAGCCAGTCCACGAAGGAGCGCCGGCACAACATGCTGCGTCCCTACCAGGTCGATGCGCGCCTCATGGCGGCGGCCAAGCCCGATGCGCTCTTCATGCATTGCCTGCCCGCGCATCGCGGCGAGGAGGTGACATCGGAGGTGATGGACGGGCCGAACTCGGTTGTCTTCGACGAGGCCGAGAACCGGCTGCACGCACAGAAGGCGATCCTGCGCCATTGCCTGGGGGTTTGACCGCGCTTGCATGTCCGGGCCTCGCCCCCTAGCGTGAGCCCAGCCCGTTAGCGGTGGCGGAGGGGGCATGGCCAGAGCACGGATCGGCGTCTACGGGCTTGGCACGATGGGCAGCGCGCTGGCGCTGAACCTGGCCGAACATGGTTTTGACGTGGCGGTGACGAACCGCGAATCCGGGTGGATCGCGCCTTTCGTGCAGGAGGCCGGACCGCTGGCCGATCATCTCTTTCCACATGAAAAGCTGGAAGAATTCGTAGCCGAACTGCAGGTGCCGCGGATCGTTCTCTTCATGATCCCCTCGGGCGCGCCGATGGACGCGATGCTGGAGAAGATCGGCCCGCTGCTCGGACCCGGCGATATCGTGATCGACGGCGGCAATGCCGATTTCCACGACACCCGCCGCCGCTGCGCGCACCTGTCCGGAAACGGTCTGTCTTTCGTCGGGCTCGGCATTTCGGGCGGCGAGGCGGGCGCGCGGGACGGCCCCTCGATGATGATGGGCGGCAGCGAGGAGGCATGGACGGCGATCGCCCCCATCCTGACCGCCATCGCGGCCCGCCACGAGGGCGAGCCCTGCGTCGCGCGGCTCGGGCCCGACGGGGCGGGGCATTTCGCCAAGACGGTGCATAACGGTATCGAATATGCCGACATGCAGATCATCGCCGAGATCGTCGGCCTGATGCGCAACGGGGCCGCGCTCTCGCCCTCCGAGATCGCGGCGATCTTCGCGCAATGGAACGAAGGCCCGCTGCGGTCCTTTCTGGTGGAGATCACCGCCGAGGTGCTGGCGGAGCGCGATCCCGAGACCGGGCACCCGGTGGTCGATGTGATCAAGGACGCCGCCGGGCAGAAGGGGACAGGGCGCTGGACGGTGATCGAGGCGCTGCGGCTGGGGCAATCCGCCAGCGTGATCGAGGCCGCGGTAGGCGCGCGTGCCTGGTCGGCGGAAAAGGAGACGCGGCAGGCGGCCGAGCGGGTGCTGGGCGGCACGCTGGGTGCGATCACCGCCACGCCGGAGATACTGGCCGAGGCGTTCCGGGCGGCGCGGATGCTGGCCTATGCGCAGGGGTTTCGCGTTCTGGCGGCGGCGTCGGAGGACTACGGCTGGGCGCTCGATCCGGGCCTGATCGCGCGGATCTGGCGGGCAGGCTGCATCATCCGGGCGGAGATGCTCGACGAGATCGCCGAGGCTTTTGCGGGTGGCGCACCGCGGGGCGAACTGATCCTTGCGCCGCGGATCGCGCGCGCGCTGGCGCTGCATCTGCCCGCGCTCCGGCAGGTCGTGGCCGAGGCCGTCCATGCCGGCCATGCGGTGCCCGCCCTCTCGGCGGCGCTGGCCTGGTATGATACGATGCGGCGGGGCCATGGCACGGCGGCGCTCATCCAGGCGCAACGCGACCGTTTCGGGCATCACGGATTCGAAAGGCTGGGGCAGGCGGGGCGGCATCACGGCCCGTGGTGGGACTGAAGGCAGTCATGCCCGGAATCGCGGCAGCGAAAAAAAAGGCCGAGCGCTAAGCTCGGCCATAGTCCAACAGGGAGGTATGAAAGTGATCGCGCAAGCACCATCACCGTCACGAGCAGCACATAAAACCGGCACACCGACCGATCAAGGGGAATTATGCCGCAGGTGCAGCATGGCCGTTATGCCGACGGTGCATGGCTCGTCTGCAGCCTGCCGATTTTCCGGGCAGGGTGCCCCGACCGTTGGTTTCCCGTTGGGTGGTGTCTCGCTCAGCCGCGCATGTTCCGGCGATAGATCACGATCTCTTCCTGCACGAAATCGCGGAAGACCGAGACGCGCTTGGAATGGCGCAGCTCCTCGGGATAGGCGAGGAAGACCGGCACCTCGCTCGAGGCGACATCGGGCAGCACGCGCACGAGCTGGGGAAAATCGTGCGCCAGATAATCGGGCAGCACACCGATGCCGAGATCGTGCAGCACCCCCTGGAGCACTCCGAAATAGTTGTTGACCGTGAGAAGCGAGGAAATGTCGTTGGTCATCAATTCGCTCACCAGGGTCGCACCCGCGCCCACCTGCGCCGAGCGCGGGTTCTGGCAGATCAGCCGATGACCGGAAAACGCCTCCTGCGTGTCGGGGACGCCGTGGCGCTCGACATAGCTTTGGCTGGCGTAGAGGCACATATGCACGCTCATCAGCCGCTTGCGGATCAGGTCGGCCTGGCTCGGTTCCTTCATGCGGATGGCCACGTCGGCCTCGCGCATGGGCAGGTCGAGCACGCGCTCCTCGAGCATCAGGTCGATCTTGAGATCGGGAAAGCGCGCGTAGAGCTTTGGCAGGCGCGGCACGAGCCAGAGCGTGCCGAAGCCGATCGTGGTGGTCACGCGCAACTCGCCGAACACCTCTTCCTCGCTGTCGCGGATCCGCGCGGTGGCGGCGTCAAGGCGCTTGAGCATGGCGCGGGTCGCGTCGAACAGCAATTCGCCCTGTTCGGTGAGAATCAGGCCGCGCGCGTGGCGGTGAAACAGGGTGGTGTTGAGCGATTCCTCGAGCGCGCGAATCTGGCGCGAGACCGCCGATTGCGACAGGTGCAGCGCATCGCCCGCATGGGTGAGACTGCCTGCATCGGCCACCGCGTGAAATATTCTGAGCTTGTCCCAGTCCATGAGCCGTCAACCCGAAAAGGATCACCTTTTCTGACGCAATAGCAGGAAAGCTCGTTCCGGCGATAGCAAGAGCACGACTTTTTTGCGAAATTGCGCTTTATAGGTCACAAATCATGACCTAATATTGCTCTATATTATGTTTTAATCTCAGGACAGGGAGGCACGACATGACCACGCAGAAGATTTCGCTTACCGACCGGTTCGATCTGGAGAAATCCCCCGTCCTGCTGAACGGGACGCAGGCGCTGGTGCGGCTGATGCTGATGCAGAAGGCGCGTGACAGGGCGGCGGGGCTGAACACGGCCGGCTATGTCACCGGATATCGCGGCTCGCCCCTGGGGGCGGTGGACATGCAGATGCGCCGGGCGGAAAAGGTGCTGACGGCCTCGGACATCCGCTTTCAGGAGGGGCTCAACGAGGATCTCGCCGCGACCGCCCTCTGGGGCACGCAGCAGGCGGAGTTGCGCGGCGAGGGCAGGTATGACGGCGTCTTCGGCCTCTGGTATGGCAAGGGACCGGGGGTGGACCGTTCGGGCGACGTGATGCGTCACGCAAACATGGCGGGCACCTCGCCCCATGGCGGCGTGCTCATGGCCATGGGCGACGACCACACCGGTGAATCCTCGACCGTGTGCCACCAGTCCGACTGGGCGATGGTGGATGCCTATATCCCGGTGCTCAGTCCTGCGGGCGTGCAGGAGATCCTCGATTTCGGCCTCTACGGCTTTGCGCTCAGCCGGTTCGCCGGGGTCTGGGTCGGCCTCAAGACGATGAAGGACACGGTGGAGGTGACGAGCGTGGTCGATGGCCGTCCCGACCGGATGCAGTTCGTGCTTCCGGATTTCGACATGCCCGAGGGGGGCCTCAACATCCGCCTGGGCGATCACTGGGTCGCGCAGGAATCGCGGATGATCGACTTCAAGCGCTATGCGGCCGAGGCGTTTTCCCACGCCAACCGGATGGACCGGCGGATGCACGGCAAGGCGGGGGCGAAGATCGGGTTCGTGGCGGCGGGCAAGAACTGGCTCGACCTCGTGCATGCGATGTCGCTTCTGGGGATCGACGAGGCGGAATGCGAGCGGCTGGGGATCACCACCTACAAGGTGGGGCAGACCTTTCCGATGGACATGAAGGGCTTTCACGACTGGGCCGAGGGGCTGGAACTGATCGTGGTGGTCGAGGAAAAGCGCAAGCTCATCGAGGTGCAGATCAAGGAGGCGATCTTTGACGACCGGAGGGGGCGGCGCGTCTATGGCTGGTACAAGGGCGGTGCGGGCGGCATGCACCGCGAGGAGCTTTTCCCGACGCGCGGCGCGCTCGATCCCGTCTGGATCGCCGAGAAGCTGGGCGCGATCCTGATCGAGGAGGGGCGCGGCACCGACCGGATCAAGGCGGGGCTGGCCGAGATCGCGGAGGCACGCAAGGGCGACAATGCCGAGGAGATCGCCTCGCGCCTGCCCTATTTCTGCTCGGGCTGCCCGCACAACACCTCGACCAGGCTGCCCGAGGGCAGCCGCGCCTATGCCGGCATCGGCTGTCACATCATGGCGCTGTGGATGGACCGGGAGACCAGCGGTTACACCCATATGGGCGGCGAGGGGGCGAACTGGATCGGCGAGGCACCGTTTTCCACCCGGCGCCACGTGTTCCAGAACCTCGGCGACGGGACATATAACCACTCGGGTATCCTTGCCATTCGGGCCGCCCTCGCCGCCGGGACGACGATCACCTACAAGATCCTCTACAACGACGCCGTGGCGATGACCGGCGGGCAGCCCAACGAGGGGGGACTCAGCCCGCAGCGCATCGCGCAGGAATTGCGCGCGATGGGGGTGCGCCACATCTTCGTGGTCCATGACGAGAAGGAAGAGGTGACGCGCGCCGGCTTTCCCGAGGGGGCGGAATTTCACCTGCGCGCCGATCTGCCGCGCGTGCAGGAACGCTGCACGCAAATCGAGGGCGTGAGCGTCATCCTCTACATCCAGACCTGCGCCGCCGAGAAGCGCCGCCGCCGCAAGCGCGGCACCTTCCCCGACCCGGACCGGCGCGTGTTCATCAACACCGATGTCTGCGAGGGCTGCGGCGATTGCGGGGTGCAGTCGAACTGCGTCTCGATCGTGCCGGTGGAGACGGAACTGGGCCGCAAGCGGGCCATCGACCAGTCGAGCTGCAACAAGGATTATTCCTGTCTCAAGGGGTTCTGCCCGTCCTTCGTCACGCTGGAGGGGGCCAAGATCCGCAACGAGGCAAGCGCCGATCTGGTGCTGCCGGAACTGCCCCTGCCGCACCTGCCCGCGATCCGGGGCACGCATAACGTGGTGATCACCGGCGTGGGCGGCACCGGCGTTGTCACCATCGGCGCGATCATGGCGCAGGCGGCGCAGATCGACGGCAAGGGCGCGGGCATGATGGAAATGGCCGGGCTCGCCCAGAAGGGCGGCGCGGTGCATATCCATTGCCGCATCGCCGAGCGGCCCGAAGACATCAGCGCGATCCGCGTGGCCACGGGCGAGGCGGATGCGCTGATCGGCGGCGATCTGGTGGTGAGCGCGGGCGCAAAGACGCTGGGCCTCACGCGGACGGGGCGCACCGGTGCAGTGGTCAACAGCCACGAGATCATCACCGGCGAGTTCACCCGCAACACCGAGTTCCGCCTGCCCTCCGAGCGGCTGGCGCTGGCGCTTGAGGCGCGGCTGCGCGAGAATGTGCAGCTTTTCGATGCCTCGGAACTGGCGCGCGTCGCCATGGGCGATTCGATCTATTCCAACATGATGGTCTTCGGCGCGGCCTGGCAGCGGGGCCTCGTGCCGCTGAGCCATGAGGCGATCACGGAGGCCATTCGCCTCAACGGCGCGGCGGTGGAGGCGAACCTGCGCGCCTTCGAGGTCGGGCGCTGGGCGGCGCATGATCCGCAGGCGGCGGCACGGCTGATCGCGCCGTCGGTCGAGGCGAAGCCGAAGACGCTGGAGGAACGCATCGCCTTTCGCGCCGATCACCTGGTGGCCTATCAGGGCAAGCGGCTGGCGCGGCGCTACCGGGCGCTGGTGGACGGCGTGACCGACGAGCGCGTGAAGGAGTCAATCGCCAAGGGTTATCACAAGCTCTTGTCCTACAAGGACGAATACGAGGTGGCGCGGCTGCACCTGGAAACGGAGAAGAAGGCGCGGGCCGAGTTCGGCGGCGATTTCACGATGAAGTTCCACCTCGCCCCGCCGATCCTGTCGAAGACCGGCCCCGACGGCCGCCCGGAAAAGCGCGAATACGGCCCCGGCATGATGCGCGCCTTCCGCGTCCTGGCGCGGCTTAAACGCTTGCGCGGCACGCCGCTCGACCCGTTCGCGCGCAATCCCGAGCGGAAGATGGAGCGCGCGCTGATCGCGCAATACGAGGCCGACATGGCCGAGGTCTTGCCGAAGCTTGACGCGCGGACCCGCGACGCGGTGATCGCGCTGGCGGAACTGCCGTTGCAGATCAAGGGCTTCGGCCCGGTGAAGGCGGCCAATGCCGCCAAGGCCGCAAAGCGGCGCGAGGAGCTTCTTGCGCTGATCCGAGCGGGCGGGCCGGACATGGCCCGTGCGGCGGAATGACCGTCATGAAAATGTCATGTGCTCTGGTCATGCGTGTCGCATAAATTTAACAGAGCACCGACTCAGCCCGGGAACGCCAATGCGCCAGGATCGTCATATCGCCCGTGACATCAGCTATTCCTGGTCCGCCCAGACCAAGGGCGGGCGGGCCGTGATCCGCACCATGGAAAACCTGACGGGGCGCATCGGCCTCATCAAGCGCGCGGCGGGCTACGAGCACGAGGTGGCGCAGGGCCGCGATTTCTGGGAGGTGATCTCGGAACGCTACGGCATCGCGCTGGAGGTGATGGGCGGCAGTCTCGATCTCATCCCGCGCGAGGGGCCGCTGGTCCTCATCGCCAATCATCCCTACGGGATTCTCGACGGGCTGATGATGGGGCTGATCCTGAGCCGCACACGGGGCGATTTCCGCATCCTTGCCCATCAGATATTCCGCAAGGCCGCCGATCTGGAACGGATCATCCTGCCGATCAGCTTCGACGAGACCAAGGAAGCGGTGGCGCTCAATATCGAGACGCGCAAGGCGGCGCTTGACTTTCTCGGGCAGGGCGGGGCCATCGGTATCTTCCCCGGAGGTCAGGTCAGCACGGCGGCCAAGCCGTTCTCGCGCCCGCTCGATCCCGGCTGGCGCGGCTTCACCGCGCGGATGATCGCCAAATCCGATGCTGCCGTCGTTCCGGTGTTCTTCGACGGGCATACGAGCCGCCTGTTCCAGCTGGCAAGCCATCTTCACGTGACGCTGCGCATGGGCCTTCTGATCAAGGAATTCCGCGAGCGGCTGGGCACGCCCGTGCGCGTGGTGATCGGCGCGCCCATCCCGCGCGCCGAACTGGCACCTTACGCGGGCGATACCAAATCGCTCATGGCCTTCCTGCGCCAAAAGACCTATGAGTTGTCGCCAACTCCGGTCGCGGCCTCCGAGATCGGGTTCGAATTCGACTGATCTTTCCGGGTGGCCTCATGGCGGTTGGGATTTTCGACTCGGGCCTCGGCGGCCTGACGGTCTGGGACGCGGTGCACAAGCGGTTGCCCGATGTGCCCTTCGTCTATCTGGGCGACAACGCCCATGCGCCCTATGGCGTGCGGGATGCGGACGACATCTATGAGCTGACCACGGCCGGGGTGGCACGACTTTTCGAGGCGGGCTGCGATCTGGTGATCCTCGCCTGCAACACCGCAAGCGCCGCCGCGTTGCGCCGGATGCAGGAGGCTTGGGTGCCTGCGGAGAAGCGCGTTCTGGGTGTCTTCGTGCCGCTGATCGAGGCGCTGACCGAGCGGCAATGGGGCGACAATTCCCCCCCGCGCGAGGTGGCGGTGAAGAACGTGGCGCTCTTTGCCACGCCCGCCACGGTGGCGAGCCGCGCCTTTCAGCGCGAACTCGCGTTCCGCGCGATCGGCGTCGATGTCGAGGCGCAGGCCTGCGGTGGCGTGGTCGATGCCATCGAGGAGGGCGACATGATCCTGGCCGAGGCGCTGGTGCGCTCTCACGTGGACGCGCTCCGGCGCAAGATGCCGCACCCGGAGGCGGCGGTTCTGGGCTGCACGCATTACCCGCTGGTCGAGGAGGTTTTCCGCGATGCGCTCGGCCCGGAGGTGGCTGTCTATTCGCAGCCCGATCTCGTGGCGGCCAGCCTTGCCGATTACCTGGGCCGCCACCCCGACAAGATCGGGCCGGGCCGCGAAGCGATGTTCCTGACCACGGGCGAGCCGAAGCGCGTGTCCTCCCGCGCGACACAGTTCCTGCGACGCGAGATCGCGTTCCGGCCCGCCTGATTCCCTGACGACCTTCCTCCAAGAGGACAAGATGACCCATCAAATCGCCATTCTCGGAGCCTCCGGCTATACCGGGGCCGAGCTTGTCCGCCTCATCGCCACGCATCCGTCGATGCAGATCGCCGCGCTTGGTGCCAATTCGAAGGCGGGGCAGGAGATGGGGCAGGTCTTTCCGCATCTGCGTCATCTGGACCTGCCCGGTCTGGTCAAGATCGAGGAGATCGACTTTGCGGGCATCGACCTGTGTTTCTGCGCCCTGCCGCACAAGACCAGCCAAGAGGTGATCGCCGCCCTGCCGCGCGGGTTGCGGGTCGTGGATCTCTCGGCGGATTTCCGGCTGCGCGATCCGGGCGCTTACGAGACATGGTATGGCACCCCCCATGCCGCGCCCGAGTTGCAGAAGGAGGCGGTCTATGGCCTGACCGAGTTCTACCGAGAGGAGATCCGCGCCGCGCGGCTGGTGGCGGGCACGGGCTGCAACGCGGCGACGGGGCAATACATCCTGCGCCCGCTTCTCGCGGCGGGGGGGATCGACCCGGACGAGATCATCCTCGATCTGAAATGCGGCGTGTCGGGGGCCGGGCGCAGCCTGAAGGAGAACCTGCTCCATGCCGAATTGTCAGAAGGCTATCACGCCTATGCGGTGGGCGGGACGCATCGCCACCTGGGCGAGTTCGACCAGGAGCTCTCGCGCGTGGCCGGGCGGCGGGTGGAAATCCAGTTCACCCCGCATCTCATCCCGGCCAATCGCGGCATCCTCGCCACCGCCTATCTGCGGGGCGAGGCGGGCGCGATCCACGCCACGCTGGCCGCCGCCTATGCCGGGGAGCCGTTCCTGCATGTCCTTCCCCCGGGCGAGACGCCCAGCACGCGCCACATCCGGGGCAGCAACTTCTGTCATATCGGCGTGGTGGCCGACCGGCGCGAGGGTCGGACAATTGTCATCGCCGCGCTCGACAACCTGACGAAAGGTAGCAGCGGGCAGGCGTTGCAAAATGCCAATCTGATGTTATCTGAGAGGGAAGATGCGGGGCTCATGCTTGCCCCCGTCTTCCCCTGATCCGAACAAGGCCGGCCCATGAAGACCCTCAAGAAGAAGCGCCGCGTCCAGATCATCGCGATTGCCGCCCTGGCGCTGGTCGCCGCGACGGCGCTGGTCGGATACGGCATGCGCGACGGGATCAACTTCTTCCGCGCGCCAAGCGAGGTGCTGGCCGAGCCGCCCGCGCCCACGGAGGTGTTCCGCATCGGCGGGCTGGTCGAGGCGGGCACGCTGGAGCGCGGCCAGGGCGAGGAGGTGCGCTTCATGGTGACGGATGGCGGGGCCTCCGTGCCGGTCGTCTATCGCGGCATCCTGCCCGATCTCTTCGCCGAGAACCAGGGCATGGTCGGCACCGGGAGCTATCGGGACGGCGTTTTCGTCGCCACCGAGATCCTCGCCAAGCATGACGAGGATTACATGCCCAGGGAAGTGGTGGACGCGCTCAAGGATCAGGGCGTCTATCAGCCCCCCGAAGGCAGCTGAGCGGTTTCTTCCGGCTGAAAATATCCTTGGGGAGTCGCGTGCAAGCGCGGCGGGGGCAGAGCCCCCAATGTGACCTCCTGTCACCGCGCGCCCGGCACATCCGTCGTTAACCGCCCGCCGTCCAGTCTCGCCGCACCCCGTGGCAAGAGGAGGGCCCCATGAAAAGCGTCCGGCAACTGGCCGAGGAGATCGTCGCCCGCGAGGGGGGCTTCGTCAACGATCCCGACGATCCCGGCAGGGCCACGAATTTCGGCGTGACGATCCATACCATGCGCCGCCTGGGACTTGACCTTGATGGCAGCGGGGGGATCGACATGGCAGATGTGCGCGCCCTCACCCGTGCGCGGGCGGTCGAGATCTTCATCGAGCAATACTATCACCGCCCCGGCATCGCGCGCCTGCCCGAGGTGCTGCGCGCCAGCGTCTTCGACATGCAGGTGAACGCGGGTGCCAATGCGGTGCGCATCCTGCAACGGCTCTTGCGCGAGATGGGCCACGCGGTCGATGTGGACGGGGTGATCGGACCGCAGACCCTGGCCGCGGCCGAGGCCGCCGCCAAGGCCGCTCCCGACCATATCGCCGATGCCTACGGGATCGCGCGGCGCAACTACTATTTCCGCCTGGCCGATGCCCGCCCCGCCCTGCGCAAGTTCGCGCGCAGCCGCGCGGGCGGCAAGGGCGGCTGGATCCGGCGCGCGGAAGAGTTCATCGCGCCGCGCTTCCATCTGAGCGCGGCGGAGTTCCGGCATAGGGTGGCGGCATGGTGAGCGATATCCTGAGAATTCTCTTCGGCGGCGGCAATGTCCTGCGCGAGACGGCCGAGGTGTTCCGCGTGAATGCCGAGGCATCGGACGCGCGCGGCGCGGAGATGCAGCGCGCCGCGCTCGAACAGATGGCGGCGGAGTTCGGCGGCGACCGGCGAAGCCTCTTCGATCGCGTCATCGACGGGCTCAATCGCCTGCCGCGCCCGGCGATGGCGCTGGGGACGCTGGGGCTGATGGCGGCGGCGATGGTCGATCCGCTGTGGTTCGGCGAGCGCATGGCCGGGCTCGCGCTCGTGCCCGAGCCGCTCTGGTGGCTGCTGGGGGCCGTGGTCAGCTTCTATTTCGGGGCGCGGCATCAGGCCAAGGGGCAGGAGTTCCAGCGTTCGCTGGCCGCGACGCTGGCGCGCGCGCCGCAGGTCGTGGAGACGGTGACGGCGCTGCGCGCCCTGCGGGCGACAAGCCCCGGCGCGGCCGATCCGGGGGCGGATGCGCAGGCCGTGCTTGCGGCGGGCAGGCCCGAGGCCAACCGCGCCCTTGAGGAGTGGCGCGCGCGGCCCGCGACAATGTGATCCGCGCGCGGCTCCGATTGCGATTGGACCGCCCGCGCCGCTGCGTTATCATCCGGGCATGATTACGGAGCTTGGTCATTTCGCCCTCATCCTCGCCTGCCTGGTGGCGGTGCTTCAGTCCACGGTCCCGCTCATCGGCGCGCACAAGCGATGGCCGGGCTGGATGGCGGTGGCAGAGCCTGCGGCGGTGGCGCAGTTCCTGCTGACGGCGGCCTCGTTTGCGGCGCTGACCCATGCCTTCGTCACCTCGGATTTCTCGCTGCGGCTGGTGGTGCTCAACAGCCACACGGACAAGCCGCTGCTCTACAAGATCACCGGTGTCTGGGGCAACCACGAGGGCTCGATGCTGCTCTGGGTGCTGATCGTGGCGCTGTTCGGGGCGGCGGTGGCGTGGTTCGGAACCAACCTGCCGCCGACACTGCGGGCGCGGGTGCTCTCGGTGCAGGCGATGATCGGCGTGGCGTTCTTCCTCTTCATTGTGTTCACCTCGAACCCGTTCCTGCGCATGGCGGTGCCGCCCTTCAACGGGCAGGACCTCAACCCGCTCTTGCAGGATCCCGGCCTCGCCTTTCATCCGCCGTTTCTCTATCTCGGCTATGTCGGCCTTTCGATGACCTTCTCCTTCGCGGTCGCCGCGCTGATCGAGGGGCGGGTCGATGCCGCCTGGGGCCGCTGGGTGCGGCCCTGGACGCTGGCGGCCTGGATCTTCCTGACGATCGGGATCGGGCTCGGCTCCTGGTGGGCCTATTACGAGCTGGGCTGGGGCGGGTTCTGGTTCTGGGACCCGGTGGAGAACGCCTCGTTCATGCCCTGGCTGATCGCCGCGGCGCTTCTGCACTCGGCCATCGTGGTCGAGAAGCGCGAGGCGCTGAAAAGCTGGACGATCCTCATGGCGATCATCGCCTTCGGCTTTTCCATGGTGGGGGCCTTCATCACCCGCTCGGGCGTGCTGACAAGCGTTCACGCCTTCGCAACCGACCCGGAGCGGGGCGTTTTCCTGCTCGCCATTCTCGCGGTCTTCATGATGGGCGCGCTCACGCTTTTCGCCGCCCGGGCGGGCGCGATGCAGGCCAAGGGCGTGTTTTCCATGGTCAGCCGCGAATCGGTGCTGGTGCTCAACAACATCCTGCTCGCGGTCTCGGCCTTCGTTGTCTTCGTGGGCACGGTCTGGCCGCTGGTGGCGGAAATGGCCTTTGCGCGCAAGCTGTCGGTGGGCGCGCCGTTCTTCAACGCGGCCTTCTCGCCCTTCATGCTGGCGCTTGGCCTCATCCTGCCGGTGGGCGCGATGCTGCCGTGGAAGCGTGCGAAGCTGGGGCGCATCCTGCGTGCGCTTGTGCCGGCCTTCGGGCTGGCGCTCGCCGTGGGCGCGCTGGCCTGGGCAATGCAGTCCGGGCGCTCGGCCCTGGGGCCCATCGGGCTTTTCCTGGCGGCCTGGCTGATCGGCGGCGCGGTGACCGATCTCTGGTCTCGCACCGGCAGGGGACAGGGGCGGCTGGCGCGGCTT